>OIYO01000769.1_pt1 | contig 23119 bp, 23 predicted proteins | sample 1588191 | NCBI WGS metagenome assembly OIYO01 (sample SAMN03283275) | human gut metagenome | biome: human-associated habitat; material: feces | host: Homo sapiens | place: Peru | collected 2012 | reverse complement strand
CTTATCTTATTCTTTCATATTTTAAGAAGTAATACTCCAGATCAAAATATGTCTGTTCTTCACTGTCTGCTGTAATTTTCCACTCCGGTTTTTCATCCAGATTCGGGAAATACGCATCCGCGTCATATGCATAGTCGATTTTTGTAATATGTGCAACATCACACTCATCCAAAAGCTGCTCATATATTTTCTGTCCGCCAATCACATAGACGTCATTGGTATCATACTTTTCCAGTTCCCTGTGCAGCTCTTCCATGGAATGCACGACAATCGCATCTTTAACCTGATACGCCGGATTATGTGTCAACACAATATTGGTGCGGTTTTTCAGCGGAAGACCATTTGGAAAACTCTCCAGCGTCTTTCGTCCCATCACGACAACTTTCCCGGTTGTTGTCTCCCGGAAAAATTTCTGATCCATCGGAATCCGTACCAGAAGCTCATTATTTTTCCCAATTGCCCAATTTTTATCTACTGCTGCAATGATATTCATGATTTTCTCCCTCCTGACTGCTATATTGCCACCGGAATGTTTTTGATCTGCGGACCGGTCACATAATCGGTCACTTTGATATCATCCGGTGTAAACTGATAAAAATCTTTAATCTCCGGATTCAGCCAGAATTTTGGTGCCGGATGCTGCTTACGCGTAATCAGCTCTTTTACCAGTTCCACATGCCGGTCATAAATATGCGCGTCGGCTATGACGTGGATGAACTCACCCGGCTCAAATCCGGAGATCTGCGCCATCATCATTGTGAGCACCGCGTACTGCACCACGTTCCAGTTGTTCGCGGCGAGCATGTCCTGGGAGCGCTGGTTCAGTATGGCGTTGAGTCTATTCCCGGTGACGTTGAAGGTCATTGAATATGCGCAGGGATAGAGCGCCATTTCACTCAGGTCGGCAAAATTATATATATTGGTCATTATGCGCCTCGATGCCGGATTGTGCTTCAGATCCCAGATCACCTTGTCGACCTGGTCCATGTCGCCCTCCGGGTAGTGGTGCTTCACACCGAGCTGATAGCCGTAGGCCTTGCCGATGGAGCCGTTTTCATCGGCCCAGGCGTCCCAGACCCGGGTGCGCAGGTCGCGGACATTGTTGCTCTTGGCCTGCCAGATCCACAGCAGCTCGTCTATCGCCGACTTCCAGTAGGTGCGGCGGATCGTGAGGATGGGGAATTCTTCTGAGAGGTCGTAGCGGTTTATGATGCCGAATTTTTTCACCGTGTGAGCGGGAGCGCCGTCTTCCCAGCGCGGGCGAACCTCGCGGTCAGTGTCCCAGATCCCGTTTTCGAGTATATCCTTGCAGTTGCTTATAAATATTTCGTCTGCTCTGCTCATGGCGGTCCTCCTGTGGCTGTTTTCTGCAAGTTTAACACATGCACCCAAAGTTGTACAGATAAAAAGAGGAAACGTCGGGTCTCGATTTGTACTGTCAGCCGGTAAGCTGCCGGCCGGGGGTGTTATTCGCTGTAAACTCTTGCGACCCGCGGGGAGAGCGCGGAGGTAAGGCCGCAGCCCTCGCTGCCGTTTATCAGCGCAGCCTGTGCCTGAGATGAGATGAAATTTCCAAAGCCGTCATAGCCGAAAACGGTCGCCTCGTCGCCCGGTTTGCATCCGGCGCCGGTCACATCGGCAAAGCACTGATCCATGCATGTCGCCAGAAGACGGCACTCCCTGCCGCCTATCAGCACCGGCGCATGCATCCGGCACATCTCTCTTGGCAGACCGTCGCCGTAGCCTATGCCGAGCGTGGCGATAACTGCATCGCGGTCGAGCCGAAGCTCGTTTGCGTAGCCGAGACTGTCTCCCGCATGCCGCTGCTTGACCGCAGTGACATATGTGCGCCACGAGGCGAGTTCTTTTATTCCGTGATCCGTGCCGTCCGGACTGTCCATGTACAGCCGCCGGCCAGCCCGCACGGCGTCCAGCGCATATTCAGGGTAAAGCTCGCTTGCGGCGGAGCAGCTTATGTGCCGCGTGAGTCCTTTGAAGCCGACGCTCTCAAGCTGGCTTACCGCCTGCATGAAGCGCTCGAACTGGAGCTTTGTCTGCCCGGCGTCCGCGGTGTTGGAGAAATGTGAAAACACGCCTGTGGGTATAATATGCTTTGAAGCATGCAGGGCGTCTATAAGCCCGGCAAGCTCTTTGCCCGGTTCCACGCCGATGCGGTGCAGCCCTGTGTCTATTTTTATATGTACGAGCGCGAGGCGGCCGCGTTCCTTCGCGGCTGCGCCGAGAGCACGGACAAACTCCGCCGAACCGGCGGCAAGGGTGAGATGCGCGTCTATCGCAGCGGGAAGCTGGAAGGGGAGGGCGCTGCTCATTACGAGTATGTCCTTTTCAATGCCGCTCTGCCTGAGCGCAAGCCCCTCCGACACATGAGAGACAGCGATACACTGTACACGGTCAAATTTCACGGCCTGCTCTGCGATCCTTTCAATTCCGAGCCCGTAGGCGTCATCTTTGAGGACAGGTATGAGATTCGTGCTCTCCGGCAGGGAGTCAAGGATCGTATTCACATTTTCTCTGAATAAATTCATGTCGATATACAGATATGAATTATTCATAATATTCACGTTATTATGCATAAAAACCCCGTAAAAAATTTAATACGCGACATATTATAACCGTCTGCGCGCCAGCGCGCAAGCACAATTTTTCGGTAATTGTGAAAAATGCACAGCGCAGCCGGAAAAAAATATTTGCAAAATACGCATATTGGGTATTGACAATGAATATTTATTCGTGCTATACTGCAAACCGTCGAAAGACAGCTGAATAATTAAACGTTATGAGGAGAAATAAAATGAAAAAGATAGTTACACTTGTTCTTGCACTTGCAATGGTGTTTGCACTGTGCGCATGCGGCTCTGCCGCAGCTCCCGCTGCGACCGAGGCTCCCGCGGCAGGTGCGGCCTCTTCCGAGACCCTGATCCTCGGCACCTCTGCCGACTATGCTCCGTTCGAGTTCATGTATCCTGATGAGAACGGCAGCATGACCTACGGCGGCATTGACGTTTTTGCAGCCGAGTACATCGCAGAGACCATGGGCAAGACCCTTACCGTTGAGAACATGTCCTTTGATTACCTGCTTGCTTCCCTCCAGAAGGGCGACTATGATATAGTTATGGCGGCAATGGAAGCTACCGACGAGCGCAAGAACGCTGCCGACTTCTCTGATCCCTACTATACCGATTACCCTGCAATGATCCTTGTCAAGGCTGACAAGGCCGACCAGTACAAGACTCTCGCAGACTTCGACGGCAAGAGCGTTGCAGCACAGACCGCGACTACCAAGGAAGACATCGTTAAGGAACAGATGCCCGGCGCGAACCTCGTCTCTCTGCAGAATGTCAATGATATAGTCAACCAGCTTGTCAACGATAAGATCGACGCGGCAGTCCTCGACGGCGGCGTTGCCCTCCAGTACGAGAAGAGCAATGCAGACCTCAAGGTCGCTTCCGCATCCGATGAGCTTGGCGCGGCTGAGCCCTACTGCATAGCAGTTCAGAAGGGCGACCCGAAGGGCCTGCTCCCGGCTATCAACGCTGCAATCGAGAAGATGAACAGCGAGAACAAGATGGACGAGTTCATAGCAAAGGCTGACGAGCTCGGTGATGTTGCAGTCGAGGTTTCTGCTGACGAGCCTGCGGCATAAGGCAAAAACACAGCCTGCATCTGCAAATTGGAAAGCCGCATGGCCGGCTTTCCAATTTGCGCGTTATTAAGCCCGCGCGTATCCCTCAACAGAAAGGAATTTTTAGATATGTGGTGGTCAAATCTCTTCGCCGATATGAGCCCGGCCAGCTTCATCAACTTCTCGTTTTTCCCCAAATACGGGCAGCTGTTCATACAGGGCATTGAATATACGCTGCTGCTGGCCGTCGTGTCAGTGACTCTGGCCGTTATACCGGCGCTGCTGCTCGCGCTGATGAGACTCAGCAAGAACAGGCTGGTCAAGTGCATTTCCGGCGCGTATATAGCCGTGTTCCGCTCGACGCCCATGCTCGTTCAGCTGAGCATTATATACTTCGGCCTGTTCGGCGTCATATCGATCCCGCGCGTGACGATACTCGGCTTTGTGGATATAAGCCGTTTTGTCCCCGGCGTTGTCGCGCTCGCACTAAACTCGTCGGCATACGTGGCGGAGATATTCCGCGGCGGTATCCTTGCGGTCGACATAGGCCAGACCGAGGCCGCGCGTTCTCTGGGGCTGAATGCCGCAAGCAGTATGCGCCTTGTCGTTCTGCCGCAGGCTATAAAGAATGTTCTGCCGGCGCTTGCAAACGAGATCGTTACAATGGTCAAGGAGAGCTCAATATGCTCCATGCTCGGCATGGCCGAGCTGATGTTCGCGGCAAAGACCACCGCAAGCGCGACGTATATCTCACTTGCGCCGTACACGATGGCGGCACTTATTTACTTCTGCATAAATTACCCGGCCTCCAAGGGTATTGAGGCCATAGAGAGGAGAATGCGCCGTGGCGACAAACAGCAGTAATGACGTTCTTATTTCTGTCAGGCACCTTGTAAAGGAGTATAACGACGGCAAGGTAAAAGCGCTTGACGATTGCAGTCTTGACGTGAAGCGCGGCGAGGTTGTGGCAATCATAGGCCCTTCCGGCTCCGGCAAATCCACAATGCTGCGCTCTCTGAATCTGCTTGAAGAGCCGACCTCCGGCGAGATATACTTCAACGGGGTCGATCTGTCCGATAAATCCGTAAACATCAACCTTCACCGCCAGAAGATGGGCATGGTGTTTCAGCATTTCAACCTGTTCCCGCACATGACGGTGAAGAAAAACATTACTCTCGCTCCGGTGCAGCTCAGACTCAAGACTAAGGCTCAGGCGGACGAAATGGCGATGAAGCTTCTCACCCGCATCGGGCTTGCAGACAAAGCCAACGAGTATCCCGCGATGCTCTCCGGCGGTCAGAAGCAGCGCATTGCGATCGTGCGCGCGCTTGCGATGGAGCCCGAGGTCATGCTTTTTGACGAGCCTACATCTGCGCTGGATCCGGAAATGGTCGGAGAGGTGCTGGACGTAATGAAGGAGCTTGCCCAGCAGGGGATGACGATGGTCGTCGTGACGCATGAGATGGGATTTGCGCGCGAGGTCGGCGACAGGGTGCTGTTCATGGCCGACGGGAAGATCGTGGAGCAGGGTACACCGCATGAGATATTTGACGAGCCGAGGAATCCCAGATTGAAGGATTTCCTGTCAAAGGTTCTCTGAAAACGAATAAGAAAAAGGCTTCTGGGCATATTAAGTCCAGATGCTTTTTATTTGCAAACATTAGCACTCATGCATGGCGAGTGCTAATGTTAATATTGTGTTCATAATTAATGCTATATTTATTAATATTTGTGCGGTATCTTATATACACGATGAAACAAAAGAAATAAATGTTTCGTCAAGACATGAAATGTAAAATAAATTATGCGGAGGTATATATTATGTTTGAACTTATTCCTTTTGATCGTACAATGCGCCGTATGGCAGGTTTTGACCCGTTCCGTGAGCTGGACAATATGGAGCGCAGCTTCTTCAACGATGCAAATGTCGTTTCTGCATTCCGTACCGATGTCAGCGATACCGGCGACGCCTACAAGCTCGAGGCGGAGCTGCCCGGCTTCAGCAAGGATGACATTAAGATCGACATCGAGAACGACTGCCTGACCATCAGTGCCGAGCGCAAGTTCGACGATGAGAGCAAGAAAAAGAATTTTGTTAAACGCGAGCGTTTCTACGGCTCCTACAGCCGCAGCTTTGATGTCACCGGTATTGACACCGACAAGATAGAAGCGGCTTATAACGACGGTGTGCTCACTCTGAACATGCCCAAGAAGAAGGCTGAAGTACCCGCAAGCCGCCGGCTTGAGATCAAGTAATCTGGAAGCAATATAAAGTCCTCCGTGCCCGCCCTGTGAGGGGCGGGCATTTTCATATTTGCAAAAGTCCTCGCACGAGGCTATAATATGACAAAATGATCTGCGAGGTGTTCCAATGTATTTTGACACACATGTACATTACGATGACAAAGCCTTTGACACGGACAGGGACGCATTGATCGCTGCGCTGCCGGAGGCCGGGGTGGAGCTCGTGCTCGATCCGGGCTGCGATATCCGGAGCAGCCGCAAAGCGCTTGAGCTTGCGGAAAAATACAGCTTTGTATATGCTGCGGTTGGAGTGCACCCTGAAGAGCTGGACAGCTTGACGGACAGCAGCCTCGATGAGCTCGGAGCGCTTGCGGCACACCCGAAATGTGTTGCAATAGGGGAGATAGGGCTCGACTATTACTGGGACGATAAGCATAAGAACGAGCAGAAAACGCTGCTTCATGCCCAGCTTGAGCTCGCGTCGGAGCTTGATAAGCCCGTTATAATCCACGACCGGGAGGCGCATGCAGACGCATTTGAGGCCGTCTGCCGCTTCGATAAGCTCAGGGGCGTGTTTCACTGCTATTCCGGGAGCGCGGAGATGGCAAAGGAGCTTCTCAAGCGCGGCTGGTACCTCGGCTTTGACGGACCGGTCACATATAAAAACACGCGTAAAGCTATTGAGGTGCTTGAACTGTGCCCGCTGGACCGTATACTTATCGAAACAGACGGCCCGTATCTCAGCCCGGTGCCGATGCGCGGCAAACGCAATGATTCGCGCAATCTCCGCTACATCGTGGAAAAGATAGCGGAGGTCAAGGGACTGACGCCGGAGGCCGTCGCCGCCGCGTCGCTGTCAAATGGAAGGGCGCTGTTCGGCATCTGATAGAATTTAATAAGGAATGCTATCTCCATAATATTGCGTAAACAATATTATGGAGATTATTTTATGTATATAAAATTAAGTAAACAATTATATGTAAATAATATTATGAAAATCGGCATAAAAAATACAGCCTCCGAAAGGAGACTGCATTTAATTTTTTGTTGTCACCAGCTTGCATACCAGCTACTGTAGTCAGCGCCCTGAGACTTTGCTTCATAGGTGCCGTGCAGCTTTGACATGACCCGGTTGTAAGCGTCGCTGCCCTCCTCGTAAGGCGTGGGGCAGTAGTTGTTGTAGTTGTCAGCCATCTTTGCCGCGCCCTCGAGATTGCTGCTGACGCAGCACGGAATGGCGGTAAAGCCGTCGTTGCTGATTGTCCCGTCGACATCGCGCTTGACCTTGATCTGGACGATAGCCGTATCCGGGTCGGACGGGCGCGTGCTGCCGCCGAACACCCAGTTGCCGAGACTGTAAAGAATTATTGTGCCGTTATACTCTTCAATCGGCTGCAGACAGTGCGGGTGCGAGGCGTATACAAGATCGGCTCCGGCGTCCGCAACGGCGTGGGCGAGCTTTGTCTGGTTTTCGTTGGGCGTATAGTACAGCTCAAGTCCCCAGTGGAACATGCAGATAACATAGTCGGCGCCCTGCTCTTCCTTGAGCGCTTTCACGGCGGCCACGGCCTCGTCTGTCTTCCAGTCGGGGCGCATATCGTTTCCGGCAGTGTATATGCCGAGCCTGAGGCCGTTGGGCGTTGTGACGATCTGCGACTGCCGCTCAGTACCATATGGCATGCCGATCGTATCCAATACGGCGAGCGTGCTCTGAAGACCTGTCTCGCCAAAGTCAAGGGCGTGGTTATTGGCCGTTGTCACGAAATCGACGCCGCCCTCGGTGAGGATGCTTGCATATGCGGTAGGGGCGCAGAAATAGAACATCTGACTTGAGCGAAGCTTGCTGTCGGAGAATGTACACTCAAGATTCGCAAGGGTGTATTCATCATCCTTGAAATACTGCGCGGTGTTGGAGTAGGGATAGGCATAGTTATCTCCAACCGTTTTTGGCAGACCTACCTGATTGGCTTCAAATTGCGTGGTCGACCAGAGCGTATTGTCGCCTACGCAGGATATGGTGAAGTATTCCGGCGTCGGCACGGGGGTTGGCGTAGGCGTCGGAATAGGAGTAGCCTCCGGCTCGGCATCTATGCCCGGAGTAGGACTTACGACGGCCATGGCCTCTTCTGCGGCGCTGTTGGCGGCCTCTGCATTCAGCACATCCATTCTCGCCTTGAAGATCAGCACCATTACTCCGGCAAGGATAACAAGCACAACGGCTTTGAAAACATTTTTCATTTACTCAGACCTCTGATAATAATACAATGCATTGAAGTTTATATATTATACATTCGCCGACGTTTCCCGTCAAGAACCGCGCGCAATTATGACGCTCGGCATTGTATTAATGTTTCCATATATCGCCGCGCTATGCGGGAAAAGTGCCATAGAAAAGCCGGACAAAAATCTGACGCCGTCCGCGGCGGCAAAATATACGTTGACTTTGCTGCGTCATTCGGTTAAGATTGAACAAGACAATCGCGGCGGAGTACAGCCTGAGAGACGGGAAACGCCGTATAAGGAGATTTCAATGAACGAAGGAAGCAAAAAGAAGGAATTGTCTAATTCCGTTGATAACGCCTGCAAGCTTCTCTCCTGTTTTTCCGATTCGGAGCAGATTGGCATTTCTGAGCTGGCAAGGAACTGCTCTCTCAGCAAGGCGACTGTTTCCAGGCTTATCGCTTCGCTGGAGAAGAATGGCTTTGTCATGAAAAACCGCTTTTCCGGGAAGTATGAGCTTGGACTGTCGTTTCTAATCTATGGCTCCTATGCGCGAGAAAGAAACGTGTTGGCAAACTCTTTCGATGAAGCGCTTAGAAACCTTGCAAAAAAGTACAATGCCACGGCGCACCTTGCAGCAATGGTGAATAATGATCTTATCATTCTGAATAAAATTTCGGAGGGCGCATTCATCTATATGTCAAGCCGAATCGGCGGCTCGCTTGATGCTTACGCAACAGCCACTGGCAAGTGTATTTTGGCGTATTCTTCTGCGCAGGAAATTGAAAAATATGTAGCCGGTGTAAGCTTCGTGAAGAAGACCGAAAAGACTATCACTTCAACTGAGGCTCTGTACGATGAGCTGTACACGGTTCGCAGGCGCGGTTATGCCTTGGACGACGGAGAGACCCACGACGGACTTTTCTGTGTGGCTGCCCCTGTGCTCGATGTGAACGAAAAGCCGATCGCTGCCATTTCGGTCAGCGGCAGGAAAGAAATTTTAGCGCCGATCGTTGAAGAAATAGCGGCAGACATTATGCTGGAAATAAAAAATGTAATGCGCTGATTAAGTGAATGAACCTCCGTAAGATTGTATTGCACTCCGCGTTCAATGCCGAAAGGATAAACGGTTTTTGCAGGTGCGTACCGACGGGTACCCAGATTGAATTATACAAAATGACGGCATTTTTGCGCCGTCATTTTGTTCCCTAAATGGACAGCTCTATGGTGAAGTTCTATATGTTTTACTGTTTTAGGACAAATCTGCATTCTACGTTCTTTGGGCTTGACAAATTTGACGTTTTCGTATAATATGTCAGCATACGCATCAATGCGATTTATTTATGAACAGGTTTCGGAACTATGTTCCGATTATCGGAATATATAAAACCTGATTTATTTAACGCAAAATTACGAAACAACGTTCCAAATAACGGAAAGGAGAAAAGATGCCCTTTTTTATAACACCGACACAGGCGGCTGCTCTTATTAAAGATAATTTTTCTGTGGGCGTTTCTGGATTTGGTGGTTGGTTAGGTGCCGATCTGATTTTTGCGGAAATGCGCGAAAGGTTTTTAGCCTCCGGTTCACCGGCAGGATTGTCCATATATGGCGGTATCCTCCCCGGCGATCTGTCAGAAAACGACTGCGGCATGAATTTTTTCGCTCAGCCGGGAATGGTAAGCAGCGTTACGGCGGCTCATGTGGGCATGGCTCCCAAATTCGGCAGGTGTATTTCAAAGAATGCTTTTCCAGCATTTGCCCTGCCGCTAGGGCTGTTTTCAAATCTTCTCTCCGCCGCAGCGGGTAAAAAGCCGGGTGTACTTACAAAGGTTGGGCTTGAAACGTTTGTTGACCCGAGAGTGGAGGGCGGCGCGCTGAATGAAGCGGCGTTGCAAAGCGGGAAAAATGTCTGTTCAGTGAACACAATAAAAGGAGAAGAGTACCTTTTTTATCCGACATTTCGTCTGGATGCCTGTCTGCTTCGTGTAAGCTTAGCGGATAAAAATGGCAACTTGTCGACCAAGTGCGATCCCATGACAGCAGAGCAGCTTGAGATGGCAATGGCTGTAAAGGCTCAAGGTGGGCTTGTCATTGCGCAGGCGGATAACCTTGTTGATGAGCTTATGCCGAAGGAAATACTGATACACTCGTCTAGTGTTGATTATATAGTGCACGACGTGGAGCACTATTGTGCGCCTGGATACATCTGCCCCGTTTACAGACCTGAGATATGTGGTCAAGCGCGGACCGAGGCAAAAGAAGCAGCAGTTTCCGAACTGAACATCCGGAAAATCTGTGGTCGCCGCGGAGCTTTTGAGTTGCAGGCGGGGGATGTTGTAAATCTGGGGATAGGCATCCCTGATACGGTTGCTGTAGTTGCGGCGGAGGAAGGATTTTCGTCAGAAATTCTGCTCTCGGTGGAAAGCGGTCCACTGGGCGGCGTACCAGTCGGCGGCGTTGCCTTCGGAGCGTCGGAAAACCCGGATGTTATTTACCGCATAGCAGATAATTTCAACTTCTATGACGGCGGAGGACTTAATATAGCGTTTCTCGGTGCGGGGGAGATAGATGAGCGGGGCAATGTAAATGTCTCGAAGTTCGGCGTAAAAACCACTGGTCCGGGAGGCTTTATAAACATCGTGCAGAATACCCCTGTAGTATGCTTTATGTGTACATTTACTGCCGGTGGGCTTAAAGCGGCCACACTTGACGGAAAGCTCTGTATCCTTCAGGAGGGTAGAGAAAGAAAATTTCGGAAATCTGTGCAGCAGATCACATTTTCAGGCGATTTTGCGAAGAAAAGTGGTCAAAAAATCCTTTATATTACAGAACGCGCCGTTTTTGAATTAAAGAATAAAGGGCTTGAGCTCGTGGAGATAGCTCCTGGCGTTGACTTGGAAAAGGACATCATTGCGCAAATGGATTTTGTACCGCATATTTCTCCGGAACTAAAGCAGATGGACAAAAGAATTTTTGAAAAAGGGCTTATGCATATACAGATTTAAGTTAATCAACCGGAGGGTAAATATTGATGAGAGGAGGGCGTGCATTTTCCTGCCCGAAGGTGAAAAATACATAACACTACAAAAATAACAAGAGGTAAAAATCATGGCTATCGTATGCTGGATAGTTTTCTTTGCGCTTCTAATTTTGGCGTTTGTGCGTAAGACAAATATGGGTTTTCTCGCGTTTGGCGCCGCGCTCATTCTTGGTCACATTATCGGCATGACTGATAAGGAGATCGTCAAGACACTCAGCCAGTCCTTATTTGTTACCCTTACCGGTATCACGTTGCTCTTCTCGGCGGTGAACAGTACCGGCGCGCTTGAAATGGTGTCCAAGAAAATTGCACATATCTTTGGCAAAAAAGTTTGGACGCTTCCTATTATCGCATATCTTATAGGCTTCATTCTGGCCGTAATTGGCCCGGGCGCTATCCCACCCACAACACTTGTCGTCACTATGACCGTTTCTATCGCCATTTCCGCTGGTTATAACCCCATTATGATGGGTGTTATCGGCGGGCTGGGACTGATGGGCGGACGCGTTGCGGCGATCACTCCAGAGGGCAATCTGGTTGCCAACCTTGCTGCTGAACAGGGGATTACTTCCAATGTGATTCTCCCCGTGTGTGTTTTCCAGATTGTAACTACCGTCATTGCAGCCGTTATACTATTCTTTGTCATGAAAGGCCATAAGAACAGGGAGTGTGAAGTAAAAATCGAAGCCGTAAAGGCGACCAAGCAGCAGCTTATCGCACTCGGGGCTATTGTGGTAATGCTCGTTCTGGTCGTTATCGTCGGTCTTGATACCGGCCTTACATCCTTCCTGCTTGCGGCGCTCCTGTTCCTGTTCCATGTCGTTGATGAAAGGACAGCGCTAAAAAATGTTCCTTGGGGAACTATCGTTATGATCCTTGGTGTGGGAGTGCTTATGAGCATCATATCCAAGGCAGGCGGTATTGATATGCTCTGCAGCGCGCTTTCTGGCGTTATGAGCGCGGGCACAGTCGCTCCTCTCAGCGGTATTACTGCGGGTATCATGTCCCTCGTTTCGTCAGGTCTTGGAGTTGTCTACCCCACGCTTATCCCTATGGCTTCCGAGCTGGTTGAGACAGTCGGCGGAGGTAATGCCGTATCCGTTATTTCAGCGATCGTGGCAGGCGGTTCCCTTGCGGGTTTCAGCCCAATGTCCACATGCGGTGCGCTGACACTCGGCGCAATGTCCGCCATGATGCCCAATATGTCAAAGGAAGAGCAGAACAAAAACTTCATCAAACTTATTATCATAGCCGTCTGCTTTATTCTCTGGGTTGGCATCAGCTCCGCTATTTTTGGTAATCTCTGCGCCTCCATCGGCGCATGATGATTGCGTTAACCGACGTAGATATCGGAATTTCATATTCCGGTATCTACGCAGATGATAAAGGAGAAAAATATCAATGAAAGAAATCCGCTTACATGGCAGGGGAGGTCAGGGCGTTGTAAAGGCCTCTCAGATTATTGTTAAAGCGACGGTGCTCAAGGGCGGCCACGGGCAGTTCATTCCTTTCTTCGGCGTTGAAAGGAAGGGCTCGCCTGTCTTTGGCTACCTTCGTCTGAGCGATAAGGAAATTCGCCGTAAAACCCAGATTTATGAGCCGGATATGCTGGTCATTATGGATGACAGTCTTGTCTCCATGCCGCAGACTTACGCCGGGCTCAAGGACGGGGGTAAGGTGCTTATAAACTCAGTGAAGCCTATTGAAGAGCTTATGGTACCGGAATGCGCCTCCCTTGTAGCTGAGGTTGACGCCACGGGTATTTCCGAGGAGCTTTTCGACAAAAATCTGCCCAATACCTCAGTCCTTGGCGCGTTCGCCAAAATTGTCAAAGATGTGGACAAGGAAGCCCTATTTGAAGAGATAGCCAATGCTTTCGGCGCTATAAACAGAGAAGCAGCCGAGAGAGCATATAACGAAGTGAAAGTCTTGAAAGGGGAGATATGATATGTACGATAAAGTATTTGTAACTCCCGTCGGAAATAAGGGCATGTATGTGCTCGATACCTCATCATGGAGAACACACAAGCCTGTTATGGATAAAAGCATCTGTATCAATTGCGGTATCTGCATGGGATATTGTCCGGTCAATTCCATAAAGTACAGCGAGGAAGAGGGCTATTATATATGCTATGATTATTGCAAAGGCTGCGGCATCTGCGCTGTAGAATGTCCCAAGAAAGCCATTTCCATGGAAAAGGAGGTCAAGTAATATGGGTACTTTGAAAGTCATTACAGGAAACTATGCCGCTGCCGAAGCGGCGGCAAAATGCCGGCTTGACCTTATTTCCGCATATCCTATTACGCCCCAGTCCTCCGTTGTCGAGCATCTTGCAGAGCTCGTATATAACGGCGAAATAGACGCCGAGATGGTGCAGGTTGAGTCAGAACACACCGCGATGAGTGTTGTTCAGGGCGCGGCGGCAGGCGGCGGACGTGTGTTCACTGCGACGAGCGCGCAGGGACTTGCGCTTATGTACGAGCCGTATTTCAGAATGTCTACACTGCGTCTGCCAATGGTTATGGCTATTGCCACACGTGAGATGACCTCCCCCGAAACCATCTGGAGCGGCCAGCAGGATGCGGTGTCCGTGCGAGAGGCGGGGTGGATACAGATGTTCTGCGACGATAATCAGGAGATTGCCGATATGATTGTGCAGGGCTACATGATTGCAGAGCATCCAGACGTGTGCCTGCCGGTCAATGTCTGCTATGACGGCTTCTATTCATCTCACCTGACCTCTGGCGTTATTATACCAGATCAGGATGAAGTAGACAGGGTCCTCACACCTCATGCTGTCAACCATAAACCTATCCTTGATCCCAAGTATCCGCTCGCGTTGGATCCGATGACGCCGGGCGACCTGCTTATGCACTACCGCAAGAACCATCTTGAATCAATGCAGAAGGCCCAGGACGTCATTGACGATGTGGATAAACGTTTCGCGGAGGTGTTCGGACGCTCATACGGCGGTGTTATTGAGGAATACCGCTGCGACGACGCCGAAGTGGTCGTTGTGACCATGGGCGGCATCACCGGCACCGGCAAGGATGCCGTAGATGAGGCAAGGGAAAGAGGCATCAGGGTTGGTCTTATAAAGATACGTTTCTACCGCCCGTTCCCTGCAAAGCGCATTGCGAAGGCGCTTCAAGGCAAAAAGGCGTTCTGTGTGGTGGACCGCAGCGTCAGCTTCGGATGGAACAGAGGTTCCATGTATGTGGAGACCTGTGCGGCGCTTTCCGGCAGCAATGAAAAACAGGCTCGTTTTTCCGCAATAGGTGGTCTGGGCGGGGCGGATGTTTCGTTCAGCGATATGGTGGATATTATTGTTGAGCTTGATAAAATAAAAGATCAGCCCGGCGAGCATGAGACCCGCTGGCTGATGCAGGACTGAGGAGGTTTGCCGTATGAATTATCTTGATATTCTGAAAAACAAACCCGATATGGTGTCGCCCGGCGTGTCGGCATGTCAGGGCTGCTGCGGCGAGTTGATTCTGAGAAGAGTTTTGCAGACTGCTGGTGAAAATTCTATCGTCTGCGTACCTCCCGGATGCATGGCTGGCAGCGGCGTAGTAGGCTGGAACTATGACAGCGGCATGAAGATACCCGTACATATCCCTCTTCTTGACAACACGGCCTCATTCCTTACGGGGCTTACCCATGTTTATCAGAGATTCGGAAGGGAGGATGTGAACATTATAGCGGTTGCCGGCGACGGCGCCAGCGCCGATTGCGGCTTTCAGAGTCTTTCCGGCGCAGCGGAGCGTGGTGAGCATATGCTCTATATCTGCTATGATAACGAGGGATATATGAACACTGGCTATCAGCGCAGTTCTACCACTACCATGGGTTCCCGCACCTCCACGACTCCTATTGGCTCGGTCATTTCGGGCAAACAGCAGGCGCAGAAGTATGTTCCACTCATCATGGCGATGCATGGCGTGGAATACTGCGCAACCGCCACGCCGTGGAATATGAAGGATCTTATGGAAAAGGTGCAGAAGGGGCTGGAGGCAAGCAAGCGCGGTTTTGCGTACATCCATATGTTTGCCCCATGCACGACCGGATGGTCGTTCGCTCAGGATCAGGGCATAGAGGTGGCAAAGCGCGCTGTCCGCTCCAATATGTTCCCTGTATGGGAGAAAACATCCGAGGGCTATAAACTCAGCTATGTGAACAATTCGCCAATTTCTATCAAGGAATTTGTGAAAGGAATCGGAAAGTTCAAAAACCTCTCCGACGAACAGCTCAGCAAAATACAAAAGACCGCGGATGAAAGATATGCCACTATAAAGGCTCTCTGCGGTATCTGAATTTTGGAGGAACCCACATGTTTATTGATACAGAAAAATGCGTCAAATGCAAAAAATGTGTGCCGTACTGCCCACGTAATGCAATTATCGAAAAAGATGGTGTAATGGATATTGATCAGGAACTATGCGTAGAGTGCGGAGTGTGCAAAAGGCAGGCTGGCTGCCCAAGGGACGCCTTTTACAATGTCCATTTGGAAACTCCAAGGGCTTACAGAAAAGCGTTCAGCGATCCTTTCGGTAAGCATGAAAACACTGCCCTTAAACATATGGGACGCGGCACCGAGGAGGTCAAGACCAATGACGTCACCGGAGTTGTGCATAGACTAGACATGATCTCCCTCGCTGTTGAGATGGGTAGGCCGAGTATCGGCTCATCCTTTGCTGATCTGGAAAAGATAACGATGGCAGTCGCTCCCTACGCTGAAGCGTTCGAGGTCAACAACCCCATTACGCCTCTTATTCAGGACAAAGCCACCGGTAAGCTGGATCCCAGCGTTTTGGGCGAATCGGTAATGTCCGCGATAGTCGAGTTCAGCTGCAAAATGGAAAATGTAAAGGCTGTTTTACAGGCACTTGAGAAAGCCTCCAAGGAAGTATCAACGGTGTTTAGCCTTTGCCTCATCTGCCGCGTAGATGAAGAGACCGACACTATTCCCGCAAGGAAGATTGTTGATGAACTTGGCTATGATGTTGACCATACGTCCGCAAAGACAAATCTGGGTCTGGGCAGGCCAAGATATGAGGACAGAGTGAAGGAGGGCAAAGTCTGATGTCTCACACCTTGCATAGAATAAAAACTGAAACCGGTAAATATGATGATTATGTCGTTCTCATAATGCCGGCCCGCGGTATCAACAATCAAAACAGTGTTGAAGTGTTCAGAAAGTACATGGATCTGCTTATAAAGTTCAATCCGGTGAACATGGGCGGCATGAAAATGGGGACTCTTGCCACCAATACTTTTGAAGAGATAAAGGCGAATATATCTCCAGATGCACCCATGATGCACGCTGTTTTCAAGGACAGGGATACCCTCATTGAGGTCTTGAAGGCGCTAAAGGAAGCTGATTACGGCTATTCTGTTGTTGTCTCCGGTTTGGTGGACGATGTTGACTGCTGTGCCAAGAAGGCCGGCATCCAACGCCATTCTGTTGATATCACCCTCGGCACATGGGGTGACACATCAAAGCTCCCGCCTGAAGAGATTCTTGAAATCACGACGATGTGCGGTCATGCCATGATTTCCGTCAATCTTGTCAAAAAGATGATCGCTGACATCCGCAAGGGCATCATATCCCCCAAGAAAGCAGCTCAGAAGCTTGCTGAACCGTGCGTTTGCGGAATTTTTAATACAGACAAGGCGGAACGCCTTTTAGCGGAGCTTTCTGAAAAGGTCTTTACAGAATAATCTCTGGCGTGCATCCGAAAAACCCAGATATTCACTCCTTAAATGACAGTAAGGATGCGGCAACTCCCATATGATATCCACAATTCCCTTAGAAGGAATTGTGGATGTTTTTATATAAGCGGTCGAAAAAAGACTCAAAAAAACAATAAATCCGAACCCATGACCAATCGGCAAAAGGTTCGGATTATATTGTTTTGGTGGAGATAAGCGGGATCGAACCGCTGACCTCTTGAATGCCATTCAAGCGCTCTCCCAGCTGAGCTATACCCCCATGAGCAAAAGTATAATAGCAGACTGAGAGTGAATTGTCAAGATATTTTTTCCGGCTTTTCAAAAAACTTGTCAGAAAGGCCATGTGGGGAGCCAGCCGAGGAGCTTGGTTGCGAGCGCGTTATCCACGATCATGCCGCTCAGGGCGGGATAAAACAGCACGAACAACGCGACGGAGACGCCAACAAAACCGCCGACATACCATTTCCAGTGCCGGTTCCCGCTGCGCAGCAGCTTGAACGTGTAGCCAAGCGACAGTATGAGAAAAACGGTGCAGGGGAAGTAGTGGTACTCAAAGGTAAGGCGCGTTATCAGTATCCACGGCAGCAGCTGCGCCAGATAGCCGGCGAAGATGAATGCGGCGGTCCTGTCACGGCGGAAAACCGCGCAGTACAGCAGTACAAAGAGACTCAGCAGACCGCCCCAGCACAGCGCCGGATTGACAAAGGCGCCGAAGCTTGAGCGCGTCCCGTCGTCAAAATAGCTCAGATAGTAAAGGATCGGACGTATGTCCAGCATCCACTGGTACCACTTGGACGAGTACGGGTGCTCGGCGACAAGGCCGGAGTGGTAGCCGAACATGAATTTCTGGTTGTCGATCACGATGCGGGCATAGTCCTTCGTGAAGAACATGCCTATGCCGTGGAGCCCGGAGGCCGTGCCGTATGCGGCGTAGCTGACATAGTAGATCACAGCGGGGATGACGACAAAGAATACAACGCAGAAGAGAGCGTTTTTGACAAAGGCCTTGAAGCCGCGGCTGCGGTTGATTATCCAATACGCGGCCCATATAACAGCAAGTCCGCCGCCGGCATATATCGCGGTCCATTTTGAAGCTGCGCCGAGACCGAAGCATATGCCGGAGAGCGCGAGACAGATCAGTGCGCGCTTTGACGGAAAGGGTTTGCCGGTATCGGAAACAAAAAAGTACATGAAAAGGTACATGAGCATGATAAATATCACGCCGTAGGTGTCGATGGTGGCTATACGTGTCTGCACAAAATGCATGAAGTCCACGGCAAACACAGCCGTGCATGCCGCGGGGGCAGTCCTGCCGCCGAAAAGCTTCTTCGCAAACACGTACATTACCGGCAGCATCAGCACGCCGAAGAGAGTGCCCATAAAACGCCATCCGAAAGGCGTCATTCCGAGCAGGCTCACGCCGAGCGCGATTATGAGCTTGCCGAGCGGGGGATGCGAGACCTCATATGGATATACGCCGTTGAGCTGCTCCCACGCTGTACGGGCATGATAAATCTCATCAAAATAGCTGGAATTGAGGAAGTTCTGCTTTTCAGGCACAGTGTCCTGCTCATCGACAAGGGCTGCGGCAGCGTCATCCCCGGCCACGGGAGAGGCGGGTATGAGCGCGCCGCTGCTGTCAATGAAAGCAATTTCTCCGAGATATACCGGACCGGCGCCAGTCACGCGGACATATTTCGGCGTCGTGAAGGAGGCGGGGTTCACCTCGTTCCACTTGAGCACGCTCACATAATTCTGCGTGTAATCCAGAACATGCTCCCAGACGATATTGTCGGCGGAAAATTCAATGGAGTAACTGCCCTCGCCCACACCGGAGAAGAGCATTATTTTGTCAGGGTAGACATCTCCCGGCAGTTCTATGACCGCAGCGCGGTTTTCCATCGGCGCGAAGGTCTCCGGCGAACTTGTATTGCCGAGCCCGGTGAACGCGACAGCGGCATATACCACGGATATTCCGGCCATGATGAGCGCGTCAGTGCGGTCGATCCGGCGCGGACATCCGTCGCCGCCGGGGAGCGCGCAGCGCCGCAAATCGGGCAGGCCGAGAAAGAAGAGCGCGAGCAGGATAACAAGACTGATTGGCAGCAGATAGGTAATTTTCATAGGCAGTAGAGAGAAGGAGCATGGCATTGGCTGCATGATACGGCAAAAGCGGAACGCAGATCATACATGGAATGCCGCAGCCGTATTGCACAGTGCCGCCATGAGCCTTTTTTTCAGTATTTTGTGATATGTTTTATATATTGTTTTCGGAAAATGCGGGAAAATTTATCCCCGGCGCGGCAGAACCTGACTGTAAATAATGCCGCAGGTGCTGCATTTGCTGACTGATTCGCCGTCTGCTGTGGCAGAAGGAGCCTTGTAGCTTTGCTGTACCCAGCTGTGCTCATGCAGGCAGACGCCGAAGCCGTGTTCGGTGCCGTTGCATAGGGGCTTCAGACAGTTTTTGCAGAGACCGTGATCTTTGCTGTCGGTCACGCAGTGCCCGGCATAACCGCATTCAGGTACGCTGTGCTCGCCGGATACGAAGCCGGGAGAGCAGGTATAATGCCCGCAGGGGAGCATATGCAGCGCAGAGCCCTGATCGTCGCCGCAGGAGGGACATTCACACTGTATGGAGAGAATGCCGTCCTCCCCGGCAGTGACGCGCACGCTGAGCTTTTCAAGCACGTCTCCAAGGCTGTTGACAAAGCTGATCTCAGAGCGGCCCGCGCTCACGGCGGTAAGCGTCGCGGTATCCGTCAGCCAGACGGTCTGCGGACGGATATTGACGGCGGTAAGGCCGCTGCTGTCCGTGATCTCTTCACGGACGGCGGTCACGCTGTCGTCCTCGCCGCGTTCAAATTCAACCGTCAAGTCAATGTTCCTGCTCTGAGCCTCATCGCCGAGAGCAATAAGCCCGTCCATTGCGGCCAGCAGATTTGCGCGCAGCGCGCCGTAAACAGACTGTGTGCCGAAGCTTATCACGGTACCTGAGCGGTTTTTGGTGACAGACAGCGCAGGGGCGTCCTGTTCCGGCCCGGCCTTGACGGCGGTCCCGGATCTGCTGATCTCAAGCCCGCCGGAGAAAGTGCCGGTAAACTGCCCGTCAGAGTCAAAATCCCCTGCGCCTATGTCCGAGCCGTCCTTGAATGTGACAACACGGCGGTTTCGCTCTCTTGTGGAAAAGAAGTCCCTCAGGACAAGGCGGGCGTTCGGGAAGAACAGACACAGGTCGTCTCCGTCACGCTGTGCGTCTGTCAGCGCGGAGCGGTAGAAATCCGCGGCGTAGTCCTCGCTGTTCGCGGCTGGGATGTATATCATTTGCCCGGCAGACGGTTTTTCGAGCACCGTCTGCGCAAAAGCGGCGGGGGAGAGGCAAAGGAGCAGCAAGAGAACAATGAGAATTGACGATAACCGCTTCATTTGGTTCCCACCTTTCCGACTGCCGCGGCGTGAATTTGTTACATTATTATTTGCTTTATGAGTTTGGGCTGCGCCGTGGGAGCGCTGCTGAACTCGTAGCAGGCTATGAGCTTCTCAACGGCTGTGCGGGCGGACGCCTCGTCGGCCGCATGGATAACGGCGAGCGGCTCACCGGACTCAACGAGTTCGCCGACCTTCTTGTTCAGGATGATGCCGACGGAGAGATCGATAGTGCTGTCCTTTGTCACTCTGCCGCCGCCGAGATGCATGGATACGAGACCTACTTCATCAGCCTCTATATGGGATACGTAGCCGCTGACAGGCGATTTGACCTCGACCACAACGGGAGCTGCGGGCAGACGGGAGGTATCGAGCACGTCGCTGCGGCTGCCGCCCTGCCCCTCAACGAGGTCGCAGAGCTTGTTGAGCGCGGAGCCGTCATCCACGGCTTTTTGAAGCATGGCGCGCGCTGTATCCGTATCCGGGGCAAGGCCGCCGGCAGTGAGTATGCAGCTGCCGAGCGTCAGGCACAGCTCAAGCAGGTCGCCGCGTGTTTCACCCTTGAGCACGCTTATCGCTTCCTTGACTTCAAGGGCGTTGCCGACTGCGCGGCCGAGAGGCTGATCCATGTCCGTGATGCAGGCGGCGCAGCGCCGTCCCGCACCCTTGCCGATGTCGACCATTGTTTGCGCAAGCTCGCTGGCCTCTGCCTCGGTCTTCATGAATGCGCCGCTGCCGCATTTGACGTCTAGCACGATCACGTCCGCGCCTGAGGCGAGCTTCTTGGACATGATGGAACTGGAGATGAGCGGGATGCTGGGCACGGTGCCGGTAACGTCGCGCAGCGCGTAGAGCTTCTTGTCCGCCGGGTCAAGGTCGGCAGTCTGCCCGATGATGGCGATGCCGAGGCGGTTGACATTTTCAAAGAACTGCTCGTCGCTCAGAGCGGTGGAGAAGCCCGGAAAGCTCTCGAGCTTGTCTATCGTCCCGCCGGTATGGCCGAGGCCGCGGCCTGACATTTTGGCGATCTTTACACCGCAGGCGGCGACCATGGGGCAGAGAATCAGGCTCGTCTTGTCTCCGACGCCGCCGGTAGAGTGCTTGTCACCCTTGATGCCGCGTATCGTGCTGAGGTCGAGCGTGTCGCCGGAGTTCATCATGGAAAGCGTGAGATCCAGCGTTTCTTCCTTGTCCATGCCGGCGAAGAGTATCGCCATGCACATGGCGGACATCTGGTAATCCGGGATAATGCCGTCAGTGTAGTTGCGGATCATGTATTCTATTTCTTCGGCGGTCAGTTTGCCGCCATCGCGCTTCTTGGCGATCAGATCGGTCATCTGCATAATATATATGCCTCCAATAAAATAATACCGAGGGAACTCATATAATAATGAGATTATATTATACAACATTTTACTTTACAGCTCAATACCTGAAAAGCATATAAATGCGCCCGTTTATCATGCGCAGCACGGCTCCGGGAGCTTCGCGGCGCAGCGCGGCGGGGAGGGCGACTATGCTGCTTTTTCCGTCAAATGCGGTGAGCGTTCCGTCGGGGCGCGCAAACCACAGCAGCTCATCCGGGCAGGCAGCAGGGAGGGCTTCGGGTGCAGGCGCGGACGCCGTCCGGCATGGAGACTGAGCGCCGTCCGGCCCGCTGCGCCCGTCAGTGGGCATATCTTTGCCGTGGCCACCGGTCACCGGGCCGCACATACCGGCGGGGGCGGCGTATTCAATAACGGACGGCATACGGCGCATCTCGCCCCGGCTGAATCTCCGGCGCAGATACAGTCCGCCGCTCCATGGCTGCATGACGCCGAGATAGCCTTCCTCACCGCCGCCGTATACGGAAATGCGCACAAGCGCATCCTGCGGCCCGGCCGCCGCCTCGAAAACGGTGAACAGCCCATCCACCGACACTGTAAGACTGCCGGAGCGCTCGCCGTCTATCAAAAGAGGATATTCCATGCACACACCGTCCTTATCCGATAAAAAATGTCTCCGCTCCATAGTATGAGCGGAGACACGGAAATATTTGATTCTGAGTGTCCGAAAGCGTCAGGTACCCAGACCGAAGCTGACGGCAAGCGCATTGTCGACGGCGGTCATGGTGCCCTCGTCCAGCCGGCCCATCCGCTCGCGCAGACGGGATTTGTCTATAGTGCGTATCTGCTCAAGCAGTATGACGCTGTCCCGGTTGAGACCTACGCTCTGGGCCGTGAGCTCGATGTGGGTCGGCAGGCGTGCCTTCCCGATCTGGCTGGTTATGGCGGCGGCAATAACAGTGGGGCTGTGCTTATTGCCGGTGTCGTTCTGCACGATAAGGACAGGACGCATGCCGCCCTGCTCGCTGCCCACGACCGGGCTTAAATCGGCATAATAAATATCTCCTCGTTTGACCATGTGTTTCACACTCCGTGAAAATAATCCTAGCCCATTACATCTTATGTAACAGCACTATAATTTTCCCACGGTTGCGTGAGATTTATACATGCGAATGGGGGACAAACACAACTGCGCCCGGAACGACATATGCGATCCGGGCGCAGAAAAAAATTGATTTACGGTTTTACCGGAGTAAGCCCCGGCTTATGCGTCGGCCTTGGCGGCTTTCTTTGCAGCCTTGTCGCGCTCGGTGCGGGAGATGAAAAGCGCGCAGGTCGCGTCGCCGGTGATGTTGAGGGTGGTGCGGCCCATGTCGAAGAGCTTGTCGACGCCAGCGATGATAGCAATGCCCTCGACCGGCAGGCCGATGGAGGTAAGGACCATTGCCAGCATTATCATGCCTGCGCCGGAGACGCCTGCGGTG
>OIYO01000767.1_pt1 | contig 23134 bp, 18 predicted proteins | sample 1588191 | NCBI WGS metagenome assembly OIYO01 (sample SAMN03283275) | human gut metagenome | biome: human-associated habitat; material: feces | host: Homo sapiens | place: Peru | collected 2012 | reverse complement strand
AAAGGTTTTTTACAAAAAATTTGACCGCTGACTTTAACTTTGTCAGCGGTCTGAAAGCAGTCGATTGTATTCGGCTGCTTTGTTTTTTCAAAAAATCCGCTGAGAAATCAGCTTAAAATATATGAAGGAAGGTGTATCGCATATGGCAGTGCAAGAGAAAAATCAGCTTGGTGACGGTTCGGATAATTATGCCGGAGCTGCAAAGCAAGCGGCAAATGCCGCTAAATCCGCAAAAGAAGCGGGCAAAACCGCCGCAAAAGAAACTGCGAAAAAAGGCGCTGAAGCCACTTCAAGAGCAGCGGCGGCAACTGTTAAGGCAAGTGTGGAAGGCGGAAAAGCCGCCGCACAAATTGCTGCCGGTACTGCGGCAGGCGGACCTGTCGGAGCAGCTATTTCGATTGCGTGGTCTATGCGGCACACCCTCTTTAAGATTCTGATATGCATCTGCTTATCATTGACTTTTTTAATTGTTATGATAGTATCTCTCCCGTCAATTATAATGGATAGCATATTCGGAACAAACGGCACGCAGCCGGTAGAAGGCGTTACGATAACTTCGGTCTACGATAGTTTGGTGGTTGATGTTTCAAATGCTGTTGAAAACGGATACAACACCTCTATGTCAAAGGTCGAGAACATAATCCGAAACGGCGGATACGATTACGAAACCTCAATGGCAGCCACAATCAATTATGCTCAAAGTTCGGCAGGGTATGATGTTTCATATATCCTTTCTGCGTATTCGGCTTCTCTGCAACAGAAAAATACAAGCAAAGATGATATGATTAACAAGCTGAATGCCGTTGCAGGCAAGATGTTTCCCGTTACTTATGAGGTAAAAACAACAACAGTTACAGAAACGAACGATGACGGGGCAAGTACCGAAAGAACGGTTACATATGCGGAATGTACGATTCACCCATTTGATAACAATGTAATTGCGGAAGCATTCAGTATTGATTTGGATGCTAACTACGGCGATTTCAGTATATCTTACCGCGATGCCATCTCCAACATGGCAAACTCACTCAAAATGACTTTATACGGTTCTTTGGGCGGCGACGAGGGCGTTCCACTTACCGATGCAGAGCTTATTGATTTTGTGAATAAGCAAGACTGTACTCTGGCAAGAAAGCAACTTCTCACAACAGGACTTGCACTCGTCGGCAAGGTTCCGTACTTCTGGGGCGGAAAATCCGGCCCCGGCTGGAATGATGAATGGAATACTCCAAAGGTTGTTACTGCGGCAGGTTCTTCTTCAACAGGAACAATCAGACCGTATGGACTTGATTGCAGCGGTTTTACAACCTGGGTTTATCAAACAGCTTTAGGCGTATATATCGGCGACGGGACTTCCGGACAGTATCCGAAAACATCGGCTGTTTCCGCATCGGATTTACAGATTGGAGATCTTGGCTTTCTGGCAAACTCGGGCGGCGGTGATTGGAATCATGTTCTTATGTTTGCCGGTTACGGTGATGACGGTACGCGTTTGTGGGTTCATTCCTCCGGCGGCAGCGGTGTTATTCTAAACACACCAAGTTATGAGGCAAGTCTGGTATTAAGACGACCGAACGGTGTTGACTATAATATGTCGGTTTCCGCAGAGCCTTCCGGTACAGGTCTGTATACATTAGAGGTTGAAGTTACTCATTACTGCTCCTGTTATCAATGTAATGGCAATACCCTTGCGAAAACCGCAAGTGGGAAACCACTTGCAGACGGTATGGTTGCAATGTCAAGCAACTATCCGTTTGGAACGCAGCTTATGATAAACGGAAAGCTATACACGGTCGAGGATCGCGGCGGCTCCGAAATTGAGAACAATATACATCGCGTTGATATTTATGTACCGAATCATCAGCAAGCTTTGAATCTCGGCAGATTCAAAACGACAGCTACGGTATATCGTATAGGCAGGTGAATGATATTTTGAATGAAGAAAAAGAATATAACAATATTTACGCTATTCCGGCGAATTATACGGATTCGGGAAAAATATTGGGCGGAATGCTTGAACTGCGAAATGCAGTCGAAACCGTGCTTATCGTCGGAGCTGTCGGCTATCCCGAACTTATGCTGATACCGATGACGGGAACCATACGAATTGTTGTTATGACGGTTACGCTGCTCCCGCTTGCAGTTGTGGCAATGATGGGAATTGACGGCGACTCGTTATTTCAGTATGTAGCGCATATGCTGCGTTTTATTTTACACAAACGCAAACTACATTTTAGAAGGGTGGGATATAAATATGCCGAAGAACAGCTCAAAACCAAAAAGAGAAAAAAGAAAAAAGCCGGAAAAGCTTGAATTCGTGCAGAATTTTATCCCGATTAAGGATATAAAGCACGGCATTATAGAAACAACAGACGGAAGATTTATCAAGATACTTGAAATCGAACCAATCAACTTTACGCTCCGATCATCTGAGGAACAGTTCGGTATTATATCCTCGTTTGCGTCCTGGCTTAAAATATCGCCGGCAAAGCTCCAGTTCAAGAGTATTACACGAAAGGCAGACTCGGATAAGCACATTGCTATGGTGCGAAAAGAGCTTGAAAGCGAGGAAAATGAACAATGCCGAAAACAGGGCGAAGATTATATACGGTTTATAAAAGAAGTCGGAAGCCGTGAAGCTCTTACAAGGCGATTCTTTCTCATATTTCAGTATGAGGAATCAAGGCACAGCGATAATGACGATTTCGGTCAGATTTACGGTGTTCTGCAAACGGCAGAGCAAAATGCGAGAACATATTTTCTGCAATGCGGTAATACGATTATTCAGCCGAAAGATCCTGATGAAGCCGTTGCTGAAATTCTGTATATGTTTTTCAACAAGCGTTCCTGCGTAGACGAACCGTTTTCTTCAAGAGTTGACAGAGTGGTTATTGACACAATGGCGGCAAAAAACAAGGTAATCGGCATTGATACGATACCGCCGATTAAAACCGTAAATTTTATTGCGCCGAGAGGAATTGACCTTGAGCATTACAATTATATCGTAATGGACGGAATGTACTACTCCTTCCTGTATATCAAAGGAAACGGTTTTCCTGGCAGAGTCAGAGCCGGCTGGATGTCCTCAATGATTAATGCCGGTGAAGGCATTGATGTTGATGTCTTTCTGTATCGTGAAAACCGAAGCAGAACGATTGACAAGGTTGCACAGCGTATAAGGCTTAACCGAACGAAGCTTAAAAGTATGCAGGACACAAACACCGATTATGAAGAACTGACAAACTCCATACAGTCGGGATATTTTATAAAGAACGGCATTGCGAATTATAACGAGGATCTGTTTTATATGTCGGTATTTATAACGATATCTGCAAAAACCTATGAAGAACTCCTCTGGCGCAAACAGCAAATGGTTGATATGTTAAAGTCAATGGATATGTATACAAGCGACTGTCGGTTTCAGCAGGAAAAAGCACTATGCTCTGTTATGCCGTTTCTGAAAATGGATTCTTCACTTGAAAAGAAATCAAGACGAAATGTTCTGACAAGCGGTGCTGCGTCAACCTATATGTTCACTTCCTTTGAAATGTCGGATGATACGGGTGTTTTGCTTGGCGTTAACCGCCATAATAATTCCTTGTGCATTGTCGATTTGTTCAACACGAAGAAAAACAAAAATGCCAATCTGACGCTGCTCGGAACAAGCGGCGCGGGAAAAACCTTTACTATGCAGCTTTTAGCCCTCAGAATGAGAATGAGAGGAATCCAGTGTTATATCATTGCCCCGATAAAAGGTCATGAGTTTCGCAGAGCGTGTAATAAGGTTGGCGGTCAGTATATTAAGATTGCTCCGGGTTCTCCGCATTGTATCAATGTCATGCAGATACGGCACACGACTTCTCCTGCAATGGATCTGATTGATGAAATGGATTATTCTGAAAACAATTCTATGCTTGCCTCAAAAATTCAGCAGCTTATGATATTCTTTTCATTGCTTATTCCCGATATGTCAAACGAAGAAGAACAAATGCTGGATGAGGCGCTTATAAAAACATATGCGGATTTCGGTATCACACACGATAACGATTCCGTGTATGTTGATAAAGACGCAAATCCTCCGGTATTAAAAGAAATGCCGATACTCGGAGATTTGCATAAGAATTTGCTTGATAATACGATGACGCAAAGGATTGCGATTATCGTAAGCCGGTTTGTAACAGGTTCGGCGCAGTCGTTCAACAGACAAACGAATGTTGACCTGTCAAATAAATATATAGTGCTTGACCTGTCGGAGCTGAAAGGAAAGCTTCTCCCTGTCGGAATGGTAATAGCTCTTGATTATGTATGGGATAATGTAAAGGCTGACATAACAAAGAAAAAAGCTATTATGATTGATGAAATCTGGAAGCTTATCGGTGCGTCGTCAAGTAAAGAGGCGGCTGAATTTTGTCTTAATATTTTCAAGACGATCCGAGGTTTCGGCGGTGCCGGCATTTCGGCATCACAAGACCTTTCGGACTTTTTCAGTATGGAAGACGGCAAATACGGCAGAGCTATTATAAATAACTCCAAAAACAAGATTATTCTGAATCTTGAACCTGATGAAGCCAGATATGTTCAGGATGTTCTGAAGCTTACAAAAAGCGAGGTTCGTTCCATTACGCAGTTTGAACGGGGCGAAGCACTGATACACTCGAACAATAACAAAGTTCCGGTTATTATAAAAGCCTCCAAGCAAGAACAGGAAATGATAACAACAGACCGTGCCGAGCTTGAAACTATTCTGAAAAAGCGGCAGGCTGAAAAAACGCATTCCGAACAGAATACGCATTAAGGCAAAAATACGCATAGTAACTTAATAATACGGATATCATAATACTAACCGCTGATTTATAAAAACGCTTGTAGTTTTGCGATTATATCCGCAAAACTATTGACACAACACCAATTTTGCGATATAATATATGTAGACGGAGGTGTTTTGTAATGATATACAGACCTATGTATGTTGATAAAATAATGAGATACGCAGATGCACCGTTTGTCAAGATATTGACAGGCATCCGCCGCTGCGGAAAATCTACTATTCTGAAAATGCTAATGAAAGAACTGAAAAAGCATGGTGCTTCGGAAGAACAAATCATAAGCTACTGTTTTGATTCAATGGAATATGAGGATATGACGGCAAAGGAAATGTTTATCGAGCTGAAATCAAGGCTTTGTGAAAATAAGAAAACATATCTGTTTTTAGATGAAGTGCAGGAAATAAAGCATTGGGAAAAGGCTGTGAACTCGCTTGCCTCGGACTATGATACGGATATTTATGTGACCGGCTCAAATTCCCGCATGATGTCGTCGGAGATTGAAACTTATCTTACAGGCAGGTATGTTGCTTTTCGTATTTATACATTGTCTTTTGCAGAGTATATGACATTTAAAAAAGAATATTCCGATGTGAAAGAACCGAGAGAAGAACTCGCCGAATATATCAGACACGGAGGTTTCCCTGCAACACATTTGCAAAGATATTCCGAAGATGAAATATATACGATTGTAAGAGATATATATAATTCCACAATCTTTTCGGATATTGTAAAAAGGAATCAAGTCCGCAAGGTGGATCAGCTTGAAAGAATTGTGAAATTTGCGTTTGATAATGTAGGAAAAACCTTTTCTGCAAAATCAATATCGGATTATTTAAAATCCGAGCGGAGGACGATTGACAATGAAACGGTTTACAGCTATCTTGAAAAGCTGGAAAACGCATATATTCTTCATCGCTGTTCCAGATATGATATTCAGGGAAAAGAGCTTTTAAAAACTCAGGAGAAGTTTTATATTGCGGATACCGCACTTAGATACAGTGTTCTCGGATATACGCAAACATCGGTTGCCGCTATGCTTGAAAATGTGGTTTATCTCGAATTACGGAGACGTGGATATTCGGTAAATATCGGAAAAACGCCCGATGGTGAGATTGATTTTATAGCAGAAAAACAATCGGAAAAACTTTATGTTCAGGTAACAAAGGAAATCAAAACTCCGGAAACCGAACAGCGTGAATACAGCAGACTGCTTGAAATTCACGATAATTATCCTAAATACCTGTTAACCACCGACAATTTTGCCGGAGGAAATTATGAGGGAATTAAAACAATGCATATTGCAGATTTTCTTTTAAGCAAAGATTTTTAGAATTAAATAATACCGAAACAGTGTCTGTGCTTTGTTACGGACACTGTTTTTTTACAAAGGTGGTGATAAAAATGCTGTTGGAAGATGAAAAATATGTGGTAAAGTGGCTGTCGCAGTACGGGACATTGCCAAGAAAGCAAATCGTTCAAATGCTGCAAAAGCCGCCGGACACTGCGAAAAAGATTATAAATAATCTCAAACGGCAGCTTAGAATATCGGAAATCGGCGACGGATATTATCTTGCACTTGATCCTATGAGCAAGCCGGATCAGAGAGTTATCCTTGCAGTGTGGGTTTTGCTCCGATATATTGACAAAGTGGAACCTATGGCACATTACCCGGCTGTTTATCCGTCTCAGATATTTTTTCTGAAAGATAATATCGGATATGAAATTGTAACTCTTTATGACGGTGAGGAACATTTGCTAAGGCTGCTGCGCCCCGAAGACGATCTTAAATATATCATCATAGTTCCGACAATTACGATGGCGGCAAACTTGAAACTGCCGAAAGCTCCGTGCATATTTGCAACGGTGGATTATAACGGCCGTGACGAACCCGATATTACATTTTATTCTGAGGAAGCGATAAAAAATGATATATAACAGCTTTGATGATTCACTGAAAAAGCTTGAAAGAAAACTGAAAATTGTCGGAGGCACGATTGAAAATGTTCGTGCCTTTTTTGATTGCGGAAATACCTATCAGATGTACGAACACGCATTAAAGCTTGAAGAACAAATGGAACAGGCTGTTCTTTTAAGCAGGACGCTTCCCGCCTACACCGGGAAACCGCTTGCACATGCTGAGGTCAGCAACATTGAACGGCTTAATATTCCTCTGGAAATCGGGTTTACGAAAGAAGGCTGGTTTTCACTGAGAATACCGGCGCTGCTCCCCAAAAAATCAGAAGGCTCTGCCGAGTATGTGCGTTCTTTCCTCTATCCGGCAATGAAAGAATTTTTTGAAGAGCTTGCCCCGGTTCGGTATGCAGACTGTGTTTTGATATATCGGCACATATATGATGAAAAGCGGCCGGAACGCCGGATGCGCGATCATGACAATATTGAAATCAATATGGTTTCGGATATTGTCGCTATGTATGTTATGCCGGACGACGGACCGGAAATCTGCTCACATTATTATTGCAGTGCGAAAGGACAGACGGACAGAACAGAGGTTTATGTACTGCCCAAAAGTGAATTTGCGATGTGGCTTGCAATAGAAAATTCTATGCCTGATAAGGGGGTGAAACTTTATGAAAGCCCCGTTTTTTGGAAAGAAAAACATATGTAAAAAACCGAAAATTCCACCGAGAAAAAAAGACATATCTTTTGATAGGCACAAAAAGCGCATAAATACTGAGGTTCCGGAAGATTTAGAGAGCCGAAATTCCGACAAAGAGAGCAGTCATGTTGTCGAAAAATTCTCCGATTCGGGAGGTGGAATAAATGATACACTTCCGCCCCGGCAGTCATGCGTATGACATCGTTTCCGTCATCGGAATAACAGGTGAATTTCCTTACCGTTCCGTCAGGCTTTTTGGTAATGCACGAACATATAAGGCGCTTATCGGAAGATTGTGTGAGGTACAAACCTTTCGTGATTACAATTCCGGAGATGAGATGACCTGTCGGCTTTTGACCGTTACAGGGAAGTCTTTTTGGAAAACTGTCAGACTGTATAAGGCGGCAATTCCCATACTGAAATGGATTTCGCCATATGCAGAGGAGAATTATTTAAGCGCATCATGGAATCATGGATTTCCGGGCGACATTTCCCATACTGAACGCAATCACAGAGTTGCCGAAGCTGCAATCATGTGCATCCGAGCCGGGATCAAGTCAAGACCTTATGAGTTACCTAAACTGCAGAATGAGGTTATAAAAAGAATGGAGTTTAATCAGCCTTCGTTTTATTTTGCCAAGAGCTTGAAGCATATCGGTCAGACCGAGATGAATAAAACAATGTTTACCCGGATTGCAGGGGCAATTTTTATCAATCATAATTGCTATGCTGTATATAACACCCGCAATGCAGTTATGAAATGGAATGGTATGGGTGAATTCAAGACGCTGCACAGTTTAATTGAGGTTGCCAGATTGAATGCCGGTGTTTCACAAATTGACACAGCGATACTTTTTGGTGAGTCTTACAAAACGGCATATAAGACAATGCTGGAGAATCAAAAAAACAGGCGCCTTGAATTTCGTTTCGACGGAATATACAGACATATTCATTTTGTTCCCATGAATGAGTTCGGAATAAGGCTTTTGAAAATCTTAATTATCCCGGACCGAAAACAGAAATTGCTTGATTTATTGTTCGAGCCTGAATGCCGGTCAAATGATTTGGGAGCGTTTGAGTATGACGCATATATAAACGGCGTTTATGTGCTGTCTTTCTTGGATAGTGATATTGCACGCCTTATGCGTTTTAGCGAAGCGAGAAGTTACCGAACAGAGATGCTTGAGGTACTCTGTTTTCCTGAGCAGGTTGAACTTATAAAAAATTATCTTAGTTCTGATGTCAGTATCAAGACAATCGGACTTGAACAAATTGAAGATGCGATAATGTGTTTTCGTAATTAAACTTTGAAAAAAACATATAATATTATCAAAGTATCTTGACAAAATCAATTATGTACGCTATAATGTACATATAGGAGGCGATGGTAATGTTAAATACCAGTATAACAAATTTCAGAAAAAATATTTTTTCGCTGCTTGAACAGACTATTAAATTTAATGAGCCTGTAAATATAAGCACTAAAGAAGGAAATGCCGTTGTTATGAGCGAAGCAGATTATAACGATGTTATGGCAACTTTTGAAATATATAACAACCCCAATCTGCACGAAAAAATACTGAAGGGCATGAATACTTCTATCGATGAGTGTTCATCGGAGGATGAGGTTCAGTGGTAGAATATAAAGTTGTTTATACAAAAGATGCCCAAAAAGATATACCAAAACTCAAGGCTGCCCACCTTGATGCTAAGGTGCGTGCCTTAATCGAAGTTTTAAAAACGAACCCGTTTATGACTCCTCCACCATACGAAAAATTGCTTGGAAATTTAGATGGTGCATACTCACGAAGAATAAACATTCAGCACAGGCTTGTTTATGAGGTTTTGGAAGATGTACAGACAGTGAAGATTCTTTCAATGTGGTCGCATTATGAAAACATACGATAAAATATAGTATAATTGAGACAGACTTCTTTTTTAGGAGTCTGTTTTTTGTTTGAGGTGATATCAATGGATAATGAGAAAAAGCGGCGAATTGTTATTATCGCTGCTGTCATACTGGGAATTTTGGGACTTACTTATCTCGGCGGAATGATTGGACAGTTCATGGATCATTACAAAACTTGGCTCGAAGCAGGTGGTGTCGGCGGTAATACCGAAATGAAATCCGTCAATTTCAGTCCGCTTGCGTGCATCCCACAGGCATTTACCATAAACGGATTAAAAGGAATACTCGGTATCATTCTCGCAGCGGCGGGAATTTTTTTGTATGTCAGATTTCACGATAAGTTTGACGGCAAAGAAATAGATCCGAGAGGTTTTGCAAAAAGCAAAACGGGTGCTTACGGCACGGCAGGCTGGATGTCCGAGACTGACATGAACGAAGTGTTGGAGATATCCCCTGTTGAAAAGGTCGGCGGAGTTATCTTAGGTGAATATAAGGGAAAAGCTGTTTGTATGCCGAAAGATACAAGGTTCAACAGGCATATAGCAATCTTCGGTGCATCAGGAACAATGAAGTCAAGGGCTATAATCCGTAATGCATTGTTTCAGGCGATAAAAAATTCCGAGTCAGTGGTAATCACCGATCCGAAATCCGAATTGTATTCCGACACAGCAGACCTGTTCAGAAAAAACGGTTACGAAGTTAAGGTATATAATTTGGTCAACCCTGAGCATAGTGATTCATGGAACTGTATGTCAGACTTAAACGGAGATACGCTTATGGCTCAGACCTTGACCAATGTTATTATCGGAAACACGAGTTCGGGCAAGGGCGACCACTTCTGGGATAACGGCGAGGGCAACTTACTCAAGGCTCTTGTTTTATATGTGGATCTGGATAAAACCCGAACCGAACAAGAAAAAAATCTTCCCGCAGTATATCAGCTCTTAACCCGTCATACTGAAAGACAATTGACGGCATTGTTTGAAAAGCTGCCAATGGACCATCCGGCAAGAGCGCCGTTTAACCTGTTTGCTCAATCGAGTGATACAGTCAAATCAGGAATAATACTGGGACTTGGCACGCGGCTTCAGGTTCTTCAGAATGAGTCTGTTAAAAACATAGCTACCGAATCGGATATTGATTTAACCGCCCCCGGGAAGAAAAAATGTGCATATTTTATGATACTGAGCGATCAGGACGCAACAATGGCATTCCTCTCATCGCTCTTTTTTTCATTTATGTTCATCAGACTCTCAAGGTATGCAGACTCACGCCCCAATCAGTGCTGCGATGTTCCAGTCAATCTGATATTGGATGAGTTTAACAATGTCGGGCGTATCGGCGGCGCAGCGGACGGAAGTGATTTTGCACGCTCGCTGAGTGTTGTCAGATCGAGACAAATCCGAGTTATGCTCGCTGTGCAGAGTTTGGGGCAGCTCCGGAACAGATATCCGAACAATCTCTGGTCGGAAATTGTGGGCAACTGTGATATCCAGCTGATGTTAGGCTGTACCGATGACTTAACAGCCGAGCATTTTTCAGACCGAAGCGGAGATATGAGTATCCAGATTGATACCACCATGACGGTTCGGCAAACCATTGCGGTAGCTCAGGTGATACCCCAGTACCGTCATACTGAGGGGCAAGGCCGACGAAAGGTACTTACTCCCGATGAGGTGTTGCGGCTGCCGAACACACAAATGCTTTGTATTATCAGAGGGTGTAATGTGCTGAAACTCGATAAGCTTGATTATTCCAAGCACCCAATGGCAAAGCAGATAAGTAAAATATCCGTGATGGACTATTATCCAAATACGCATAAGAACGACATGCATGTCGAAATCATTGCCGGAGATGCTCATAAAAGTGCCGATTTGTCAGACTCGGATAAAAGCTGTGCTAATCTTAATCAGAATGCTGCCATGGTTCGTGAAGAGTCGCAGCAAGGCACTGTTCTCCAAGACTCAGAAACCGTAAGGCAAAATGCATTGCCGGATTACGAATGCGCACAAAAATCTAACGAAGAAAAAGCTGTTTCCACCAAACCGACAGAAAAGAAACGATTATACAGCTCGGCGAAACCGCCGGACGACTTTTAGTTATATTCTCTTCCGTTAAAATCGGGAGTTTATATATAAAATTATGAAACCTTAAAGGAGGTAAAATTTATGCCAAGAAAGCAAACACGCACAATTGCTGAACCGACCGAAATTCAAACTCAGTCTGAGGAAATTAACGATACTCAGGCTGCGGGCATCAGTGAGGGGGAAAATTCTCCCCAGACCGATTCTGAAAACACCGATTCTCAAAGAATTCATGATGAAGACGGCGTCAATGCTGATGGAAACGAAGCAATTTCTCAGACCGATCCTGAAAGCAGCGATAATTCGCCGCAGAATGCCGTCCCGGGTTCCGAAGGCACTGAAAATTCAGATGTTCTCCAAACTGACTCGGAAATCAACGCTGATTTTGAAGATTCTGACCCGGGTAACATGTCATCCCATGAAAAAAACGAAGAATCCAAGACCGAAAAGACCGGCAAAGCCGAAAACGCCGAAGGCGGAACAACTGTATCTCAGTCTGATAAATTGAATACGGACAGCTTGGAAAGTACGGATGACGCTGCAAGGATTATTAAAAAAGCAAGCACGACAATAAAGCGTGCCGGGCGGACTCCCGTAATCGCTATTGATGAAAGGCTTGTTGTCCAGACCGACGAGGAAAAGCTCAGAGATAACCTCATCGACCTTGTAGAGTCCTTGAAATCAAATGTATTGTTAAGCGGCACGGTCCAGGGCGTCGAACAATCGCCCAACAATCCATATTCTCTTGCAGTCATTTATCACGGTGAGTTCAAAATCTTAATTCCTGCAAACGAGTTTATGGAAGAACCCGATGATACTCATGACCAACCAAAAGAAACGGTTCTCAACTATATGATGACAAGACGAATGGGCGCTGAGGTCGATTATGTTATCAAAGGTATTGATGCAAATGCAAGAATTGCGGCTGCGAGCCGTCTCGAAGCAATGCGTATAAAACGCAGACAGTATTATTTTGCAACAGACCGGGACGGAAACAACATAATTCATTCCGGGATCAATGCTGAAGCCAGAGTCGTATCCGTCATCCGTGCAGGGATATTTGTTGACCTTTTCGGTCTGGAAACATATATTCCGCTGAAAGAGCTGAGTTACCAAAGATTGCTTGATGCGGCATCGCAGTTCCAGACCGGTCAGAGAATCCTTGTTAAGATTCTTGAGGTCGAGCGAAAAAATCACGATGTTCGGGTTTTGGCTTCGGTAAAACAAGCAACGGAAAATCCGTATGAAAAGGCTCTCAGAAAGTACAGCGTCGGCAATAAATATGTCGGCACTGTCAGTCTGGTAGATACAAACGGTGTATTCGTAGCTTTGGACGGCGGAATTGATTGCCTTTGTGCATATCCGAAAAGAGGCCGCCCGCCCAGAGGTGCGAGAGCAACGGTCCGTATTATCGGTATCAATTATGAGGCGAACAGAATTTGGGGCGCCATAACCCATATCTCTGCTCCAAGATGATTTTTAGTGGCAGAAAGGAGTGCGTGTATATGTCATTAAATGATGAACTCGGCACTAAAGAGCAAAAGAAACGAAAAGAAATCGCTGCTCATACAAGAGCAATGATACTTAATCAGTTAAATATTCATGATGAAGATGAAAGTTCTATTATGACTGATTATAGAAATTACTATTTGCAGATTTCTTTTTCGGAGCTGCATCCGCTGATGGTCTTTTGTCTTGCAAAAGGCCTTAAATCACCGAGTACAGCGAAGCAAAAGCAGATGACCAATGAATTGAACCTTAAAAGTATTCTCGGCAGCCACGCCATCAATGATGAAGTTGGCTGCTATTCTTATAGGGCAACTCATTGGCTTGATGAAGAACTTACCCCCTCGCGCTTTTTTGAAATTCTTAACCGCTGTATAGATGAAGCGGATAAGGGTTACTTAAAAATTGCAATATAGGAAATTAATAGGTTTTACGCTATATTGTAATATCAATTAAAATTCAGATAATTAACTAAATAATTTGGAGGAATTTAAAAATGAGTAAAAAAACAAAACACCACTTAAAATTCAAGTCGGTAATATCGATAGTTTTAACATTTGTGATGCTTGTCGGGACTTTGCCGACTGTGAGCGTATTTGCGGCGCAAAAAAGCGATTATGTTGATCCTGCCGACAATTGGTTGTCAACATCGAGCAGAACAAATGAATTGGACATGAATGCAACAGTTACATATGAAACCGAATTTTGCGGAATATGTAACAAAAGTACAGTGATTATGACATATCGTGTTCCCGAATATACGAGATCCGGCGAAACAGCAATGAATCACGATGTGTTTTATTCTGACGGGGCAAATAAAGACGGAAGCGCATATGGAAATCCCGACAGCGGTACGCCGGGCATTAATGCATATTATACGGGGTATCATCTGACAAAAACAGTTTGTCAAAATTGCGGAACGATTAATCCGCTCGATACGGAATATTCATTTAACAAAAATATTTATGTATTAAATCCGTGTAACAATTCGTTTTTCATCGACTTTGATAATACGACTTATGAGCCGTATGACGAACATCAGCACACAACCGTATTAAAGAAAGGCGAATACTGCCAATTCTGCAAAGGTACCTATGCCAGAGCAACAACAAAGAAAGAAGCTCATAATCTTTCAAGCACGGTTGACGGTCAGATAGGAAATAACCGTTTTTATCTTACGGAAAAGTGCGGTGACTGCGACTATACCACAAGCGAATATGTTGCGGCAAAATCGGTTGTATCGTCCTATTACGGAACAGCGGACGGTGACGCACATACGGTAAGCGTATCCGATTTATCCGATAGTGGTGTGCATACAAAAATCCGTTACGGCACATCCGCTTCCGATTGCTATATGACTTCCGCGCCGAATTACACCAAAGCCGGATATTACCCTGTATATTATGAAATCAGCTATAAATATCAGGGCGAAACAATGGTTGAAAACGGCGTGTCGTATGTGTGGCTGCTGGAGGACAAAAAGGACGATAACAACGGCGGAACGGTTATTGTACTTCCCGAAAAGCACGAACACGATTACAGATATTTGGAAACCGTTGCTCCCTCTTGCGATAACCTCGGTTATGAACGCTGGCAGTGTGACGGCTGCGGTAATCTTGACAAGAGAAATTACACAAAGGCAACCGGGCATAATTACAAAGCAATCACCATAAGAGAAGCGACCTGCAAGCAGGGCGGTTTGAAATTAAACCTTTGCGACAAATGCGGCAGCTTTTATGAGGAAACCACTCCCGTTGGCGAGCATAAATACAAGACAGAAAAGGTGCAGCCTACTTGCAGAATGACAGGCTATACAAATCATACTTGTGAAATCTGCGGCAATTCATATATAACCGATATGGCACCGATTATTTCTCATTCCTATGAGCGTATTACAAAAGAACCAACCTGTACCGATAAAGGTTATACAACATCGACTTGTACCATGTGTGGACTGAGTTATGTTTCGGACTATACAGATCCGACAGGTCATAATTGGGATGAGGGACATTCCGTAACTACATCTACCTGCACGGCAGACGGCGTAATTGAGTACCATTGTAAAAATGATAACTGTTCGGAAAAGATGATTAAGGCGGAATCCGCAACGGGACACACGCCGGGCAGTGCGGCGACCTGCACAGAGCCGCAAATTTGCGAAAAGTGCGGTACGGTTTTAGAGCTGCCGAAAGGACACAGCTATTCCAAAAATGTTGTTATGCCTACTTGCACAGAAATGGGTTATACCGTTTTTGAGTGTAAAGACTGTAAAGACACCTACAACGGTAACTATACGGACAAAACCGAACATCACTATCATAAAACAGTTACTCCCTCCACTTGCACAACAATGGGTTACACAATTTACACCTGTGAAAGCTGCGGTGATAGCTACAAGACCGACTATGTTGACAAAGCTACTCACGACTATACAAAGACTGTAACTGCTCCGACTTGCACGGCTCTCGGATATACGGTGTATGAGTGCAAAAACTGTGATGATAAATATATCAGCGATTACACCGATAAAATCAATCACAGTTATATTGCTGATGTAACCGAGCCTACTTGTACGGCTTCCGGATACACCGTCTATACTTGCGAGAACTGCGGTAAAACTTATACGGCAGATTACAAGAATATGACAGGACATAATCCGTCTGATTGGATAATTGACGAGCCTGCTACTATCGAACAGGCAGGCGAAAAGCATATTGAGTGCTTGACTTGCGGTGAAGTTTTATCAAGAGCAGCAATACCGCAGCTTGTAGAGAAAGACCGTACCGATGAGGACGGTAACTCAAAGGTCGGCGATTTTTCTATCCTTGTAACCAACGCAAACGGGAAACCGATTTTTGATAGTGAAATCAGCATTGACATCAATGATAATGTAACTATCAAATTGCCAAGCGGCAGACTGCTTGATTATGCAGACCAAACCATTATAACTGCAATTAACACAGATACGCAGCAGCCGAAATCAGAGTTGCAGATTTTTATTTATGACGATAATAACAATGCTGCAACGGGTAAAACAGATGAAAACGGTCAGCTTAAAGTGCCGAACAACAAAACCTCTACCGGTGATAACAGCGGCACAGTCGGCAAAGATGACGAGGATAAGAAAAACACATTTGTCGTAAAGGCTACCGACAAAATGAATGTCGTTATTCCGAATTGCGAGGTTTACATCGGCGAGAGCAACAATATCGTTGTTGACTTGCCGGACGGCATTAAGCCGACAAGCGAATATCCTGTTATTATAACTGTTACCGACCAACACGGACAGCCGCATCAGGGCGTTACGGTTATAACGCTCGGAGATGCGGACTACATCGGTGCGACACGTTCGTAAGTGAAAAGCTTACGCACTAATCGAACCTCAGTTATATATACAATTTAATATGAGGAAAATTAGGAGAACTAATAATTCGACAGGTGGAATGAGAGAGTAACGCCTTGAAACGCCTGCACTGATACTCCGACGTGCGTTAGTTGGTGTAATACAACTAAGGTGCGAAGCTCGGTGAAGTAAGGCTGAGAGTACCCCCTAACAGATAATGCTGAGGAAATGCGAACCAGAGGTGGTCGAGGGTATGATAGGTCGGGTGTCGGTCATATATGGTGAGAATGATAGGAATATCTGACGAACTTCTGAATGTACGGGTCTATAAGTCGAATGTATAGAAATGTGCATACTGCTAAATGCAGTGATTGTGAGGGTGAGTAAAACTCGATGTTATGAAAATCCTTATTGTGTTAGAGGCACAATCAAGCAATCAGGCTCATAGGAAGCACCTAAGTATGACTAATGATAGAATTATTGGAACGTGGTAAGGTTAGAACACTCATCGACAAACCTATTACAAGGGAGTGTTATTGAGGAAACGGCTCTAATTGAATAAAGGAAGTCGAGGGAACTCAATTTTATCTAATTGAAGGTAGTGGCACAGTACCGTTGAAACTATGGATAACATAGTGGAGGGATAGCCACAAGTCATTTTACAAAGACTAAATTCTATGTACTAATTCACAAAGTCGAGTAGGACAATAGAAATTGTCATACTCCGTAAGGAGATGATGTATATGTGAATGTGAAAAATCATAAGGCAACAATCGCAAATTATTATGATATGCAGATTTTGCAAGATGTACTGTATGCAAAAAGTTCAAAGGGAAATAACTTCAATAACTTAATGGAGTTAATAACATCACCTAACAACATAAAACTTGCATATAGGTCTATAAAAGCAAACAAAGGTAGTCATACTGCCGGAACGGACAAGAAAAACATTGAATATTTTAAAAATATGAGTGAAGAAATGTTCTTGGCATACATACAGCGAAAGTTGCAAAACTACCATCCCAAAATGGTAAAAAGAGTTGAAATTCCAAAACCAAACGGAAAGAAAAGACCGCTTGGAATACCTTGTATTGAAGATAGGATAATACAACAATGTATTTTGCAAATCCTTGAACCAATTTGTGAGGCAAAGTTTTATGAAAAATCTTATGGATTTAGACCTAACCGAAGTGCTGAAAATGCAATAGCCGAAAGTGTTAGACTAATGCAACGGTCGCATATGCAATATGTAGTAGATGTTGATATAAAAGGCTTCTTTGATAATGTCAATCACCGAAAATTACTAAGGCAACTATGGACTTTAGGCATTACCGACACAAAGTTGATACAGGTAATAAAACAAATGCTAAAAGCACCAGTTTTATTACCTGACGGAACGGTTGAATACCCACAAAAAGGAACACCACAAGGTGGTATATTATCACCTTTATTGGCAAATGTTGTATTAAACGAATTGGATTGGTGGATTGCTTCACAATGGCACTTGCAGTGGAAAGTAATGAAAAAACCACCGCAAATGCAAATAAGAAAATCAGGAGTTAGAGATTTGGCGCACGAATACAGAGATTTAAGAACTACAAACCTTAAAGAAATGTATATTGTTAGATATGCTGACGACTTCAAGATATTCTGTAAAACAAGAAGTGATGCGAACAAAATTAAATTCGCAACAACCCAATGGTTAAATCACAGATTGAAATTAGAAGTGTCAGAAAATAAAACGGGTATAACGAATCTCAAAAGAAAATACAGTGAATTTCTTGGCTTCAAATTGAAACTTAGGGAAAAATCGAATAAGAATGTGGCAAAAACAAAGATGTGTGATAAGGCTCGTCTGAGGGCAAAAGAAAAGCTAAAAGAACAAATCAAAGCAATTCAAAAGCCCGAAAATGATATGCAGTTATTCACAAGAATTTGTAAATACAACTCAACAGTAATAGGTATTCAAAATTATTACTGTATAGCAACGCATATTTTTGAAGATTTTAGAGAGATACAATTTGAAGTCAGAAATACAATGCAAAATAGGCTCAATACAAGTAAAGAGGGTAAATTTGACAGTAAATTTCTTTTGCATAGATATGGCAAATCAAAACAAGTAAGGTGGTTAATGGACAAGCCAATCATTCCTATTGGATACTGTAAATACAGAACGCCCAGAGGAATTAAGGCAAGCATTAGCTCATACACTCCTGAAGGTAGAAATGAAATATATAAATCTTTTGATATTGACATTGATATTATGAGATATATGCTTGAAAATCCAGCAAGAAATATGTCAATAGAATACAATGATAATAGAATTTCACTATACACGGGACAGTGCGGAAAATGTGCAATAACAGGTCAGAAACTAACAATAGGAAATATGGAATGTCATCATAAAATGCCGAGAGAGCTTGGCGGAGATGATACATATAAAAATCTTATATTTGTTACAAAAGATATTCACATTTTAATACACGCAAAAAATCCAGATGTCATCTCAAAATATGTAGAAAGTCTGAAAATATCCGAAAACGGAATGAAAAAACTCAACAAGCTGCGAGTGTTAGCAGGATTAGAAGAAATCAAATGACACGAATAAATATGATTAAAACGCAAATACATAGGACAATTAGTTAAAGTAAAATGATGGGACGCTGTATGCGGTGAAAGTCGCACGTACAGTGTTAGGCGGGGGAAAAGCAAGAGATAATATCAATAGCTTACCTATCGCAACAAAAAGGTGTAACCGATATGTTCGGAAAAATCACACTTCCGACCGCAAAAGACGGCTTTACCGATGACACGGGTAAGGTGCGAATTGACGGAATGTATGTTTTTGTCAATGATGAAAACGGGGCTATCGAAAATGCTTTTGTAAAGCTGAACGATGATGATACTGTTTCAGTAGCATTGCCGGACGGAACGAATATTGACTATGCCAACCGTATTACAGTAACCGTAACCGACAAAGACGGAAATCCGCTGAAAGATATTTCCGTTACCGTTTCGGATAAGACAGAAAAGAGCTTGACCGACACAACGGACGAGAACGGTAAAATGGTAGTTCCGCCGCTTTCCGAGGATATGACGGACAGCGAGGGCAAAGCAAAGGTGAATGGCTACAATGTTGTAATCACTGATGAAACCAAGCCTATCGAAAACGCATTTATCACTATCGGCGAGGGACAGATAAATGTTATGCTGCCTGAAGGTAGCATAATCGACATCAACAACCGCATAACCGCAACAATTACCGATAGTGAGAATAAGCCTGTTAAGGATATGACCGTTATTTTTACAGACAAATCCGACAGAACGGAAAGCAATGTTACGGACGAAAACGGCAAAGCAACTGTACCGCCCACAAACATTGATGTTACCGATTTCAACGGCTATGGCGAAGTCAGCGGATATATTGTTATTGTAAAAAATTCTGACGGAGCTATCGAAAAGGCAAGCATCAAGCACAATGAGGAAATCAAGAACGAGGACGGCACAGTTAAAACAGCTGAAAACATTTCTGTTGAATTACCCGAAAATATTAAGTTTGATTATGCAAACAGAATAATGGTATCAGTTGCGAAAAAGGCTGATAATATGGCGGTTAAAGATATGACGGTTATTGTTTTCGAGCTTGCGGTAGATGGTGCAGAAACAAAATCTTTGACAGGCACAACCGACAAAGACGGAATTGTTATACTTCCTCCGCCTTCCGAGGGTGTAACGGATAAAGACGGTAAAACTGATATTTCCGAAACCACACCGGGCAAAGATACGGACGGTGATGGCAAGACCGATACTGAGGAAACCAAAACCGAATACAACATCACGGTTGAGGACACAAAGGGCAAAATCGAAAATGCCTTTATCGAGATTAAAGACGGAAAAATCACCGTTACACTTCCCGATGATAAGACTTTGACTACCTCAAATCAGACAACTGTAACCGTGTTTGATAAGGATAGCAAAGCCGTAAAAGGCGTATTGGTTACAATCAAGGACAAAACAACCGAAAAAACAGGAACAACAGACGCAAACGGCAAGGTTACACTGCCTGTCAAATCATCGGGCGGCGGCTCATCTTCCGGCGGTGGCGGCAGTCGTGGAAACGGCGGCGGATATATCAGCACAAATGTTACCAATATCACCGTAACCGACAAAAACGGTAAAAATGTATCTGTTTCCAAATCAACCGACAAAGACGGCAAAATCACGCTGACGCTCCCGAACGGCACAGACCTCACGGGCGATAACTATTATACAATTAAGGCAACGGATAACAAAGGCAACGCAAAGGCTGATGTGGCAATTATCTTAAAGGACAGAAAGAATAACTCTGCAACAGGCACAACCGATAAAAGCGGTATGCTCATACTTCCGGCAGAAACGCATACGGCATATATTTTCGGTTATGCGGACGGAACATTCCGCCCCGATAACAATATGAGCCGTGCCGAAGCTGCGGTGATATTCGCAAGGCTGATTTCCGAGAAAAAAGGTGAAAACATCAGCGGCAAAGCTAAATTTAAGGATATATCATCAAAAGATTGGTTTGCAAAAGAGATCGGTTATCTTGAAAAATACGGTATCATCAAAGGCTACTCCGATAACACATTTAAGCCGAACGACAGCGTAACAAGAGCCGAATTTGTTGCTATGACGGTACGCTTTGACGCATTGTTTAATGAGGTTAAAAAAGACGGCTACACCGTAAAATACACCGATGTTGCAACAAATTATTGGGCATATTCCGATGTTGCCTACGCAAAACACGCAGGCTGGATCAACGGATACGCTGACGGAACATTCAAAGGCGATAACGCTATTACAAGAGCGGAAGTTGTAACTGTTGTAAACAAAGCAACCGGCAGAATTGCTGACGAGGGATATATCAATAAAAATCTTTCGTTGCTCAATAAGTTTACCGACCTTAAAAACAATTTGCATTGGGCATTTTATTCAATATGCGAATCGGCAAATACGCACCTTGCAAACACACACGATAATTCCGAAACTTGGGTGAAATAATCCTTTGTGCAAATGGGAGAAAGAGAGGGAAAATGATGTGCTGCGCAATGATGTTCCGGCTGCGCCGGAAATGATGTGCCCTGCGGGGCATAGGAAAGGAGTACCGATGCGGGAAGATAAACTGGCAGAACGCTCCATGGAGTTTGCGGTACAGATCATTGAATTGACAAAGACGCTGCGCATGAGAAAAGAATTTATCATGGCAAACCAGATCGGACGTTCCGGTACATCCATCGGTGCAAATATCCGTGAGGCACATTATGCGCAAAGCCGCGACGATTTTGTTTCCAAACTGGAGATCGCACTGAAAGAAGCAAATGAAACAGATTATTGGCTGGAGCTGTTATTTCGTACCGGCTATCTGCCTGACCAGCAGTTCCGGTAGCTGCGGGCACAGTGCGCGGAGCTGCGAGTGCTGCTGATTGCATCCTGCAGAACCGCCAAACAGAAGCCGCATAGTTGACCGTACTTTGAATGTGCGCCAGCACACATCATTTCTGCGCAGCAGAAACATCATGTAACAAAAAAGAAGCACGCTTTTGCGTGCTTCTTTTTTGTTATCTCAGCGGCAGAACATCTTCATCCTCATTGATTTCTTCCATGGTGCCATCGGCAAAGTACCATGCTTTGCCGTACAGCGCCTCGCTGCCGTCGGCGCACAGGATGTAGGAGCCGTCCGGCAGGGCGAGGAAGTGCCGCTTTTTGCTGTCGGCAAGGGCAATATCCTCCACCTTCTGCCCGTCGAGCACATGCTCCCGGATGAACTGATAATGCGGCAGGATGCGGGTCTCGGTCAGGCCCAGGCCGTTCAGCCAGCGGGAATAGTGCGGGTCGGCGGCTTCGCCCGGTTCCTCGGGTGCGGCGTACACGATGTGGGCGGCGTTCATGCTGCCGGCACTCACGCCCATCACGATGCCGTGGTAGCCGTGGAAAAGCCCCGGCAGGCCCAGCTGAGCAAAAAAGTGGTTCTGGGTGGGCACATGCCCGCCGCACAGCATCACAAAGCCGCTCTGGGACAGAAGAGAACCGATCTCCTCGGCGTTGCGGGCGTCGCAGGGAATGAGCGCCGTCAGGGGCAGGTGGGCATTCGCAAAGCTCTGGGCAAACACCCGGCACATCTCGTCGTTCTGCTCGTAGGCTGCGGGGTCTGCCGCAATGGCAAGGCCCAGCACCGCGTGGTCCGGCCAGACGGCCCGCAGGTTTGCCACAAGGTGGTTGCGGGTATCCAGCACCGGGATGTCCGGCCCCGGCTCAAAGGGGCAGCCGCTGGGGCTGCTGGTCAAAAACAATGTCATAATGGTTCCTCATAAATGGTGTGCATCAAAGCTGTGTCCATTCTAGCACGATTTGCCGTCCAGCGGCAGAGCCAGAATCACCAAAAAAATCCCCTGCTTTTCGCCGTTTCGCAGAAAGCAGGGGATCTTATCAGGTCTTTCGGTAATGGAACACCTTGTCCTTGGTAAGGAGCATGGCGGCGCTCACGGCCAGAGCCGCCAGCTCGGCGGCGGTGACGGCCAGCCAGATGCCGTCGATGCCCAGCAGCATCGGCAGCAGGAGAATGGCGATCACCTGAAACGCCAGCGTGCGCAAAAAGGAGATCAGTGCGCTGGTCACGCCGTCGCCCAGCGCCGTGAAGAAGGAGGACGCGTACACGTTGAAGCCCATGATGAGGAAGCTCAGCGCATACAGCCGGAAGGCCCGGTTGGTCAGCGCCAGAAGACTGGCGTCGTAGCCCACGAAGATGCGGGAAACATAGGGGATGAACACCATGGAAATGCCGGTCATGACCACAGCCACCACGCCGATGAGCCG
>OIYO01000766.1_pt1 | contig 23151 bp, 23 predicted proteins | sample 1588191 | NCBI WGS metagenome assembly OIYO01 (sample SAMN03283275) | human gut metagenome | biome: human-associated habitat; material: feces | host: Homo sapiens | place: Peru | collected 2012 | reverse complement strand
CAGGCGGGCATGGAAATCCCGCCACTTGGAACCACGCATGCAGACTATTTTTATGGAGCCGTCCCCGTGAGCCGCAGCCTCACTCGGGATGAAGTGCAGGAAGCCTATGAGAAAAATACGGGCCGTGTCATCGTGGAAACCGTGAAGGAAACGGGAAGGGAGCCATTGGCCGTGCCGGGTGTCCTTGTCAGAAATCACGGCCCCTTTACTTGGGGGAAGGATCCGGCAGAAGCCGTTTACCATAGTGTGGTCTTAGAGGAGATCGCAGAAATGGCATGGAAGACACTGCAGATCAATCCGGCAGCAGCACTGCCTCCCTATATCTTGGAAAAGCATTACCAGCGCAAGCATGGACCTAAGGCCTACTACGGACAAAAATAAAATGCCGGGCGGGATGTCCCGGACGGCTTGCTGAAAATGACCGAAAGCGAAAGAAGAGTGGCTTTCGGTCATTTTCATTGGATGCTTCGCCCGCTTCCCTCCCCCCTGCCCTCTTGCATTCTTCTCCTGTTTCGAGTACGATAAAGAGTAAGAATCGTCGAAAAAATCGGCGGGTGCTGCCCGTGAGACAGGCTGCCTACCGATTTCGTAACGAACAAAGGAGACAACTATGCTGAGCGATATATGGGTATATACGAGGACCGCGAAGCTCATGATCGGCCTCCTGCTCCTGGCTGCACTGCTGCTTGCCACGCAGAATTGGCCGCTGGGGCTGCTCTTCTTTATCATCGTGGCCGGGGTCATCGTCTATGTGAAACGCTCCGACTACGGGCAGGAGAAGAAGCTCCTGCGCTATCTGGATGACCTGTCCTCGGGCGTTTCGGCCGGTACGGTGTATGCGGTGAAGAACCTCCCTGTCGGCATCGCGATGATGGATGAGAAGAAAGAGCTGGTCTGGGCGAACAATGTCTTCCGCGGCTGGCTCGGCGAGGGAGCCGAGGTCGGAGTCCGTTTTCAGGATCTCATCACCGGGCAGAAGATCTCCAAGATCTGGGGCAAGACCGGGTGGTTCGAGTGCCATGCGGGCGAGTCCTTCTTCCGTGTTTTCTACAAATTTCTGGACACCGGAGAGAAGAACGATACGCACTTCATGGTATTCTACTTCATGGACCGCACGGATGTCGAAAAAGCGGTGAAGGCGTGCGATGAAGCGCGGCCGGTCTTCTGCCTCATCCGTATCGACAATGTGCCGGAGGTCACCGCAGACCTCACCGATGTCGAGCGCTCGGCCCTGCTCTCGGATGTCACGGAGAAGGTCCTCTCCTCCTTCAATGCGAAAGAGGGCTTCATCAAGCAGTACTCGACGAATGATTTCGTGGCGTGCATTTCACACAAGGCACTTGCGGAAATGATGGAGAGCAATTTCGAGATCCTCGATGCAGTCCGCGCGATCCATACGGTGAACCGCATCCCGGTCACGCTCTCCATCGGCATCGTCCAGAGCAGCGATTCCTTCATGAAACAGTTCGAAGAGGCGCAGGTCTCCCTTGACCTCGCCCTTGGACGCGGCGGGGATCAGGTCATCGTTCGCCTCGGGAAGGAAGTGAAGGCCTTCGGCGGGAAATCGCCGACGTCCGTCTCCTCCACCCGTGTGCGCGTCCGCGTCGTCGCACAGGCGCTGAAGGAGATCATCGAAGACGCAGATATGGTGCTCGTCATGGGGCATAATCATGAAGACTTCGATGCCTTGGGATCGGCGGTCGGCGTCGCCCACCTCGCGCGCGCCTCCCATGTCGAGGCGCATGTCGTCCTCTCGAAGGAGCGTGACACCTGCCGTAAGATGGTCGATGCCATCGAGAAGAGCGGTGCCGCCGAAGGGCTCCTCATCGATGAGAGCGAGGCAAAGGGACTCATGACGGATAAGACCGTCGTCATCATCACCGACACGCACATCCCTGAGCTCGTCGCAGCCCCGGAAGTCCTCAAAAAAGCCGTGAAAAAGGTCGTCATCGATCATCACCGCCGCGCGGCCTCCATCATTAGGCAGCCGCTTCTGACATACATGGAGCCATCCGCTTCATCGGCGTCCGAGCTTGTGACCGAACTCGTCCAGTACTACGGCGGGGATGAAGAAATGAATGAGATCGAGGCGTCCTGCCTCTATGCAGGCATCGTCGTCGATACGAAGAACTTCGCCGTCCAGACCAGCGTCCGTACCTTCGATGCGGCGAGCTTCCTGCGCCGCTGCGGGGCAGATACGAAGCTCGTCCACAGGCTCTTTGCGGAGGACATCCACTTCATCAAGACCAAGGCAGAGATCCTGGCCCATATGAAGCTCATCGATAACTATATCGCGATCGCCGAGTGTCCGGAGGGGACAGAAGACTCCCAGGTACTCGCCGGACAGATCGCAGACTACCTTGTGACCGTGAAGGAGATCCGGACCAGTTTCCTTTTCTATCACACAGACAATGGACTCTGTCTCTCTGCCCGCTCCGACGGCTCGATCAATGTACAGGTCGTCATGGAAGCCTTGGGCGGCGGCGGTCATCTCACCGTGGCAGGCTGCCAGCTGGGCAAAGATGGAAATAAAGAAGCAGCGGAAAAGGTCATCCTGACCCAAGTCCGTAAGCAAGTAGAGGAGGAAAAAGAATGAAAGTCGTATTACTGCAAGACGTAAAGAAAATGGGAAAAAAGGGCGACGTCATCGAAGTCGCTGATGCGTATGGCCGCAACGTGCTCATCCGCAAAGGCCTCGGCGTAGAAGGCACCAAGGCAAACCTCAATACCGCCTCCCAGCGTCAGGAAGCGAAAGAATTCAAGAGCAAGGTCGCAGCAGACGAAGCCGTCATCATGGCCTCCCAGCTCAAGGCCGTCAAGGTCGTCATCAAAGTCCAGAGCGGGGAAGACGGCCGCATCTTCGGCTCCGTCACCGGCAAGGACATCAGCGAAGCTCTCGAGAAACAGTATAAATTCAAGCTCGAAAAGAAAAATATCCGTCTCAAAGCGCCGATCAAGACCGTCGGTGAATATGACGTAGAGGTCTGGGTCCACCAGCAGGTCACCAGCACCGTCCACGTCTCCGTCGTCACAGAATAAGAATGATAAAAATTTCCCGAGATTTATTCCCGGGGAATTTTTCTTTGCGTGTGCTCAGTGACTGGCGACTAGGGAGTGCTATGGTTCTCTCCCGTAAATGCTTCTTTGATGGAGGAAACCCCGAGAGTGTATAACATCTTTTCCAACTATGAGATCGCTGCCTGCGCTATTTTCCGTGTATTCTCATCGAAGGGAACCTTCAAATGTGATAAAATAAAGCCAATAGAGAGTCCCTGCAGCAGATAGGGCATTTATGCCCTATCATTCTAAGGGCAGCTCGGTTATATGATGGAATTTGAGGAACTTATGGATAAGAAGGAACTTTATAGCTTTGTCGCCACGCGCACATCCCAGTGCCGGATCCTTGTCGCAGGTGACGTGATGCTCGATAAATACTACTACAGCGAAGTGACCCGCATTTCCCCGGAAGCCCCCGTGCCGATCGCGCACGTGCGATCGGAAATGGAAACGCTGGGAGGCGCAGCAAACGTGGCGCACAATCTGACGCGCCTTGCCTGTCAGGTCAGCATTGCAGGCTTTGTGGGAAAGGACTATCACGGAAAGAGCCTGCTTGAAAAACTGCGCGCCAGAGGGATCGACGGAGCCGGCCTTATTCCGACCGATCGTCCGACCACGACGAAGCTGCGCGTGATCGGCGGTCATCAGCAGATGCTGCGTCTCGACTTTGAAGAGTCCGCCGCTGTGACGGGAAAAGAGGCAGAGCATTTCCTTGCCGGCATCTACAAGAAGCTGGATGAGGGGCTGGACTGTCTCATCATTTCCGACTACGGCAAAGGGGCATGCACCGAAGAAAACTGCCAGAAAATCATCGCCGCCTGTAAGGCGCACCACGTGCCGGTCATCGTCGATCCGAAAGGGACGAACTGGATGAAGTACGCCGGCGCTGACTACATCACGCCGAACCTCAAGGAGATCAATGCGGTTCTCCCCGATCCCATCTGCAATGAAGATCAGCCTGTCGAAACGGCTGCCCGCAGTGTGATGAAGAAATACCAGCTTGGGAGCCTGATCGTCACCCGTTCTGAGGCCGGTCTTTCTCTTATTTGCGAGGGAGAGATCAAGCATATCCCGACCAAGGCACAGGAGGTCTTCGACGTCTCCGGTGCTGGTGATACCGTCATCGCCGTCTTCGCCATGGGTATCGCCGGTGGTATCGCACCTGTGGCCAGTGCTTACCTTGCAAATCTCGCTGCCGGTGTCGTAGTCGCTAAGCTCGGCACCTATGCCGTTAGCCGGGAAGAACTTCTGAAAGCACTTGAAAAAGAAAAATAGAGGCAATGGGTTCCATGGACTTAGGGAAAACGTAGCGAGAAACATAGTGCTTGCCGTGTCGGTCTCATTTGGTATTGCATGATACAAGGTCCCTTAGAGAAGGGACGCGCCAAAGGCGTAGGATGGATTTAGACAGCAAGAAAGCCTATGTAGAGATTCATTATAGCCAATAGAAAGGAGCCGGCATTATACATGGTTTCCATAACTCCTTTTAACCGCATATCAGCTGTGTGAATACCGGACTTCTCATATTCTCTTTACGAACTGTGATACAATAAAAGTAAAGGAGGGCCGCGTATGGAGACACTCGAAGACCTCTATCTGGCGGGGCGCAATCCGGAGTACGATGCCAATGCGAAGAAACTGCTTGCCAGCCGAAAAATCCTGGCATGGATCTTGAAGTACTGCGTGCCGGAATTTGAGGACAGTACCATCGAAGACATCCGAGACATCTACATCCAAGGGACGCCAGAAGTGGCGAGTGTACCCGTCATGCCAGACAAGACCAATGCTCGCCCGTTCCCCCGCATTCTCGGAGAAAATACAGAAGACAAGACGCTGACCGAGGGGACCGTTACCTTTGACATTCGCTTCCGAGCCAGCACCCCGGATGGCAGCGCCCTTGGACTCATCATCAATGTAGAAGCCCAGCACAGTGCCAGCGTTTCCTATCCACTCGTTACACGCGCGCTCTACTATGTGAGCCGCCTGATTTCCTCACAGCACGATGTGGACTTCGACAAATCACACTATGAAAAGATCAGAAAAGTTTACAGCATCTGGCTCTGCATGGATCCTCCTGGCGACGAAAGCGGTATCACGCAGTATCGCGTGCAGGAGAATCTCAAGTATGGCATGATCGGGGAAGAAGAAAAACACTACGACCTTGCGCAGGCTGTCATGGTCTATATCAGCAGCAAAAAGCGAGATCCAGGGAATCGCCTCCTGCGTCTTCTCTATGAGCTTTTCAAATCCGATGACAACGCAGCAGGGAAAATGAAGACCCTGGAAAATGACTATCAGATCAAACTCAATGAATCAGAAGAAGGGATGGTGGACATCATGTGCAATCTCAGCGTAGGTATCGCGAAAGCCGGCGTAGACAAAGGATATCTTCTTGGCAGACAGGATGGAAGAATAGAAGGCAGGAAGGAAGGCAGACAGGAAGGCGTACGAGATGGTGTGCGGCTTGGGAAAGCGGAAAATCAACGCGAAATCACGGTGCGCATGCTGGAAAATCATATGCCGTTGGAAATCATCGTGAGAATCACCGGTCAGTCAGAGGATGATATCAAGAGAATCGCAGAAGAGGAGTCGCTTCCCTGCTAGCGGCTATAGCTAGGGAACGCCGATTAAATCTGACAACGATTTCATCAGTGTTTCCCTAGCAAAGGACGCGGAATACATCCGCGTCCTTTTTAGTGGAATTTTCATCGAAGCAGCTGCTGAAATGTGATAAAATAAACATATATTTTATCATTCCGATCCGCCAAAGCGCCCAAGATACGGCGAGCTGAGCCGGATCCAAGGACATCCATCATGCCAAAGACGTATAAAAATATCCTGATCATAAAAATGAGCTCCTTGGGGGACATCATCCACGCGCTCCCCTCCCTCTACGCCCTGCGCAAGGCCTATCCCGATGCCAAGATCACATGGGCCGTACATCCTGCCTTTGCGGGGATCCTTCCCGGCAAGCCGTGGATCGATGAAGTCTACCTCGTCGACCGGAAACGCATCAATCAGCTCTCCTACTGGAGAGAGATCCGCAAAGACCTGCATGCGCATCACTTCGACCTCGTCATCGACCTGCAGATGATCGCCAAGAGCGGACTCATCTCCTTCCTCTCCGGCGGCAAGAAAAAGATCGGCTATCATGATGCACGTGAAGGCAGCTTCCTTTTCAGCAAACCGATCTCCGGCGCCCATAAGCACGGACACATCATCGAGCAGCTCTTAGACGTCATGCGCTATCTGGGCTGCCCCGCAGACAAGATCGAGTTTCCTCTCCCTGACCTGACAAAAGAAATGGAAACCGTCACTACGATTCTTCGGACAAACGGCGTCAAAGGAAGCTACGTCCTTCTCGTCCCCGGGACACGGGGCGACCATAAGAAATGGCCCATCGAGTACTGGGGCGAGCTTGCAAGGAAACTCGCTGAAGACAAGATCACCACCGTCATTGCGGGCTCAAAAGGCGAGATGCCCATGGGCGAAGCCATCCGGAAAATCTCTCCTTCCCCGTATACCGTGAACCTTATGGGACAGACGAACCTCTTGGAACTCGCCGCTCTGGAAAAAATGGCGGCGCTTCACATTTCCAGTGACACCGGCCCCCTCCACATCGCAAACGCCGTCCACACTCCCATCATCGCCCTCTTCGGCCCGACACTTCCGGACAGAAGCGGCCCCTATGGGAATGACAACAGCCACGTCCTTCTGGCAGAGCATCCGGGGACGAAAGAGTGCAGGATGGCAAGCCTCCCGATGGAGAAGGTGTATCAGCTGGTGCGGGATATGATGAGCGGGTAGTGCGCTTATTTTCGGATCGTATGGCTCATGTACATGCGGTGCGATCCATGGGTGACGCCTGATCCTATGATGCCTGTTTATTTCAGGGAAAACACGGATTAGATCATCGCTCGCAAGATCCCGTGCTTTTCTGGCATCCGGATGAGCTCCGGATCTATCAGCCAACTACATATGTGTATGGGATCAAAGAGAAAGAAGAGCATGTTTCACGGAAAATGCCTGTTATCAGAGTATGATATAATGATAGAAAAAACTTTAGGGACGCAGGCGAGCTTTTCTGCTGATTTCCACCGGCGTCTGGGGTAAAAATATATCGTACAGGGAGAGAGATCCATGAAAGTCATGCTGGCAGATTTTCATAAATTCATTGGCTATAGCGGCGGCATCGAGAACGTCTTTGCTAAGATGGCGAGCGCCCTTTCTGAAAGAAACTATGATGTCATCGCGGTCTTTGCCGACGAGAAAAGAGAAGGAGAGCCCTTCTTCACCGTGCCCGAGAGCGTGAAGCTCCTGAACCTCTACCACTTGCCGGGAGAGAAAGCGGTAAAACCGAGCGGACTTACGAAAGCGCTCCGCGAAGTCATCCGCCCCTTCTCCAGAGCGGCAGCCCGAGATCAGAATTACCGCCTGCTCTATCAAGCGAAAGCACAGCTGTCACGGCTTCTCGAAAAAGAAAAGCCGGACGTGATCGTCTCCTTCCGTGAACCCACCGGACGGTTGCTTTTGGATGGCGTGGGGACGAAGATCCCCGTGATCTCCATGCTGCACAATGATCCGGATGAGATCTTCCGCGGCTCGCCGGCAGAGGAAAGGAAGGCCTTAGACAAAAGCGCCGCCATTCAGGTGCTGCTCCCTTCTTTTATTTCCAAAGCGAAAAAATACCTGCACTACGACCACTTCATCGCGATACCGAATGCGGTGAACGCGCCGCACGTCACGGCAGATCATCTCGCAAAGAAGGACAAGTACACCATCACCTGCGTCGGCCGCCTCACCGGCCGCACCAAGCGTCAGCATCTCCTGATCGAAGCCTTCGCAAGGCTTTCCAAAGACCATCCGGACTGGCAGGTGAAGCTCTGGGGAGATACCTATGATAAGCCCTATGTCGCTTCGCTCAAATCAAAAATAAAGAAGTACGGTCTGGAGAAGCAAGTCTTCCTTTGCGGGACGACAAAAGATATGGATGCCGTCTGGAAAGAGACGGATATCTTTGCATTCCCCAGTCACCATGAAGGTTTTCCTTTGGCATTGAGCGAAGCCCTGAGCTGCGGCATCCCGGCGGTCGGCTATCGAAGCTGTCCGGCGGTGAATGAGATCATCATATCGGGGGAGAATGGGCTTCTTTGCGAAGACGGGGTGGCCCCTTTGTCGCAGACGCTGGGATGCCTGATGGACGATCGCACGCTTCGCCGGGCCTATGGGGAGGCAGCGAGATGCATGGCGGAGAAGTATCGTGCAGAGAAGGTATGGGGGCAGTGGGAATTTGTACTTCAAACGGTTAGACATTAAGGCGTTCAGATATCATAATGATTGATTGTAAATGTAGAGAGGACGAATGATGAATGGAAACATCCATTATACGTGACGTTATTAAGGAACAAATGCAGTTAGGGGTTACGAATGTAGGAACAGAGTATCTTCATGTTGGTCTAGCTGGAACAGAAAACTATATTCCACACATCGGCATGGTGATGATGAGCTTGATCTCGTTTAACCCGAAAGTGAAATTCATGTATCATTTGTTTTTGAGGAATATTTCCAAAGTAGAGTTGGAACGATTGGAAAGTGTTTCTAAAAATAGCGATTGCGTTATAAAGGTATATGTAGTCAATGATGATTTCTTTGGCAATGTTGTCAGCGGTATGTATACGGCATCCTTCTTTTACCGATTTATTATGCCAGATGTTGTAGCTAATGATACAGATCGATTGATTTATTTAGATGGGGACATGATGTGCTGTGGCGACATTGAGGCTATGAGAACAATTGAATTCAATCATTGCATAGCGGCCGTTGTGACGGATAGAGACGAGAAAAGACAAATGGATCAACTGCAGGTTCAACACTTTTTTAATTCAGGGATGATGGTTATCAATGTAAAGCAATGGGTACAAGAAAATCTCTTGCAGGAAATAGTAGATTTCTCTGTTGCATGTATGAAAGAAATAGATGTAAATGGTAGATATAAGGCTTGGAAAAATGCTCGATATAATGACCAAAATATACTGAATAAATTACTTGATGGCAGATTAATTTGGTTACCCAAAAGGTATAACTACATCTACAAGTTAAACCGCTCTGCTCTTTTTAGGAAAAAGGCATACAATGAGGATTACAGAAAGCAAGTCATTCTTCACTTTGCCGGATCGGTAAAACCGTGGCACGAGTGGGTACAGGATTGGCCGGTTGTAAAAGAATATAGAAAAATTTGGATTCTTTCACCGTGGAAAGATATACCAATGACCGCTCCTGCATCTAGAAAAGATTTTCATCAGGCCGCCAGAGAATATCGAGCAACAGGAAAGTATGGGAAGGCTATAGCTTACTACTGGCGATATTATAAGAGAAAAATTGGTGGCAATAAATAATGAATTATATCATAGGATTACTGACGATGGTCATGCTGTGGGGATGTATGACTTTTCGATATGTGGGAAATGGTTTTTCTATAGGAGCGATTGCATTTGTTCTAGCAGCGTGTCTCATCTTCTGGAAGAAAAGAAGCGTGTCTTTCTATCGGCTGCATACAGATTTAGTGAAGGCGTTGCTGTCTTTATATGGGGTTGTTTTTTTAGTTAGTTTCTTTCAATACGATACCATTAAGAATGTCACTGATTCAGCCTATAGCAGTGGAACTCTGTTTCTGATTACGCTGCCATTATGGATGGTAGTATACATAGGCTATTGGTATGATATTCGAAAATGGATCATCTATGTGGTTTATGGAAATATGTATGCATTTACGCTCTATGGGCTTTTTACGTATTTGACAGAAAAAACGGCTCGATTAGCCGGCTTTTATGGATCGGCGCCAGAAGCAGGAATGTTGCTCGATCTGTTTATACCATTTACGATGGCTTTGACCGTTTTTCTTTGGAAACGGTTTTGTTGGAGAATTATTTCACTGATATTGGTTGTGCTTGAGGTGGTAGCTGTTCTTTTGACAGAGACTCGGGGTTCTTACTTGGCGCTAGGTGCAGGTCTGGTCGTGTTTAGTGTATTGTATATTTGGATGAACCATGAGGGGTTAGCAATTTGGAAAAAGATAGGCATCATTTTGATGACGGTCTTCATTTGCGCTATGGCTGGCAGTTACACGATGTTTTTGGGAGCAGAAAGTGAAAAAAGAATGGTGGGTGGCGAGCGTCTTCTGATGTGGGAAAGCAGCTATCGTATGTGGGAAGATCATAAATGGCTGGGAATCGGGCTGAGTGAGTGGAAAGAATCGTATAATAATCCAGAAAGTAAGTATCATCCTGAGGAAGCGGAAGAAACGACCAATGTAATGCCGCATAATATTTATATTTACTTTGGCGCTACGGGAGGAATGATTTCTTTGCTGGGGCTTTGTGGCTATATGTTCTTTATGTCTCGATATTTGCTTCGAAAAATCTATACATCAAAGCATGACGCAATGGGCTGGGCCATGCTGGTCATGTTTGTCGCTTTGATGATGCATGGATTGGTTGATGGGACTTTGATATCCAAGCATATCGGAAGGATTTTCTATCTGCTGATGGGGGCAGGCATTGTTTTTACAGAAATATATAATACTGTTGAAGTTCGAGGCAACTCAGATCATGCATAAAAAAATACAGGAATTCCGTCAAAAGCGAATCCCTGCATTCTGTTATAGCAGCAAACTAGGAAAAATATTTTTTTTCGATCTCAGAGCCATGCCTTCTTTTTATGTCAAAGGCTATGCGCTTTTGTTGCATGTATTGCTTGAGTTCCCTCAAAAGTGTAGGTGTCTTTTTCCCTTTTTGTGGACGGAGATGTAGCCTTTCACCACCATAAGCGCGAAGTGCTTCACCCCAGTATGTGGTTAGATGCGTTTCAAAATTTTCCGGATGTCGTCTATAGGCCATGAGAGTAATTGTCTGGTCATCATCAGCTAATCCACAGTTTGAAAGTGCTATTATGGCTTTATAAGAGTCTTTCCAAAATTGAGTCCACAGAAAATCGGGCGCAAGCATAATACCTCCTCGGATATAGGTGTCCATGCTTTGCACGATCTTAAAAATAGGTTTCTGATCCAATTCTTTTGCAAGAAAGATGTGAATGAATGGAGTAAATGGATACGACCAGAGAAAATCGAAGTCTTTGGGGTCAGGGAATTCTTCACCACCATGATCGTAACCAAAATCAATCCATGCAATCATTCCATCGGCCAGTCCTTTTTTGATGGCGTCTTGTACCCAAAATGGTTTTATATTAGTCACATAGTTGTAGAGATAGTTCCATGATTCCGGATGGTTAAGCTTTTTATGGAACAACCAAGACTCTTTATTGGTCATGACAGATTTAATCGCATTATATACATCCGGGACGCTGGTAGTAACATCTTGGATAGAAATAACGGTAGTCCGATTCTCTAAGCCGAAACGGCGGCGGATTTCCTTGACTTTGTCAGCGATGTCAGGTGTGGTATAAACGATCAGCTTGTTTTTTAAACGAGCCCAATGTTCAAAATAACGGATATATTTATTATTGTCACGGCTAAATCCCGTCCAACTGCCTCTGCCAATATTAAAATATGCGGTGACCAGCGTGATTTCAGACATATTATTCCTTCTTTCTCTTTGAGTATCTATGCCTTTATTTATAGCATAAGTTATAGGAAAAGTAAAAAAGATTATTGATGTAGCAAGATTGTCCAGGAGACAAAAGAGAAAGCATTTATTAATTGAATCTTTTGCGAAAATCGCTCATAAGTATCCCCAGTGGAAGGTGGAATTATGGGGGGAGAGCAAAATAGCAATCAATATACAATGTATTTGAAATCGCTTATTATAAAGTATCAGCTTGAATCGCGAGTATTTTTGCGAGGAAATGTGGAAAATGTAATTGATGTATATGAAAAAGCTGATATTTTTGCCTTTCCAAGCTCTTTTGAAGGATTTCCTTTAGCAATGACGGAAGCAATGAGCGCTCGATCGGCGGTTATTGCCTTTCAATCTTGTCCTGCAGTCAATGAATTGATTCAGAGCGGAAGAAATGGATTATTAGTGAAGGATGGGGTGGAAGCATTGTCGGAAGGATTGGAATATTTGATAACAGATCGAGAGAAAAGGTTGGAATTCGGGAAACAAGCACAGCAGGATATGAAAAAATACGCTGCGAAAAAATATGGGATCAATGGGAAAATTTAATGATCGAGGTCGTTTCTTCACATGAATAAAAAGATTTTTCAGTGAGAAAAAACAATCTTTGCTCTTAAGTAAAGGGAAACAAGAGGTATGGTGATTTATCATGAATTTAAAACATAAAAATATCGTCATCATCTACATGCTCTACTTCGGAGACATGGTCTCGCTTTCCCCCTTCCTGGAGATCCTTCGCCGCGAAGCCGTTGGCTCCAGGATCACGCTTGTCATTGATGCCAGATTCCAAGAGTCTGTCCGGTACAATCCCTGCATCGATACGATCATTCCGGTGGACCGCAAAAAGATGGGTATCTCCGCTACGTGGAAGCTGGGAAAAGAAATCGGGAAGACGCATCCGGACATTCTCATGGTGCTTCACGGGACGACGCGTACTTTCCTTATGGCGAAGGCGATGAAGGCGAAGGTGTGGGTCGGGGAGACGGGAAATCCACTGGGACGTTTTTTTATCGATGATGAAATACTGGTGGAGCGGCGTGACTGTCATGCGGCAGAAAAGTATGTCAAGGTGCTGGAGCATTTGGGCGTGCCAAACGTAGCCCACCATGGGATGCAGATGTATACCTGCCCTGCATGGGAAGAGGGGGCAAATGCTTTTTTTGCCGCAGAGGGGGTGAAGCTGGGGGATAGACTGGCAGGTTTTTCTGTGGGAAGCTCGACAGCGGAGAAGAACTGGCCTGCAGAAAAATATGGCGAAGTAGCGGATCATTTCGCAGGTCTCGGCTATCGCCCTGTCTTCTTTGGCGTCCCTGGCGAGATGCCGCTCATAGAAAAGGCTTTGGCACATATGAAATGCAGAGATGAGGCTATCGTGGCGGCAGGGAAGCTCTCTATGGGGGAATTCATCGCGGCGGCGTCATGGTGCGCAGTTGCTTTTACGAATGACAGCGGACCGATGTACGTGTTCGATAGCCGCAAGGTGCCGGTGATTGCGATGTTTGGGCCGAGCAATGCGAAGCTCCATCATCCGCTTGGTGAGAAGTCGTGCGCTCTGGCGACAACGGATATGCCGCGCATGCAGGATCATGTGAATCATACGATCCGTGACAAGTCTTATACGCCGATAGATGCCATTTCTGCAGGCGATGCTGTCCGTGCCGGAGAGTGGGCGCTGGGAATGATAAGCGATGAGCGGTATGAGGGACATCTTGTGCTGGTTAGGGGAGAGCGGCATGGCGGATGATGCCTGCGAAGGGGTATCAACAGGCATAGTAAAACGCCCGAGGGGAGAGGCTGATCCTTTCTGGCGTTTATTGTGGGTGTCAGTATGCGGTCTTACCTTTAAAAACTTCATCTTTTTGTAGTTTCACCAGATAATGTCTGTATAATGGTGTAAATTGGTTAATCAAAAAAAGTCAAGAGCCATATGGTTCAGATATTAATATTACACAGAATCAATAAGAATTTCTTCACTTATTAACAAAGGTAATGATGAATTTATGCGTACACCACTTGAAAAGGGATTGGACGAAGTTCTTAAGGAACAATCAGATGCACAGATTAAAGCTAAGTGCTATGATCGCACGGAAGAACGAACCGATGAATCGCATTTCGATGTTTTTTTATGTTGTGTGACAATAGGATTTTGAGAGAAAAATTAATTTACACACTAATATGGACTTGACCGTCGGGACTCACTTATGCGCGGTGATGATTTAGGAAAGAGTATTAAAAAATCAGCCAGATATAGTTCTGTTTATCAACATGCCAAGGATATTTTAACGGTAGAAGATATCAAGTATGCGAATCGTTTTTCTAAAACCGTCTACTGGTTTGTGGATGGTAATGAGCGGATGTAATATGTTACGAAGCCTGAAGAGGTATATATGAATCAGATCACAATTGTAGTACCTTGCTTTAATGAAGAGGAGGTACTCAGACGCTTCCATCAAAGAGTGAGCGAAGTGCTTTCCTCTATAGCGGATTGTTCATTTCGGCTTCTTTTTATCAATGATGGCAGTCGAGATAGCACGTTGTCGATAATTCAGCAAATGGCAGAAGAGGATCCGAAGGTATCCTATATCAGTTTTTCCAGAAATTTTGGGAAAGAGTCGGCCATGTTGGCAGGGCTGGATTATGCAGATGGGGATGCTGTCATTATCATGGATGCTGATCTGCAGCACCCGCCGGAGTTAATTCCTGAAATGCTGAGGTATTGGCGAGAGGGCTATGAGGATGTTTGCGCCAAGCGAACGGATCGGAGAGATGAGGGATATGTCAAGGGGAAGCTGACGAATCTCTTTTATTACCTTTTACAGAAATCGAGTCGGACGGAGATTCAGCGTAATGTGGGGGATTTCCGTTTGCTGGATATGCGCTGTGTGGCGGCACTTCGTCTGATGAGAGAGAGGGAGCGTTATACCAAGGGGCTTTTTACCTGGGTAGGGTTCAAGAAGAAAGAGATCCCTTTTCATGTGGAGCCGCGAGCAGCAGGGAAAACTACGTGGAATTATTGGTCTCTCATGAATCTGGCACTGGAAGGGATCACTTCTTTTACTACGGCACCGCTTCGTCTGGCATCTATGATGGGTGTGGTGGTTTCTATATTGGCTATTTTGTATATGATCTATGTCTTGGCTAATGCATTGATCTATGGGGATCCGGTGGCCGGATACCCTACGCTGATCACGGTCATGCTCTTCTTGGGTGGCGTACAGCTTCTGGCATTGGGGATCATAGGCGAGTATCTGGGGCGTGTTTTCAATGAAAGCAAAAATCGGCCTTCATATCTGATCGATGAGATGAATGGTCACAAGATGATCTACAGGGGGGCTGTATCATTGGAAGAACGGGTCACACAAAGAGATTCGGATACATATGATCGGGAAGACGGATCAAAAGAATAGGGTCTGTTTTCCGGCAAGATTTGGGTGGTAAGGAACATACTATGGAAAAGAAAAATGAGATGCGCTCATGGGCGATTTTGGCGGCAGTGTTTTTGTTTATGTTATTGTTGAATGTTCTCATGCCGATCCATCGAGATGACTATGATTATTCTTTGGTGTGGGGGACGATGCAGCATGTCAATTCATTCTCTGATGTGCTGCAGTCTATGTGGAATCATTATCTGACTCATGGCGGACGCATGGTGACGGTATTTGGTCTGGATCTGTTCTTATGGTTGGGAAAGATCTGGTTCGATATAGCGAATGCGTTTGTTTTTACAGCGTTTACTGTACTTTTGTATTTTCATGCGATACGAAGGGTGTCCATCGGCCGATCCTCAGGGCTTTTGGGCCTGACTGCATTTTTGCTGTGGCTGGTTTTGCCTCATTTTGGAGAAGTGGCTGTGTGGAAGAGCGGGTCCACGGTTTACTTGTGGTCAGGGCTTTGCGTTGCTGCGTTTTTATTGCCATATAATTTGTATTTGGCAGGGCAGCTTCATTGGAAGCGTGGTATCGCTGCCGTTATGTTTTTTATGGGCATTTTGGCCGGATGGTCAGTGGAAAATCTGGCGGTGACGGTGGTCACGCTGACTTTTTTGATCACAGCGTATTGCTGGAAGAAAAAGATGCTAAAGGCTTGGATGCCGATTGGTATGGTTGCCTCGTTCTTGGGGTTTGTAGGAATATTAGCAGCTCCCGGAAACTATGTGCGTTATGGGGAACAGGGGTCCGGTAAGGGTATCCTGATCCATATCGGAAATCAGTTCGCCGGTAACGGAGAGATGATCCTTTATATACTGCCGGTACTCCTGTTGCTTTATCTGGTATGGACGGCATTGAAGCTGCAGCTTTCGGAAGAAAAAGGAGAGACGTTCGAGAGGACCTCCGTGCATATCAGTGTAGGTCAGATCGTTATTTTGGGGCTAATCGCACTGATGCTGATTTCTTATTTTTCTGGCGGGTGGCTGGCTTCTTCCTTGACGGAATTCCTGATCGCTCATGTACTGACACCGCTTCATGTGACACGTGCAAAGACGGTGGCGCAGTTTGCACATACGATGTCTGGCTTGGAAGAAATGGTGATATACCTTGGCGGAGTGTGCCTGGTCTTCTGTTTGGCAAAGCAGTCGATGGGGATTCCTGGGCGAGTATTGAAGAGCGTAAAGGCCAAAGATGTATGTATGGCGTATCCGGCAGTGCAGTTTGCATCAGCTTGCTTTTTGCTGGCTGCTTTTAATAATTTTGTCATGATTGCAGCGCCTACTTTTCCTGCGCGTGCCACTTTCAGCTCGGTGTGCTTTATTCTTGTAGGGACACTGGCCATTTTGCATATGCCGGAAATGAAGAGTGCATTTGCCGGTACGACTGGCCGCATATTGAAAATGGGAGGTGTCGTGCTGGGGGGATTTTGGGCGGCTTCGGCGGTCATGGTATCTCTGGCGATGACACAGGCGCAGGCTGAGCGAATTCAGTATATTGAGAGAAAAGCGGGCTCTATGGAGGTGGTGGAGCTTCCACCGATCGAAATGAAAAATAGAGCGCTGCGCCATGTCTTCTTTGTCGATTTTGATAATGGGGTGACAAAGGGGGGGCTTTGTCATTATTATGGCATTAAGGATATCAAGGTGGTCAAAGGTGTATCGTTGGATACATGAAGGCCATGTACAGGGTAGGCCCATGCCCTTTGGCTGCTAAGTCAATAAAAAATCCTTCAGCATAGAGCTGAAGGATTTTTTTATTGCCATTTATTTCACTTCCTGGATGATGGTCAAGATCATCGGGCGGCGCTTGGTGCGGTCGAAGAAGTATTTGCCGAGGGCGTCTCTCACCTGGGTCTTGATGGCGTTCCATTCGGAGACGTTGCCGGCTTCGCAACGGTCAAGGACGGACTCGATGCGTTCTCTGGCTTCGGTCAGGAGGGCTTCGCTGTCTCTCACGTAGACGAAGCCGCGGGAGACGATGTCGGGGCCGGCTAAGACTTGGTTGCTGCCTTTTTCGAGGGCGATGACGACGATGACGACGCCGTCCTGGGCGAGCTGCTGGCGGTCGCGGATGACGATGTTTCCTACGTCGCCTACGCCGAGGCCGTCGACGAAGACGGGGCCGGCCTGGACGCGCTGCGGATTGATCTTGCCGCCGCGGCTGGTGAATTCGAAGAGGGTGCCGTTTTCGCCGATCAGGATGTTTTTCTTTTCGACGCCGAGGCTTTCTGCGAGTTCTGCGTGGCTGACGAGCATGCGGTGTTCGCCGTGGACGGGGATGAAGTATTTCGGCTTGACGAGGGAGAGCATGGTCTTCAGGTCTTCCTGGGAGCCGTGGCCGGATACGTGGACGCGGGTGGTGGTGCTGGTGACGACGTGGGCGCCGAGGCGCATCAGGCTGTCGATGGTGCGGCCGACGCTGGTCTCATTGCCCGGGATCGGGGAGGCGGAGATGATGACGGTGTCGCCTGCGTGGATCTGGACCTGGCGGTGGGAGCCGTCGGCCATGCGGGAGAGGCCGGCCATCGGTTCGCCTTGGCTGCCGGTGGTCAGGATGCAGAGGCGGTCGTCTCTGTAGTGACCAAGCTCTTCCGGCTCGATGAAGGTGCCTTCCGGGGCTTTGAGGTAGCCGAGCTCTTGGGCGATGCCGACGACGTTCACCATGGAGCGGCCGAAGACGCAGACTTTTCTTTTGTTAGCGACTGCTGCGTCAACGGCCATCTGGATGCGGGAGACGTTCGATGCGAAGGTGGCAAGGATGATGCGGCCTTTGGCATCGGCGTAAGCGCTCATGAGGGATTTGGATACGATGGCTTCGGAAGGGGTGTAGCCGGGATTCTGCGCGTTCGTGGAGTCGGCGAGAAGGCACAGGACGCCTCTGTGGCCGAGCTCGGCGAGCTTGTACATGTCGGTGAGTTCGCCGTCGACCGGAGAGTGGTCGAATTTGAAGTCGCCGGTATGGACGATGGTGCCGACCGGGGTGCGCAGGTAGATGCCGCAGGAGTCCGGTATGGAGTGGCAGACGTGGAAGAAGCCGAATTTGAAAAGGCCTGTTTTGAATTCGTCACCGGGTTTGACGGTGTGCAGGTCGTAGTTTGTGATGTGTGCTTCTTTGAGTTTGCCTTCGATGAGGCCGCAGGTGAGGCGTGTGGCGTAGACCGGGGCGTTCACTTCGCGAAGCAGGTAGGAAAGGGACCCGATGTGATCTTCGTGTCCGTGGGTGATGAGGATGGCTTTGATCTCGTCTTTGTGTTCGATGAGGTAGGAAAAGTCCGGGATGACGATGTCGATCCCGAGCATGTCTTCTTCTGGGAATGCCATGCCTGCATCGATTACGATAATTTCGTCGCCGTAACGGAATACAGTCATGTTCTTCCCGATTTCTCCAAGACCTCCTAATGGAATGATCTGTAATCTTGCTTTTGCCAAAATGGATAGAACCTCCTATTCAGTTGTCGGAGCCGGCAGTTGCCGGCTCTAAAAAAATATTTTTGCATTGTATGTCAAAAATAAAAGCCGTTCATAGTCGCTTTTTCTATTATATCACATGGGGGAAGGAAATAGGGGATGCGAATGGAGAAAATAGTAAGGAGGAGAGAAGCATGATCGGCGGGCTTGGGGCTTTGCGCGATAAAAAGCGGCGATGCGCTTGGCGAGGAGGAAGCCTTTTCCTATTCTTTCTTCAAGTATGATAGAATATGGGTATAAAAAGGCGATATACATTTATATTTCTGGAAGGAGTAGTTATGAATCAGTTCAAAGCGGGCGACACGAATGCGGTCGTCCTGGCAGGGATGTGTACGGCGCTGGCCGTGGTGCTGTCTATGGTGGGCTTCTATGTGCCGGGGATCTCTCTTCTGGCGCTGCTTTCGCTGCCGCTGCCGATTGCGTACATGGGGATCCGCGAGGGTGTGAAGTGGGCGGTGATCGCGACGTCGGGGATCATGATCCTGGACTCGGCGTTCTTCGGGATCACGACGGCGTTCTTTCTGGTGGTGATGTTCGGCTTCGCAGGGATCGCGATGGCGTATTGCTATCAGAAGCGCGCATCGGCGCTCCGCACCTTTGGGACGATCGTGGTCGTGATGTTTTTCGCGATGCTTTTGAATCTTCTGGGTACGGTGGTCATGATGGGGATGCCTTGGGATCAGGTGTATGGAAGTACGCTGGATCAGATGCAGGGGATGGCAAAGGAGATGTCGGGGCTCATGGCGTCCGGGGATCAGATGGATCAGGTGAATCAGCAGACGGAGGAAATGATCAAAACGATCCGAAAGATGATCCCTGCGGCGATGGTGATGGCACCGATGGTGCTCGCCTGGGCGGTGATGCAAATCGAGAAGGTGGTTTTCCGCCGTCTGGGGCTGACGGATTTTCCGCAGTTTCCTCCGCTGGAGCGCTGGCATTTCCCGCGCTGGGTACTGCTGCTCCTTCTTCTGTCTGTAGGGACGCAGTATATGCCGCTCACCGAGCAGGTGAAGGATCTTGCGTACAATGTGGGCGCGGTGTGCTACTTCGTGCTGTGGATCCAGGGGATCGCGACGCTCTGGTGGCTGCCGCATATCTATCCGGTGGTGAAACGGCTGCGTCTGCTCATTGTCATCATTTCGATCTGGATCCCTCTCCTGCAGCTCTTCACGGTATATCTCGGCGTGGCAGATATGGCGCTGAATTATCGGAAAAAGAGAGGATATGAGTGAAATTAGGAATGAGGGTTAGCCCACAGGGCGGGTCGTCCTTTGATTGCGAATAAAAGCCTCGCTTGAATGAGAAAGTAGAAATGAGAAATGCGAAATGGTGGCGCGGCGCCAGATCCTTCGACTCAGTTCTCACTGTTCCGCCTTTACATTATCGAACATCCGACATTTCACTCCGCTCAGGATGACGAAATGCGCCGTAAGTAAAAATAATGGCGATGCCCGAAGGTGGCATTTAGTCACTAGTCGCTAGTCGCTAGTCGCTTGGTGCTCCTAATCCCTAGCTACTAGTCACTAAACATCGAAAGGAGCTCCCTATGCGAATGTTAGACCTTCTGACGAGCGGCGTGATCTTTGCGGGGCGGCGGGGATGGGGCGTCGTGGCGGCGCTGGGACTTAGCTTTGGCGTGATACTTGCGCTGGGAGGCTCGTGGGCGAGATGGGTCTATCTGTTTTTCCTGCTCTTTCCGGCGCTGGAGGATGCACGGACGGGGTATGTGTCGGATGGCTGGCCGCTCGTTCTTTCGGTGTGCGGTGCTTTACTGATGCTCTCTCGGGGGGCGTTTCTCCTCTGTCTTTTGACGGGCGTAGGAATGTGGGCGCTCTATGGACTGCTGTATCTGATCTCTAGGCGATCTCTGGGGCTTGCGGATGTGTTTCTGGCTGCGGCCTCTTCGCTTTGGCTGCTGCCGATGTATGGCCTTCTTTCTCTATGGCTGACATCGCTGGCGGCCCTTTTATGGTGTGCGTTTTTGCTTCTGCGGGGACGGCTGGGGCGAAGGACGGAGATCCGCTTCGTGCCCTTCCTGGCGATCGGAGGTGCTTTGGCGTATGGGGTGCAGGAAACGGTGGGAATGGCTTTCCTTCTCGCATCGCTCGGGCTTTCTTCTCTTTGAGTTGCTGCTCGTCCTTTTCCTCTTTGCGCTCGCCTCTGCGGCAGCGGTGCCGATGCTCTGGGACTGGCAGGAGGAGAGGGAGCTCGATCTTGCATCGGAGGAGGTGGCTTCGGCGATCCGCGAGGCACAGATGCTGGTGAAAAGCGGTCATGAGGATATAACCATGGCGGCGATGTCGGTCACCTTCTACTGCGACGAGGAGGCGGGGCGTGTGTCGTACCTCACCAAGCGCGGGGTGAAATTCATCCAGCCGCGGGGGACGCTGTCTGCCAATATCCGTGCAGGGGGAAGGCTCTATGTCGTCTTCCGCAAGGATGGTTTCGCGGGCTCGGAAGGAAATGGGAAGTATACCATGCGGCTCCGGACGAAGGATGGAAAGCATGAGAAGGAGATCGCAGTCGCTATGTACACGGGGCGTGTCAGGGTGACGAGGATCAAATGAGGAAAAGGGGTTAGCTCGTGGGGCGTGCTGCCACTTAATTGTGAATGAAAGCTTCGCTTGAATGAGAAATTCGAAATGAGAAATGCGAAATGGTAGTACGGCGCAAAAATAATGAAGCGCCGCAGAATTTTGATAGCGCTTCGCGCTGTCGTCATCTCGAGCATAGTCGAGAGATCCTCCTTGCAGAACGCTCATTGCTACATGTGAGGCAGCACCTGGCCATCGGTTTTTCTCAGTGCATACGTGCTGATTATCGCAGTGCAGTAGAGATCCCTCGGCTACGCTCGGGATGACGTTACGGGGGATCCCAGTCACTAGTCACTTGAGATTTCTAATCCCTAATCTCTGGCTACTAGTCACTAGTCATGAGTCACCACTCACACTTGTTCGCTTGTTCCTTCACTAGGGAAACCGTATAATAAAGCCAATATTGATGCAAAGGAGAACACCATGGCAGAGAACGAGAGCAAGTCGAAGGGAAATTGGAAGAAAGAGGGCTGGGGGAAGAAGCCGGACACGGATACGATGATCGTGACGCGCATTCCGCCGCAGAATATAGACGCGGAAAAGTCCGTCCTGGGGGCGATGCTGCTCGACAAGGACGCGATCATGACGGCCGAGGACAAACTGACGGCCGCGGATTTCTACCGCGAAGCGAATGCGATCGTATTTCAGGCGATCCTGAATCTGGCGCACAAGGGCGAGCCGGCGGATATCCTGACGGTGACGGAAGAGCTGAAGCGCATGGGACGTCTGGATGATGTGGGGGGCGTCCTCTATGTCAATGATCTGCCGGCGAATGTGGCCACCACGAAGATGGTGGATCGCCACGCTGACATCGTCGCAAACAAGGCGAAGCTCCGGCGGCTGATCGATGCAGCCGGCGTCATCACGGATGAGGCGTACTCGGAGCGTGATGATGTCGAGGATATCACGGACAATGCGGAGAAAACGATCCTTGCCGTGACGCGGGATGATCGCCGCTCGGATTTCACCTCGATCGGCGAGGCGGTGCAGAATGAGCTGCAGGAGATTACGCGGAAATTCAAGAACAAGGAGTCCATCACAGGGCTTCCGAGCGGATTCCCTTCCCTTGATGCGCTGACGAGCGGCTTCCAGAAGGGCGACTTCATCATCGTGGCGGCGCGTCCATCCATGGGCAAGACAGCTTTTGTGCTGAATATCGCGAAGAACATGAGCATTTCCTCGGCGCACAAGCACGTCGCCTTTTTCTCGCTGGAAATGTCACGCGAGCAGCTCGTGCAAAGACTGCTCTGCTCGACCGCGCTCGTCGACAGCGCGAAGCTTCGCACCGGGCGGATCTCCACGCAGAAGGAGTGGGACCAGCTCGCCTCTGCGGCCAGCGTCCTTATGGATGCGCCGCTCTTCATCGATGATACGCCGGGCGTCTCCGTCTCGGAGATCCGCTCCAAATGCCGCCGCCTCAAGGCGGAGCAGGGGCTCGACATCATCATGATCGACTATCTTCAGCTCATGCAGGCGAAGAATACGCTCCGAAACGGAGATAACCGCCAGCAGGAGATCTCCGAGATCTCCCGATCGCTGAAGAGTCTGGCGCGTGAGCTGAATGTCCCGGTCATCGCTCTTTCGCAGCTGTCCCGAAGCGTCGAGGCCCGTCAGGATCACCGCCCGCTCCTTTCTGACCTGCGAGAATCCGGCTCTCTGGAGCAGGATGCGGACATGGTGTCCTTCCTCTTCCGCCCTGCATACTACGACCGCGACATGGAGGATGACAATCCGCAGAAGAATGAGACGGAGATCATCCTCGCCAAGAACCGCAACGGCCCCGTCGATACGGTGAAGCTCCTCTTCGCCGGCCAGTTCACGCTCTTCTATGAACTCACCAATCAGGAACCGCCGCCGGATATGATGTGAGAAGGGGATCAGGTTCAGGGTTAGCCAGTGGGGCGTGCCGCCCTTTGATTACGTTTGAAAGCCTCGTTTGAATGAGAAATTAGAAATGAGAAATGCGAAATGGTGG
>OIYO01000764.1_pt1 | contig 23296 bp, 19 predicted proteins | sample 1588191 | NCBI WGS metagenome assembly OIYO01 (sample SAMN03283275) | human gut metagenome | biome: human-associated habitat; material: feces | host: Homo sapiens | place: Peru | collected 2012 | reverse complement strand
CGAGTGGATGGGCAAGGTCCACCGCTTCATGGGACTGTCCGTCGGCCTGATAGTACACGGCCTCACAAATGACGAGCGCCGCGCGGCATATAACTGCGACATAACCTACGGCACTAATAACGAAATGGGCTTTGACTATCTGCGCGACAATATGGCGCTGTACAAAGAGCAGATGGTGCAGCGCGGCCACGCCTTTGCGATCGTCGACGAGGTGGACTCCATACTCATCGACGAGGCGAGAACGCCGCTTATAATTTCCGGTCAGGGCGACGAGAGCACGGACCTCTACCGTCAGGCGGACGATTTCGTTTCACGCCTTAAAAAGGTCGTGTACGCCTCCGTTGATGAAAAGGAAGAGGAGAGCGAGGATCTGGACGCGGACTATGTCGTCGACGAGAAGGCAAAGACCGCAACGCTCACCGCGCACGGCATAGCGAAGGCCGAGCGCGCCTTCAACCTTGAAAACCTGGCCGACATCGAGAACGCCACGCTCGTGCATCACATAAATCAGGCGCTCAAGGCCCACGGCATAATGAAGCGCGACATCGACTATATAGTCAAGGACGGCGAGATCATCATCGTCGATGAGTTCACGGGACGGCTCATGCTCGGGCGGCGCTATTCCGAGGGTCTGCATCAGGCGATAGAGGCCAAGGAGCATGTCGATGTGCAGCAGGAGAACAAAACTCTTGCGACCATCACTTTCCAGAACTACTTCCGCCTCTACGGCAAGCTCTCCGGTATGACCGGCACCGCCGCGACCGAGGCAGAAGAATTCGAGGCCATCTATAAGCTCGACATTATCGAGATACCCACGAACAAGCCCGTCATACGTATAGACGACCCCGACGTCGTATATAAAAACGAGGCCGGGAAAAACCGCGCGATAATCGAACAGATAGTGAGCTGCCACGAGAAAGGGCAGCCCGTGCTTGTCGGCACCATATCCATAGAGAAGAGTGAGTACATCTCTTCGCTGCTCAAGCGCCGCGGGATCCCGCACACGGTGCTGAACGCAAAATACCATGAGAAAGAAGCGGAGATCGTTGCGCAGGCAGGCAAGCTCGGCGCGGTGACGATAGCCACGAATATGGCCGGACGCGGCACCGACATCGTGCTCGGCGGCAACGCGGAGTTCATGGCAAAGACCGACCTGAGAAAGGCCGGCTTCGACGAGGCTGTGATAGCCGAGGCCACGGGCTATGCCGAGACGGACAATGAGGACATACTCGCGGCACGCAGACTGTTTGCCGAGAAGCTTGCCGGACACAAGGAGGTCACGAACGCCGAGGCCGAGAAGGTAAAGGCGGCGGGCGGCCTTTTCATACTCGGTACGGAGCGGCATGAGTCCAGACGTATAGACAACCAGCTGCGCGGCCGTGCCGGCCGTCAGGGAGACCCCGGTGAGAGCCGCTTTTTCCTCGCGCTGACGGACGACATCATGCGCCTTTTCGGCTCTGAGCGCATCATGGGCATGATGGAAGCGCTGAATGTCGACGAGGACACGCCGCTTGACCACAAGATGCTCTCCAACGCCATAGAGCAGGCGCAGAAGACGGTTGAGAGCCGCAACTTCCAGACCCGTAAGACCGTGCTCGAGTACGACGACGTTATGAACCAGCAGAGGAACATTATCTACGGCGAGCGCCGGAAGGTGCTGGACGGCGAGGATATTCACGAGCAGATTCTGGGCATGGTGAGAGAATTCGTCAAGGGCACGGTGATGGACGGCCTCGGCGGCACGGCGGCGGAGAGCCAGCAGCAGATCGACAATGCGCTTCAGCCTTTTGAAAAGCTGTTCATGCGCCGCGGCACGATAAGCATAGATGAGTTCAAGGGCTTTGCCCGGCCCGAGGCGCTGACGGAGCGCGTAGAGCAGCTCGCGGAGGCGGTGTATGCAAAGCGCGAGGCGGCGTTCGGCCCCGGTCCCAACGACCTGCCTCTCATGAGGGAGATCGAGCGCGTTGTCATGCTGCGCGTGGTGGACGAATACTGGATGGATCACATAGACGCGATGAGCGAACTCAAGCGCGGCATCGGCCTGCGCGGCTACGGCGCTGTCAAGCCCATAGACGCCTACAAGCAGGAGGGCTATGAGATGTTCGAGAGCATGGTACACGGCATCCGCGAGGAGACCGTGCGCCGTATCTACACCGTGCAGGTGCGCGCGGCCCAGCCCATTGAACGCAAGGCCGTGGCAAAGAACGCCGCGGCAAATGTCGGCGGCGAGCCTGTGAAGAAAAAGCCCGTGAAGAAAGCGCCGAAGCCGGGACGCAACGATCCCTGCCCCTGCGGCAAGATGAAGGCGGACGGCAGCCGGAGGCTCAAATACAAGGAGTGCTGCGGACGCAACGAGTGAGCGGCCGGGCACATACCCCCAGAAAACCGGAGAAAAATATGGCATTCAGAGAAAACAATAAGGACGGGCTCATATATATGAGCTCCGATGTGATAAGGGCGCGCCATGCTTTTACGACGCGCTTCGGCGGCGTGAGCACGGGCGACTTTTCAAGCCTGAACCTTGGTTCGGGCCGCGGCGACCCGCAGGAGAACGTGAGCGAGAATTACCGCCGCGTCTGCGCGCTCATGGGCGTAGGCGTAAACGACAGCGCCGTGACAAAGCAGGTGCACGGCAATGAGGTGCGCGTCGTGACGGGCGCAGACAGGCATGTCACCGGCACGCCGACGCCCTACGAGGCCGACGGTCTCATAACGGTCGAGCGCGGACTGCCGATAGCCTGCTTCGTGGCGGACTGCGTACCGGCTCTGCTGTGCGATATTGACCACGGCGTGATAGCCGCGGTACACTGCGGCTGGCGCAGCTCCGTTGCGGACATACTCGGCGTGACCGTGGAGAAAATGTGCGCTCTCGGCGCAGAGCCGGGGAGCATCTGCGCGGCGATGGGCGCTTCCATAGGCCGCTGCTGCTTTGAGACCGACGACGATGTGCCGGAGGCCGTGACAAGATACCTCGGCGGCGATGACGGCGGCCTTTTTGACCGCCGGGCGGACGGCAAGACAATGGTCGACCTCCGCGCCGCAAATGCCCGCCGCCTCATGCAGCTGGGGCTGAGGGAGGAGAATATAGACGTGTCGGAGGAGTGCACGATGTGCAGCCACGAGAAATACTGGTCCCACCGCTATACGCAGCGCATGGGGCAGGGGCGCGGCAGCCTGTGCGCGATGATAATGCTTGAGAAGGAGAGCGGGCGATGAAGATAAAAAGAACTCTGTGCCTTTTGTGCGCACTTGCAATGCTTCTCGGCTGCACCGCCTGCGGCACGCGGACGGAGAGGCTGACATACGACACGATACCGGAATCCACCGGAGGCAAAGATGTTGTAGCGAACGTCGGCGATGACGATGTATTTTCGCTCAACATGAATACGAGCCGCAGCTTCAATCCCCTTGTTGCGACGAACCGCTCAAATCAGCTCATATGCTCGCTGGTATATGAGAACATGGTAGAGCTCGACAACAACTTCAATGTCATTAAAAACGTGATAATTGACTGGTCCAGCAACGACGACTATACCTTCTGGACCTTCAAGATAGATCAGGGACATACCTTCCATGACGGTACACCGCTCACGGGAAAGGATGTGCGCTATTCGCTTGACCGCGCCGTGAGCTCCGACCGCTTCAAGGGGCGCTTCAACAGCTATCTCGGCGCCTCTTATACAGACACCGAGGTCACTATAACTCTCGGCATCGGGGATTCGCAGCTGCCGAAGCTCCTCAATATCCCTATCATAAAGTACGGCACATATTCCGATGATTATCCGATGGGCAGCGGCCCGTATATGTACAATGAGGACTATACCGAGCTGCACGCGTATACGGGATATATAGGCCGGCCGGTAGAGGTTGAGGCGAGCAGCGACGACGGCAGCGACGAAAAGACCACCGTGCAGTACGAGCATGAACCGGTGCAGCACCCGCTGGACGTCATATATCTCAAGGAGTACGACGACGCGCAGGGCGCGCTGGACGCATTTGAATCCGCGCTTATCGACGTGGTCATAAACGATCCGTCGAGCTATACGAACCTCGGCTATGCCAGCACCAATGAAATACATGCTTACCCCACGACGAATATGCACTATGTCGTCATAAACGAAAACGGCGCTCTCGGCAAATACAGCAGCTTCCGCTATGCCATGAACTTTGCCTTCGACAGGGAGAACATGGTCGAGCTTCTGCACGGCAACGGCGTCGCCTCGCCTATAGCGATGTACCCCACCTGCGACCTCTATCCGACGGATCTTGCAAACGATCTCGGCTATGATCTGGAAACCTGCATTGCGGTGCTTGAAAACGCCGGCATAAAGGACTATGACGACGACGGCAAGATGGAGTACATGTCCGGCTCTCCGCAGAAGATAGAGCTGGTGTTCGTGGTATGTTCGGACAGCAGCGTCAAGACCGGCGTTGTGCGCCGCTTTGCGGAGGATATGGAGTCCATAGGCATAACGGTCACGGTGCAGGAACTCACATGGGACGATTATATGACCGCCATCAAGGAGGGAAACTATGACCTCTACTACGGTGAAATTCGCCTGCGCAGCAACTTCGATCTGACCGAGCTCATGACCGTGCGCACAAAAGACAATGAAAACAGCAACCTCAACTATTCAAATTCTACCGACATCAGCTATCTGGAGGCAATAAACAGGTATCTCAGTGCCGGAACGGAGCAGCAGGCCGCGGCATACAGGAATCTCGCGGAGCTTGTGAGCCTCAACGCCATGCTGATACCGATAGGCTTTGAAAAGCAGCAGATAATCTGCCACCGCGGCGTTGTCAAGGGCATAAACGCAAACGTCGGGAATCCGCTCTTTGACTTCGTAAAATGGGAATTTGTAGATCAGTGAGCCGGTGCGGTTAATAATGTCCTTAATAATATTCTTATAATATAACATGTGAAAGGGAGAGTATCATGACTGACAGAGAGCTTATGTCCATGGCAAAGAAGGCGTCGATAAACGCCTACGTCCCCTATTCCAGATTCTCGGTAGGCGCCGCTATAGAGTGCGACGACGGCACGGTGTTCACGGGGTGCAACGTGGAGAACGCGGCGCTTGGCAGCACCATCTGCGCCGAGCGCACGGCCTGCTGCAAGGCCGTCAGCGAGGGGCACAGGAGCTTTGTGCGCATAGCCATCTACGCCGACAGCGAAAACTGGTGCACCCCCTGCGGCGCGTGCAGGCAGTTTCTGGCGGAGTTTTCGCCGGATATGGAGGTGCTCTGCGCCAAGGCCGGCGACCGTTATGTCAGCTATAAGCTCTCAGAGCTCCTGCCGCACAATTTCAATTACTGATATGGAGCTGCGGCAGCTTGAGATATTCGCCGCCGTGGCGAAGTACAAAAGCTTCAGCGAGGCTGCGCGAAGGCTGTACATAAGCCATTCAACGACCTGCCGCACGGTCTCGGCGCTGGAAGAGGAGCTCGGTGTGCAGCTCGTTGTGCGCGATAACCGCGTCACGGGGCTTACCGCTGCCGGAGAGCGGCTGCTTGAGGAAGCGGCGCAGCTTGAGAAGGCGCATGCCGCCGCGGCGGAGCGCGTCCGGGCTGCCGGAAAGGAAACCGAGGTAGACAGAGATTGAATTATTTCAAACCGTATGAAGGCAGTGAGCCATACATATTCGTCAGCTATGCCCATTCTGACTCAAATTCAGTCATGGAGGTGCTGACCGACATGCACAGCCACGGCTACCGCATCTGGTACGATGAGGGCATCGAGGTCGGCAGCGAGTGGCCGGAGTGTATTGCGGAGCATCTGAACGGCGCGCACCTTATGCTCGCCTTTATTTCGCAGGGCTACATGAGGTCGGATAACTGCCGGAGAGAGATGCACTATGCGCTGATGAAGCGCATAAAGGTGATAAACATCTTCCTTGAAAACACCGAGATGACGCCCGGCATGGAAATGCAGATAGGCAATATATTTGCCCTGATGAAATACAACATGCCGCACGAGCTGTTCTACGACAAGCTGTATTCCGCCCCGCTGCTTACTTCGGAGAGCTTTTCGGAGAACGGCGGAACAACGGAGCATGAAAAGCCTGAGAACGTGCCGGAGCCCGCGGCGGAGAACACGCGGCCGGAGGCGGAGGAAGCCGGGCGGGAAAAACGCCGCGGAGAAAAACCGCATAAAAAGGCGGAAAAGGATGCGGCAGCGCAGGAAGAGCCCGATACGGAACGGAAAAAAGCAAAAAAGCGCCGGGCGAGGCGCATAGTCTGGGGAACTATCGGACTGCTGGTGCTTGCGGCGGTGATAAGCCTCGGCGTGGTCGGCCACTTTACGGGGCTGACGGAGCGCGTGATCATAGGCCTTAACACGCAGGAGATACAGCCCCTGCCTGCCGGAACGAAGGCGGAGTTTACAAGCGAGATATTTGAGAATATCGCGCGCGATTACAGCGGCCTGAAGGACGAAGAGCTGTATGTCTCGGATATAAGCGGCCTGACTGAGCTTTATATAGTGGGTGACAGATGGTATTTCAGCCTTGAGGACCGGCTTGCCAGCTCGTACTTTTCCGACAGCGGGGACATACGCGACCTGAGCGATCTCAAGTACTTCACCGGGCTCAGGACCCTGTATATAAACGGGCAGAGCCTCAGCTCGCTCGATACGATGCCTGCGCTCGGCATACAGTATCTGAACATCAGCGGCTGCCGTGTGGCCTCGCTCGAGGGCGTGGGGCGGCTGACAAAGCTCAGGGAGATTTACGCCGAGGGCTGCCCGGTCACGGATCTGGGCGACATCAGGCAGTGTCTGGAGCTCAGACTGCTTGACCTGAACGGCTCGACGATCTCGGATTTCTCAACGCTGAAGCCGCTGACAAAGCTCACGGATTTTTCCGTGTCAAACTGCACGACGGATGAGATGAAAACGGTGCTGCATATCAGCAGCCTCACGAATGTAGCCTTCCACGGCTGCGACCTGCGCGGCAGCTTCTTCAAGAAGTTCGATAAAGAATCGCGCATCGCCGGGATGACGCTGGATAACTGCAAGCTGGATTCCACCGTAAATCTTGACGATTTTTCCGGGCTGACCGTGCTCACGCTGATATCCAGCGGGGAAAACCTCGACTGGACGATCCTTGGCGAGCTGCCCCTGCTTGGAAAGGTCAGCACCGACGAGGCGATGTATGCTGCGGTAAGCCGTGCGCTTGAGGGCACGGGCGTGGATGTAGAGCTGATAGAAGAATAAATCAGGCATGAAAACGGCTTCCCGTATTGAGCGGGAAGCCGTAATTTTTCTCTATGTATTTTCCTTTTATCAGTACACGTCGTCTACAACTCTCGTCGGGGGAGCCTCAAGGAGCTCGGGGTGGGCGAAAATATAGCGGATGGCCTGAAGGAACTGCGCATAATAATGCCCGTCGACGGTGCGCTCATCCATAGTGAACTTGCAGTCGACATACTTATGGTCGACTACCTGACCGTGCCTGTCGATCTCATAGGCGTGCCGCTTTGCACCGAAGGCTATGAACACAGGCAGCGTGCCGAAATTGTAGATATGGTGATAGATAGGCCCGATGCGCAGGGAGCCGACGTCGGTGATTATCATGGAGCCGTGGAAGGGACTTGCCTCGACGAGCTTCTCAGGCAGCCAGCCGAAATAGTCCATGATGCGCAGGATGGTCAGTGCGAAACGAAGCAGGAAGCGCGGCGCGCGGCACAGCGTCTCCGCCACGTCCTCGGTGTTGTTGTTGCCGTCGGAGGTCTTGACTTCGTCGATCTTCTCGTTCATCTTGCGGTAGACGTCAAATATCGTGTCCGTCGGCTCAAATACGACCTTTATGGTCGTCTCTGTCGCATCGACGGAGAGGCTGCGCTTGACCGTCATGACGACCTCGATGTTGTCTCTGGCATAAATGCGGCGGCCGACGACAAAGCGGTTGATGCCGGGCAGCATGGATACGCCGCGTATGTATGCGGCGATGATGAAGTGCAGAAAGCCTATGCCCTTGTAGCCCGCGACACGGAGCTGACGGAGGCGGCGGTCGAGATCCGTGACCTCAAAGCTCTCCTCATACTGATTGCAGGCGTCGTTGCGGGTGGGCATTATGAAAGGAATAAACTTTGCAAATGCGGGAAGGGAACGGAGCAGACGGCCTTCCTTGCGGTCGCCGAAGCGGCGTTTGTAGTTGTTCATTGATCGTCCTCCATTTTCTCAGGGTACACGCTTCCAAAATTTTAAGCATTGACATTATACAGTCAATTGGCTGAGAATACAAGAGGAAGATAAAAGAATTAAACGAAAAATAAGGCTTTTTTCGGGCTCATGCGCCCCAAAACAGCCTGCATACCTGCGCCGCGGCGATAAATCCGGCCGCATCCGCCGCCAAAGCGGCCGGGACGGCCCAGCGGCTGCCCTTTACGCCGGCCGCGGAAAAGTACACGGCGATAACGTAAAACGTCGTCTCGCTGGAGCCGGTCATGACGGCGGCTGTGCGTCCGGCGAGGGAGTCTGCGCCGCAGCGGCTCATGATGTCCGCCGCGGCGCTCAGCGTTCCGCTGCCGGAGAGCGGGCGCAGCAGCAGTATAAGCGAGGTATCAGGCGGAATGCCGAGGCGCGAGAGCAGCGGAGATATAAGGGACGTGAGCATATCCGGCAGGCGCGAGGCGCGCAGCAGATAGACCGCGGAAAAGAGTATGACGAGCGCGGGGAGCATGGACAACGAGGTCTGAAGCCCTTTTTTTGCCCCGTCGGTCATCGCGCCCATTATATCCACGCCCTTCAGCAGGGCGCAGAGACACGCGGCCGCTATTATCAGCGCCGGAGCCAGCGACAGCAGGCGGTTCATGGCCACAGCCTCTTCAGCGCCGCCGCGGTGAGAAGTCCCGCGGCGACGGAGACGGCGGAGCTTATCCACACAGCCGGAACGATGTCGAACGGCGCCGCGGCCCCGCAGGCGGCGCGCACGGAAGCTACCGTTGCCGGCAGAAGCTGTATCGACGCGGTATTGAGCACGACAAGCATGCACAGCTCGTCCGAGGCGTGTCCGCAGCCGGTGCGCGCCGCAATGCCCTGCGCCGCCCTTATCCCCGCGGGCGTCGCGGCATTGCCCAGCCCCAGCAGATTGGAGCTGACGTTCTCGGTGAGCGCGGAGAGAACGGAGGCATCCGCCGTGCTCTCAGGGAAGAGGCGGCGCAGCAGCGGGTGCAGCAGCCTCCCGAGCGCGGCGGTAATGCCGCAGCGCTCCATCAGCTCCATCACGCCGCTCCACAGGCATATGCCGCCGGTGATGCTCAGCGTAAAGCTCACGGCTGCCTGCGCCCCGTCCATTGCCGCATTGGCGCTTTCCGGGGATGCAAATGCCATAGCTGCGGTCGAAATCACGAATATAAACGCAAGAATATACGAAAACGTCATGTCGAAAACACTCCGCAAAGAAAATACATAGACGAAAGCAGCTATATAATGAATAAAATGTTAATAATTTTACGTTGGAAGAAAAATGGTTGACTATCTCCGGTTTGCTGAGTATAATCCAATTATAGGTGGGAAATGCCTGAAGGAGAGGGGCAAGTGTCCCAAATAACCATGATTAAAGGAGCGTAGAAAGATGAAATCTACAGGAATCGTACGTAAGGTCGACGAGCTTGGCCGTATTGTGTTGCCCATAGAGATGCGCCGCACTCTGGACATCGCAGAGAAGGATGCATTAGAGATATATGTTGATGGAGAAGACATTATTCTTCACAAGTATCAGGCTGCATGTGTGTTCTGCGACAGCGTGAAGGATATTATCTCTTACAAGGGAAGATACGTCTGCCCTGAGTGCATCAAGAAGCTGCAGGAGCTTGGCTGAACAGCCTGAGCGCAGAAGTCAGTAAAAGTAATCAGTAAAAGTGAGAAAACGAAAACACCCTGCCGGTGACTGGCAGGGTGTTTTCAGGTATATGCGGCTCATTACCCGGCGGAGAGCCTGTATATCGTATATACACAGTTATCGCCGGGGATGTCACACGCAGGGACATAGCCGTAATCCTCCAGAGAGCCGGTGGACGCGGCGGTGCCGGATATGACGACATATTTGCAGTTCGCTTCCAGCGCCTTGCTGCCTGTCGCGTCGAGGTCAAGTGTGCCGTCGTCATTGTACATGAACTCGGTCTTGTGCTTGTACGGGTTGATCAGCGCTGCGTTGTATTCGCGCACCCAGAAGAAAAGATGCTTCGGTACGAGCACGGTGGCCTCTTCGCCGCCGTTGAGCGTATAGATCGAATCGCATATCTCTTTCGCGCCGGTGATAAGCTTTTCCGGATTGCCGGCGCGGGTGAAGGATATTCCGGCGTGGCTGCCCTCGGTCACGAACAGCAGCGTGCACACGGAGGCGAGCAGCAGTACCGCGCGCTTCCAGCGCTTTTTCAGCGCGCAGAAGGCGCGGATAACGCAATAGACTATCACGCCGCCTATAGGCAGAGGCCAGTACATCCTTGCGACGCGCTCCGGGTCGGAGGTGAATTTTATCATATAGTGTATGAACACCGGGTTGAAGAGAAAAACGCACAGTATCAGCGAGGGATAGACGAGATAGTATCTGGCGCGCTTATCCTCCTTCGCGGGGGACAGCAGCAGATATATGCAGCAGATGAAAAACGGGATAAACAGCCGGCCGCTGAGAGTGGCAAGGCGGTATACGTCCAGAGTTTCCTCCAGAATGATATTCAGACTTTCAAGCATTTCTGACCCTCCCTCACATAAGATGAGCGGCCATGAGCGCGAGACTCGGCGTCACGCACAGCGCCAGCTTCCACACCGCAGAGAGATCGCGCGTGCGGATGATATATGTCAGACCCCAGCAGCCTAGGAGCATCAGCGTGAGCTCCGCGCAGCTCGACGCGGTCATGCACCCGGCGACATTGGCAAGAAATATGCCGAGCCACAGGATGCGGCGCTTTGAGCGCTCCGCGGTTTCCTCAATAAGCAGGAAGAAATACAGCGCCAGCGGACTGACGATGCTTGCACCGAAGCCCTTGCCCATCCACGGGTAGCATATTATCCAGGTGAAGCGCACGTTCATTGCGACCGCACATATCTCATAGAAAACGCTCAGCAGCATGAGTGCGAAAAGCGCTTTCTCCCTGTCGCCGCGGAAAAAGAAGGCGGCGAGGCGGTAGACAAGGTAATAGAACAGCACGATAAAAAATCCGGGCAGCACCGTGTGCATGAGGACGGTTATGCTGAACGAGAAGATATCGGAAAACATAGCCCAGAACAGCGGCCATGGGGAGAAGACATAGGAGGAATACTCTCTCATGTGCTCGAAAAAGTTATAGGCAAGGCCGGTGAGCGGGTCCGTGCGGAGGATCTGATCGGTATACAGCGCGGTATTCGCAAGTCCGAGATACCAGCCGTCGTCGATATTCCAGGTGCCGGCACCGAGCGTCGTGCGCAGGATCTGCCAGAGCGCGACGGCGGCCGCGGCGGAGAGAAAGAGCTTTTCTTTCCTGTTCAGGGGCTTGCGCGGGGAGCGCGGAGTCTTTTCGGCTTTCGACCTGAGAAAGAGACCGAGAGCCGCCGAGGCTGCGGCCAGAACGAAAAATACAACCGTCATAAGCGAAAACGGCAGGCCGAGAGCGAAAAACGGGAAATAGATCAGCTCAAAACCGGTAAAAAGCGCGCACATGCCAAAGAAATAGACAATGCCGCGGTCAAATTCCCCGCGGTGCAGAAATATATATCCCGTGCCCAGCGGCAGGAGAAACAGGGCCGCCGCAAGAGCCAGAACACGGATCACGATCCAGACGATAGCCGACATATGGGAAAACTCCTTGTTTTTTGAGTGAAAGGACTGCGGCGGACCTGGCCGCATATGCATATAAAGCATATTATTATAGCATATATGGCGGGATAAAATCAACTCCGGCGCCTGACTATTGAAAAGACGGCTCCGGAGGTTTATATTTAGAAATGTATTTATACGGAGAGGACAGGGGGCCTGTACTGAATGGCTGATGAAATAAAGACATGGCGGCTCGCTTCGGCGGCTGAGCTGGATCTTGTAAAGACGTTTGAATGCGGGCAGTGTTTCCGCTGGAACAGAGACGAAAACGGCGTATACAGCGGCATTGCAATGGGGCAGCCCGCGCGGCTGTGGGAGGAAAACGGCGATGTATTCATCCGCACCGCCGCGCCGGAGGAGCTCTGGCGGGATTATTTTGACCTCGGGCGTGATTACGCGGAGATAAGCCGCGGCTTTGACGGCGGCGAGTATCTGGCGAAGTGTGTCGGCTATGGGCAGGGCATACGCATACTGCGGCAGGAGCCGTGGGAGGCGCTGTGCTCGTTCATAATATCGCAGTGCAACAACATAAAGCGGATAAAGGGCATAGTAGAGCGGCTGTGCGCGGCCTATGGGCAGCCGGTTGGGTTTGACGGCGGAGTCTTTTATACTTTCCCTCCGGCGGCGCGGCTGGCAGCGCTGGAGGAGCAGGATCTTGCGGTGCTGCGCTGCGGCTACAGGGCGGCGTATATCATCACGGCGGCGCGCGCTGTGGCCGGCGGCAGCCTTGATCTCGCTGCGCTTACAGACTGCGATTACATGAGCGCGAAAAAGGCGCTGCTTTCGCTCAACGGCGTCGGCGAGAAGGTCGCAAACTGCGTGGTGCTGTTCGGACTCTACCATATGGAGGCGTTTCCGGTGGACGTCTGGATCCGCCGCGCGCTCAGGGAACATTTTCCGCCCGGCTTTGATCCGGCCAGCCTCGGGGCTTATGCGGGACTTGCCCAGCAGTACATATTCTATTTTGCCAGAGAGCACGGGAAATAAGGGCGGAAAATAAGCGAAAATGCCGGTTGACTTTACCGGCAAATTTGCTATAATGGCAAAAATTCATTGCGCGCTGCAAATGCTTCATGCTTTTCGCGGCACCTGAGTTTGAAATTTTGATACGGAGGTATGATATGGGGCTTGAAAATCTTTATTCACAGCGTTTTATCGGCGAGGGGCTGACGTTTGACGACGTGCTGCTCGTTCCGGCGGAGAGCGACGTGCTGCCGGCGGATGTGGACCTTTCCACATGGCTCACAAAGAAGATACGGCTGAACGTGCCGGTGATGAGCGCTGCGATGGACACGGTCACAGAGTACCGCATGGCGATCGCAATAGCGCGCGAGGGCGGCATAGGCGTCATTCACAAGAACATGAGCATTGACACTCAGGCCGAGCAGGTCGACATGGTCAAGCGCTCGGAAAACGGCGTTATCACGAACCCGTTCTCTCTTGGCGCGGACAATACGCTCGGCGATGCGGATGCGCTTATGGCGAAGTTCCGTATTTCCGGCGTCCCGATAGTGGACGGTGACGGAAAGCTTATCGGTATCATCACCAACCGCGACATGAAGTTTGAGACCGACATGAGCCGGAAGATCGGCGAGATAATGACCAGGGACGGCCTCATAACCGGGCTTGTCGGCACCACGCTCGACAAGGCAAAGGAGATACTTCAGAAGAACCGCATCGAAAAGCTCCCCATAGTGGATAATGATTACAGGCTTAAAGGCCTCATAACCATAAAGGATATAGAGAAGGTTCTCAAATATCCCCATTCGGCCAAGGACAGCGCAGGCCGCCTGCTCTGCGCGGCGGCCATCGGCGTTACGAACGACATTATCGACCGCAGCCGCGCGCTTATCGACGCAGGCGCGGACGTGCTGGTGCTCGACAGCGCCCACGGCCACTCCGCCAACATCATGCGCTGCGTGAGTCTGGTCAAGGAGAATTTCCCCGACATCCAGCTCGTCGCGGGCAACGTTGCCACGCCCGAGGCTACCGAGGCGCTCATCAAGGCAGGCGCGGACTGCGTCAAGGTCGGCATAGGCCCCGGCTCGATATGCACCACCCGCGTTGTCGCCGGTATCGGCGTGCCTCAGATTACCGCGATACTCGGCTGCGCCGAAATGGCGGACAAGTACGGTGTGCCGGTCATTGCCGACGGCGGCATCAAGTACTCCGGCGACATCGTGAAGGCCATTGCCGCAGGCGGCAGGGTCGTGATGATGGGCTCCATGCTCGCAGGCTGCGACGAGGCTCCCGGCGAGACCGAGGTCTATCAGGGACGTCAGTTCAAGGTCTACCGCGGCATGGGCAGCCTCGGCGCAATGCAGAAAGGCAGCCGCGACCGCTACTTCCAGACAAACAACAAGAAGCTTGTCCCCGAGGGCGTTGAGGGCCGTGTGCCCTACAAGGGAGCGGTGTCTGAGACCATATATCAGATGATGGGCGGCCTGCGCTCCGGCATGGGCTACTGCGGCGCGCACAACGTCGAGGAGCTGCGCACGAAGAGCAAATTCGTCCGCATCACTTCTGCGGGCCTCAAGGAGAGCCACCCGCACGACATATATATCACCAAGGAAGCGCCCAACTATACCATGCATCCGTAAGCATAAGGGCAATAAAAACACCTCATTCTCTGCCCGGCAGAGAGTGAGGTGTCTTTTGTTTTATTTATCAGCCGTTTGCCGGTGAAGGCGAAGCCGGTGGAGCGGGAGACGCAGCCTCCGCGGACGGAAGCTCCAGCTCGAGATAGCTGTCCACAATGTCGAGCACGGTGTCGTCCTTTAGTATCATGGATATTTCAATGCGGCGGTTGGCAGCGCGTCCGGCGTCGGTAGAATTGTCCGCCACGGGACGGGTCGCGCCGTAGCCTGCGGCGCAGAAATACTGCGAATACCGGCTTAAAGCGCCGTTCTGGGCGTTGAGCAGATAGCTGAGCACCGAGTTTGCGCGGTCGGTCGAGAGCACGCGGTTTTCGGCGGCCGTGCCGGTGCTGTCGGTATGGCCGGAGATGACGATGCTGTCGACATATTTGGCGTTTTCGCTGTCGGAAAGGAAGCTGCCGAAAACCTGCACGAGTTGGTTCAGAACAGGCTCACTGCCGGCCTTTATCTGCGATGAGCCGAGGTCGAAGAACACGCCCTCGCTGAGTATGATATTGCCGTTATCGCCTATGCTGACCTTTGAGGCGTCGCCCATGACACTTACTATGCTGTCACGTATCTGTTCAAGTATCGACAGGCGCAGCACCGCGATGGTCTGCATCTGACTGCGCATTGCGACAAGCTCCGCGTCGGCGGAGGACATGTAGTCTTTCTGCTTTGCGATAAGGACCTGCTGGGCTGTGATCTCATCCTCCTTGGCGGATATTTCCGCCTCGCGTTCGGTCAGAGTGAGCCTGGCCTTGTCGAGGTCGAGCGTGATGGACGCCAGCTCGTCCTCAGCGCTCTTTACCTGCGCCTGCGTCTGCTCAAGCTGGGTCTGAGTATTTGCCAGCACCTCCTGCGTGCTTTGCAGGTCGTTGCCTGTTATCAGATTCTGAATATATGAGATGAGCATGAGAAAGAACAGGATCAGCGCAAGGGAGGACATCATATCCGCATAGGACGGCCAGAAGCCCTGTTCACCCTGCGCGGAAGCGGCGAGCTGATCCGTCTGCCCGGAACCGTGCCGCCTCATTGACGGCCGCCTTTCTCAGCGCCGCCCTTTGCCTGCCGCAGTGCGGAGACAAGATCGCGTATCGCCAGATCCATGCGCTCTACCGTGCCCTGAAGACTGTAGTTGAACTCGGAGAAATCATGTACGCCGTCGTTGAAGCTTCCGACTGTCTTGTTGAATGCGCCGAGATAGCTCCGGCCGGTGTCCATGGTCTTGCCGAACTCACCGGCGGCTGTCTGAAGCATGCGGTCCATGCTGTTGGCGGCGTCGTTCATCGCGTCTATCATCTGGTGGACGAGCTCAACATCGTCCTTTGCGGCCTTTGTGGGCAGCGTGGGGGCCACGGTATGGTCAAACCACAGCTCAAGCTGAGTCTCAAGCCGGCGGCGCAGAGTCTCGGGGTTGAATACCGAACGCAGAAGCGTGAGGATTATCGAGCAGGCCACGCCTACAAGCGAGGTGTAGAACGCCACGCCCATACCGCTGAGCGCGGACATCAGCCCGCCACCGACGCTGTCCAGCACGCTCAGCCATTCTGACGTGTTGCTGTAGCTTATCAGCTCCGTAAGCGAGGCCACGGAATGGCTCAGGCCGAGAAACGTGCCGAAAAGGCCGAGCGTCACGAAGAGGGAAACGGCATTATTGAGGAAGCGCTCGCAGAACAGCGCGCCGGAGAGCTTCGCGCCTACCGCGTTTGAAATGATCGCGGGGGTGTTGACATCGGCGCCGTAGCGCTTGTAGGCCGCGGCAAATTCGCCGGACGCATAGCGCAGAAATTCATTGCCCGAGGTCTGGTTGTCGCTCACGAGTCTTGAAAGACGCCGGTAGCTCGCGCACACGCCGAAAAGCATGAATACGGCGAGAATGAAAAGTGTGACCGTCACGGCAATGACGATCACGCCCGAGACGGGCATGTTGCTTAGATTACTCACAGACAGTACCTCCTGATCGTATGTTTTTCTATATAAACAGGGATGGCGTCCAGGCAAGGCGGCATCCCCGAGGGCTGTCGGACGTATGATATTGTCAGTAGACTATACCGTCGAACACGTTTTCGACCGGAACGCCGTTCACTTTCTGGCTGCCCGGCTTGCCGCTGACATAGAGACGGCAGTATACGCCGTCGTCGGTATACATATCCATCGAACCGCTCCCGTCGCCGCGCCAGAAGCTCAGCCGCGTCCCGGCGGGAAAGGTCTCAGCGGCAAAGGTGCCGGAGCCGGCCGCGTCTATGGTCGCGGTGACGAGCTGGGTCTTCAGCGTCAGCGGATCAGCGCCGTAAAGCTGATAGTAGCTGTCGCTGCTCACCGGCATGCCGTCCGTACCGATGCTGTATACCTTCAGACCGGTCAGCGTGCCGAGATACTGTATGCGCGTCCCCATCATGAAGTATCCGGGGTCTGTAAGCAGCGTCGTCCCGGCGCAGGCCGGAGTGTAAGACGCGGCGTACAGGCTGCTCTCATACTGCATCCCGGCGAGGCTTGCCCCGGTGCGGTCGATGAGATATACGCTTATGTAACCGTAGCCGGTCAGGTTCTGCGCGCTTATGAACAGGTAGCTTCTGCCGGTGCCGGGGCGGACAACATAGCAGTCGCAGTCCGTCATCGGGGTGTTGGCGGTGAATACCTTGCCGTTGACGCTTATTTTCAGCTTTTCTATACTGCCGTCGTCCCCGTATATACGCTCAACGCTGATCTCGTCGGCCTTCCCGTCCTGATCGAAGTCATAGTTGAGGCAGTTGCCGCCCGTCAGCGGCACCGCATATGCGGTAGGAACAGCGGTGTAATAGAGACTGAAAAGCCTCAGATTGTCGGCAAAACGCAGCGAAAGCTGCATTGCCCCGTCGTCATAGGGAGCAAGCGTCCCAGCGGCGAAGAAAAAGCTCAGCCCCTGATAATCCAGCGTCCACGTCAGGGACGACAGATCGGACATGTAACCGTTCAGCGCATCCTCCAGCGCCGTGAAGTCGACCTCAGCGTACTTCTCCCGCAGCCCCGCCTCAAGTATGTCGCGGAACTCCGGCAGGTCGAGAACAACGTCGCTCAGGCTGAGGAGCCGCCCGCTGGCACTGTCAAAATTGCTGCTGTAGTAGAATACGTCGCCCTCCGTGCCGCCGGAGTAGCTTGTAAGACTGTAGAGCACGCTGACGGCGCGGCTGTCGGCGCGCGGCAGGGTCAGATCCACCTTGCGGTAAAAGGTCTTGAATACCGGCGCGTCCTCGCCCGATCCCACACCGGCGGCTGCGGCGCAGCGCGCAAGCTCGGCCTGCGCCAGCGGCAGAAGCTGATCGTATGAGGAACTGCCGGCGGAAGCGGCGTCGGAATTCAGCGCCAGAAGAGCGTTGGAGAGCGCGCTGAACTTCACGGAGTCCTCCTGACTCAGTGACAGCACCGGATAGCTGACGCGGACCAGCTCCGTGCCGTCCTGCTCCTGCTGCCATAGCGCTTCCGTATCCTTGAAGAAATCCAGAGGATATACCCCCGGCAGCGCTGACGCCGCGGGACTTGCGGAGACCTCGGCCGGCTCATCCGTCTGCTGCGGAACACTGCCGCCGCAGGCACAGAGCACAAGCGCGGTGAGCGCGAGTAAAAATGAAATGCTTTTTTTCATTCTGCACCCCGAAATCTTTAAAAGAGTGATGATCCATTATACAATTGCGGCGCTGAGATTTCCATAGCGGATTTGTAAAATGACGCTCCCTGCTCTGTAAGACGTACATTGCCAGGTAAAGTTCTGCACAAAAAGGAAAAAATTTGTGCGGATCTTTTTCCGGCGGAAGGGAACCTTTTGAAGATCCGGCCGTCATATGAAGCGTAAGGCACAGCCGGCATAAAGGCGCGGCGGCGAAAATGCAAGAAAACTGAAAAAACTTGCGGTTTTTTTGTAATAATTTAATTGCCGCAGTGCTTGAAATGTGGTATAGTAAATATGATGAGACGAAGCTGGCGCAATTACCTTCAATCAAGGAGGAGAGAATAATGAAAACTATGAGGAAAGCATTATCCGTACTGCTTCTGGCCTGCATGCTCACCGCAATGTGCAGCGTCGGAGCTTATGCGGACAATACGCCTGTTGGCAAGCTGGACTTTGATAAGGAAAGCTACGCTCTGGACGTCAATGATACCGCTGCGCAGAGAGTGAAGCTCTCCGTGAGCGGATATAAGACCAACAGCGATGAGAGCAAGGGCAAGCTTATCACCGGCGCGGACTACTCCTGGAGCTGGAGCACCGGCGACGAAGACGTAGCGGTCCACGAATATGTGGATGACGAGGGCGACTATATCGTTGCAAAGGGCAAGGGCTCCACTACCGTGACCTGTGAGTGCTGGTACCCCGCCGGGGACAGGGATAAGGCGGACGTGATCTACACCGGAACGGCCAAGGTAGAGGTCAGCAATGATGCGACCAACATAAAGAAGAGCTCCGAAGAGCCTGTCTCCATAAAGATGGTCATCGGCGAGACGGTCACGCAGCAGCTCCCCGCCGTGCTGCCCATGCCTGACGGCGCAGATATTGTGGGCCCCGTCTCCTACAGGGTTTCTTCCGGCAATGAGTTTATAGACGTCACCGAGGGCGGTCTTGTCACCGCAAAAGCACCCGGCGAGGCCGAGGTCACTGTGAGCGACAATGCCGGCCACTGGACGGTATACAGGATCACGGTGCTCGAGGCGGATCCGATCGAGGCGACGGGTATTTCTTTCACCACCGCGAAGATCCAGCTTCTGCCGGATAACAAATGCTCTCAGGCCGTGATATACACTCCCGAGAACGCGACGGCCGGCAAGGAAATTATCTGGTCGATACTCGGCAATGAAGAGGGGCTCGTCTCCTTTGACGCCGCGACCGGCGAGGCCACCGCAAATAACAAGGGGCTGACCGGCACCGTCCAGATCGTTGCAACGCTTGCAAACGGAAAGGGTTCGGCATCCTATGAGGTCGAGGTCCTGAAGAAGAGCGAGGAGCCGGCGGTTGTCATCACCGTCGATCCGCTCACCGCGCAGGCGTCCTCAGCACCGCAGCAGCTCGTTGCCAGAATAGACGGCAAGGAGACCGAGGCCGTGTGGACTGTCACCGCAGTCAACGGGGCCGATGATACCACCGTGAGCGCCACGGGTCTTGTCACTCCCGGCGCAAAGCCCGGTACGCTGACCGTTCAGGCCAGCAGGGACGGAGTTACCGCGAGCGGTACCGTCACCATAACCGAGGCGCCCAATAATACCATCACTATCGTGCCCACTCCGGTCGAGCTCGTAGCCGGCACCGGCAAGAGCGGCGGACGTCAGCTCTACGCGCTGGATAAGGACAACAAGGTTCTCAGCGCAAGCTGGCGGATTACCGCGGCTGACGGCGCGACGGACACCACCGTGGACAACACCGGCTTTGTCGTTCCCGGAACTAAGGAAGGCAAGGTCACGATCGAGGCCAGCGTGGAAGGCTATACCGCCGCGACCTGCACGGTCACTGTCAGCGCGGCGAACACACTGAAAATAGTGCCTGAGACCGTAGAGCTCATTGCAGGTACCGGCAAGAACGGCGGCCGCCAGCTCTATGCGGTCGACAAGGACAACAAGGTGATAGGCGACATCAAGTGGCGGATCACCGCAGCAGACGGCGCGACGGACACCACCGTGGATAACAACGGTTTTGTCGTCCCCGGCGCCAAGAGCGGCACCGTGACCGTCGAGGCGAGCAAAAACGGCTATACGGCCGCAGTGCGCACCGTCAGCGTGAAGACGAGCGGCACAAAGCAGGTCGTGGTCATTGCCTACCCCGGCAACGGCAGCACTCCCGGAAATGTCATCAATGCCTATGGCGGTATTGTCAGACTCGAGGCTGCGATCAGCAACGGCCAGCCCAATGAGACCGTCACATGGACGGCGAACAGCAGCAACAGCTGCATGGAGCTGTTCAATATCAACGGCAACACGGCATATGCAAAGGTCCGCTTCAACGGCCCGTGCACCTTCACCGCAAGGACTGACGGCGCAGTCGGCTCCGTCACCGTCACGGCGCAGTATACTCCCGCGATAATCAACGGAAACAACTCCGTCTTTGACGGAAAGAACGCACTGGCGTTTGAAGTCAACGACTATGTGCACTACTTTGACTCGTACAGCGGCCGCTATGTTATCGTGGACGGCTACACGCTGGTAGAGGGACGCGACTATAAGTGCGAGTCCGGCAGGACCGGAAATATCCTTATAGTCATGAACCCGGCATACCTCAACTATATCAATAAGGCCGCATACCATACCATAGAGATCGGCACGAACTACGGCGCGGCCTCCGGCTACTTCAGAACGTGGGGTACCTCGTCCACGATCAACGGCGTAAAGACCGGCGACGACAGCAACCTCGCGCTGTGGACGGTTCTCGGCGTACTCAGCGCCGCCGGCGCTGCGGCTATCGTGATCACCAAGCGCCGCAAGCTCTGGTAAACCGGAAAGTACGGAACTGCACATAAGCGTAAGATATATAAGGAAAACTCCCTTGACGCATGTCAGGGGAGTTTTTATGTACGTTATCCGATTCAGAGAGTCTGACTTTTTGCAAGCGCGCGGTTTTTATAGGCGGCGTCGCCGGTGACGTCTTTCAGGATCTTAATTTCGGACGGGACAGCGGCCTGTTCCGGGGACGTGCCGTAGATGAACAGCACTGCGCGTTCCGCGGAGAAGGGATATACGTCTATCTCCATCCGGCGGCCTTCGCAGCTGAAACGGTATTTTGTCTTGCGCACGCTGTGCATGCTCAGATCGCTTTCCATCAGATAGGCTATATATTCCTTTTCGGATATGGGGCGCTCCGTGACCCAGCGCGTCCCGTCGTCGCCGATGCGCTTCTCCGTGTAAAAATACAGATAGTCGCGCCCGTTTTTCTGCTGGCGGATGCGGCGCTCCACATTGGGCGAGGAGGCCGTGAGATAGGTCTGCATCATGTCTACGGCGACGGCACCGTATTGGCCGGAAATAACGCCGGTGTCCGGCATGGCGATGAGGTATTTGCGCTTGTCGGCCTGCGGCGCGGGCTGGCCGACAAGACCGTATATTGCGGCGAGGGCGCGGTTTATCTTATCCTCAAAATTTACGGAATTGTCGATTATATGCAGGCTGGGATGACGGCTCCATGCGCGCAGAGTGAGATCGTCCTTCTCACGGGCGGTCTCGACGCTCTCATAGCGGGCGGCGTTGCCGAAATTATAGGCAAACTCCGCGCCCTTTGCGCAGCTGACAAGGTGCAGCACCGCGTCGTAGCCGCTTATTATCTCATCCTCGGTTTTCCCGAAGTAGGACAGCGTATCCCTGAACTGCTCGTCGCTTATGTACGCCTTGTCGTCGAGTACGGCGCGGTCGTAAACTATCAGCACCTTATCTTCCGGCACGAGCTCGGCCGCGCCGAGAGCGAGCTTCTCCTTGTGCAGCTGATCCGCGATGACGAAGTACTGGAACTGCTCCATAGTCACGCAGTCGCCGAAGGGCTTGATGCCGAAGCCGGATATAAGCTCGGTCGCGGTCTCCGGGATGATTATGACCTTCCAGCCGTCCTCCTTCTTGAATTCCTTGAGTATGCGGCTTATCAGGGTCGTTTTGCCTGCGGCGGGTCCGCCGGTCAGAACTATTCTGGTTATGTTTTTGGCCATAGCATAAGCTCCGTTTCTGATTTTTGGGTATATTTTAACATCTGCGCCGCACTTTTTCAATATGCACCGGTGTTATAGTGAAAAATACCGGGCCGGAAGTTTTTCGCTGTGCCGGGTAAAGTGGCAGAAAAGCAGCGGTACGGCGGCAAAAATGCAGCCAAATTTGAGCAAAATGAGGCGAAATTGGGGACATAGTGGGGAATGACACGCTGAAAATCGCTCCAAATTAGCCAAAAGTGCACTACAAGGCTTGACGAAAAGACTAATAAGATGTATTATTTACAAGTAATTCTATACCTACATAGAATGAGGAGGAACCTGTAATGGGCATGATTCCTGAGGTTAAATGCCGCCGGTGCGGGGAGACGTTCTCATCCCTGCGCAGCCGCTGCCCGAACTGCGGCACGCGCAGAGTTGCGCAGAGCACAAGAACTCCCGGCACGACTCCTGGGACGGTTAGGGGCACTGCTTCCTACGAGCGGGCGGAGACAAACACAAAATGGCAAATGATTTTTGGCTTGATATTGGTGGTTGCAGTTATCCTGGCCGTAATAGTTATGGTGTCCACCAGTCTTGACGGGGCAGACAATGTGCCGAGCAAGGTGACGCCTCCGGTCGCGGTGACCGATCAGTTACCGCAGATTGAAGCGGCGCCCACGGCTTCGCCTACGCCTACGCCGAGTCTTGAAAAGATAGACATTCAGTTCTATACGAATTCAATAGAGACCGACTTTACTTTGAGCAAGAGCGAAGATGCCATAACGCTGACCGCCGTGCCGTATCCCATGACTGTTCAGGGTGTCAGATTCACCTGGTCCGTAAGCGACGATTCAATGATCCAGCTGACGCCGAGCGAGGATACGCAGCAGTGTGTCGTTACGGGTCTGGCTGAAAGCGGCAGCTGCAAGCTGACGGTAGAGGCCTTTGGCGTTGAAAAAGTGCTGACGGTCTACTGCAAGCCGTAAAGCGGTGTTTAACTCAAGAAAAACAGAGCCTGTGATAAACGGGCTCTGTTTTTCTTGTGCCGGAAGGAGCATTTTTGCGTGGCCGTAAAAAAGAAAGGCAGATTCAGAAAAAAGTTCTTGACATTCGGCGCAGTATCATGTAAAATACCTCTTGCTTGAAGAGAGCTGGACGATTGGCGCAGCTGGTAGCGCATCCGCTTGACGTGCGGGAGGTCACAAGTTCGAGTCTTGTATCGTCCACCACA
>OIYO01000760.1_pt1 | contig 23414 bp, 28 predicted proteins | sample 1588191 | NCBI WGS metagenome assembly OIYO01 (sample SAMN03283275) | human gut metagenome | biome: human-associated habitat; material: feces | host: Homo sapiens | place: Peru | collected 2012 | reverse complement strand
AGCTTCTGCAGGTGCTTCACAGGATGTTGAAACAGCAGCAGCTGACGGTAATGTTTCTGTTGGTGCAGGTACAGATACTGAAGCAACAGGTGCATCAGGTGAATTTTACCTAGAAAAGCCTAACTGGGGGGAAAGTAAATATTTCTCAATCCACATTTGGGAAGCAAAGCAGAACGGTGAACAGTTCTTTAGCTATGGTACACAGAAAGAACGTTTCGAAGAAAAAGATGGTAAGTTGGTTTATGATCTATCAAGGTTGAACGACAGTACATACATTAAAGGTGGCTTAAAAGCAGGCGTTACATACAACCTAATGGTTTATAATAATAATGGTGTTGAATCATGTGGTCTGATGTTTAGTACAGAATGTGCTGGTGATACTATTAGAGTAACTTCAAATGAAAGAACATTTGAAAACACAGAGGATTCTACAAAGCACAGCTATCCAATTGCTTGGACAAATAATGCTAAGAAATACGGTATTCCTCTACAGATTACATCAGTAGGTACAGTACAGGGTGAATTTGTTACAAAGGGTTCAAGTCCAGATGATATTGTCAAGGCATGGGACAAGAACTACAAGCAGTATCCTAATAAGGCTTCTTTTAGCCCACAGTCAAGTGCTAGAGACCATAAGACAAGACTTGCTGAAATTAAAGCACAATTCAAAGAACTTGTTAGCAAGGGCCAAGTACTAGTTTTAGGTGGTGGTGTTTACACTGAAAAGACTGACCTAAATAAGGTTAAACCAGGTTCAAGCTCAAGCTCAGGTTCAAGCTCAGGTTCAAGCTCAGGTTCAAGCTCAGGTTCAAGCTCAAGCAGCTCTTCTAACTCATCAAGTAAGAAGATCTATAAGGATAAGAATGGTAACACAGTAACAAAGAATGCTGATGGTTCTTTCACAGATGCAAACGGTAATAAAGTTGACGCTTCTGATGTTACAGCAACAGAAGCAACTGACACAGTTACAACTGGTGAAAGTGCAACTCCAATTTACATTGGTCTAGGTGTTATGCTAGCAGCAGCCGGTGTTTACTTCTTAACTCGTAAGAAGAAAGAAGCTTAAGCCTAAGGACTAACAAAACTCAAAACTAAAACTCAATTAATCAAGCCCCATTAATTATGATGGGGCTTTTAATTTTGCTATTTTAATTTCATTATTTATATTTTTACTTAATCTGTTTATAGAAATATGGTAATGCTTTATGAAAATTAATAATGTGCTATATTAATAAGGTACTAATCATTGCTATGAAACTTTGTGTTGTTATGGGACTCTTGAAAATTAAATAAACAAAATAAAAAAGACACTAAGGATAGTGTCTTTTTTACGCACAAATGAAAATAAATATTCCTACAAAACAAATCTATTAAATCAATTAAAGGTATTTCTGCTTGTATAAATAATAAAAAAATAAAATATAGATTGTATTTAGTAATATTTAATTTTTGAATAAATATAATTTAATGAATAAATAAAATCAAACTAGATTTTCTTATACATTCTCTTTACACATTCTTCGCAGACTTTAACGCCTTCAAATGTGATAACATTATCGCTTTCGCCACAGAATAGGCAAGTTGGCTGATACTTTCTAATTAGTAGACCATTGTCCTTAGGAAGAATTTCAATAGAATCTTCCTTTTCTAGATTAAACATCTGTCTAACTGGCTTAGGAATTACAACTCTGCCAAGTGTGTCAATTTTGCTTACATAACCGATCTGTCTCATACTTTTCACCTTCCCAAAAAAAATACTACAAGCAGTAAATATCATACACGACAAAAATATACAAGTTACAACACTTATATACTTATTGCAATTTTATTCTACCAAATGATAAATTTTTTGTCAAGTATGTTCAAGTTGCAGTTATTTAAGTAAGTTTGATTTTAACAATTTATTCAAATATTTATGAACAAAAGTGGTAATATGTACATATGATTAATTATGTTTGGGGATTTTTAATAATAATTTCTGTGATTTGTGCCATTGTAACGGGAAATAGAGAAGGTGTTTCTTCCGGTCTTATGAATGGTGCAGAAAAGGCAACTAAACTTTTAATAACACTTTTTGGTGTAATTGTATTTTGGTCAGGTATTATGAAAGTGGCAGAAAGAAGTGGACTGACAGGAAAATTAGTGAAACTTCTGTCACCTATATTGAAAAGAATTTTTCCTGATGTTGATGAAGGCAGTAATGCTTTTCAAGCAATGGCTTTGAACATTAGTGCAAATTTAATTGGTATCGGTAATGCTGCAACACCCTTCGGACTAAGGGCAATGGCTGAACTGCAGAAAAATAACCTTAAGAAAGATACTGCTACCGACTCTATGGTAATTTTTGTTGTGATGAATACTGCCTCAATGCAACTTATACCGGCAACTATAGGTTTCCTTAGGGACAGCTATGGTAGCAAAGAACCATTTTCAATTATTCCTTGTGTTATTATTTGTTCTTTCTGTGCTTTATGTGTTGCGTTACTACTTGCTAAAGGATTAAATAGGGTGAAGTCTTGGAAATAATAGTACCGGTAACAGTTGCATTTGTTGTGCTTTACGGAATGATAAAGAAAGTTAAAATTTTTGATGCATTTATTGAAGGTGCAGTTGAGGGATTACATACTCTTTATATGATTATTCCCACAATAACCGGACTTGTGGTTGCAGTTGAAATGTTACAACAAAGCGGTACTATTGACTTGGTATGTAAAGCAGTAGAACCTTTAGCTGATTTTTTCAACTTCCCCAAAGAAATTGTGCCTATGGCAGTTCTCAGACCTATCAGTGGCAGTGGTGCTACTGCACTTCTCACTAATATATATGAGAACTATGGACCTGACTCCTTAGTAGGTGAGATTGCTTCTGTCCTTGCCGGTAGTACAGAAACTACCCTTTATGCAGTTACAATGTACTTTGGCAGTGTTGGTATTACCAAAACAAGACATACACTTTTTGTAGGTTTACTTGCAGATTTTACTGCACTTGTTTTGGCAATTATGACGGTAAAATTAACATTGTAAAAGTTTTATTAAGTAGTATTTTTATCTAGACAAATTAATACTTGTGTTGTATAATAAATATAACAGTAAATAGTAATAATTTTATTAAATTATAAGAAAAAAGAAAACGGAGGAACTCTAATTATGAAAAAGACAAACAAAGTTATTTCTTTAGTTTTAGCTCTTGTTATGGCATTAAGTATTCTTGTAGTTATTCCTACTGCTTCTGCTACATCAACAGTTAGAATTAATGAAGTAAATGCAAATGTAGGATATTCTATTGTATATAATATCTATTTGCAAACTGATGAAAAGGCAAATACAATGGAAGGTAGACTAAACTATGACAATACTGTCCTAGATTTAACATCACTTTCTTTTGACACTGCTAATTCATTTGACTCTAGTGCATCTGTAAAGGGCGATATGACCCAGGTTAGCTTTAATGGTAAAAAGTCACTTTACGATTGTAAGTCAAAAAGAATGACTGTACTAACTGCTGTATTTAAGGTAACTAATACTAGCGACAAGTACACAAGTGCTACAACTGCTGATGCTGTTTCAGGTTGCTTTACAAAGCTAATTGGTGAAACAGGCACAGACCTAATGAAGCACACTAACACAAACATTACAACAAGAACAGTTATCGCTCCAACAAGTGTAAAGATGGCAAAGTCTTCTGTACTACTTGATAACGGTAAGGGTGACTACGAAAGAGTTAGCGTTAAAGCTGTTGGCCCTGTAAACAATGACACAGAGTCATCTTATGCAGTTACATATTATTCATCAAACACTAAGGTTGTTAAGGTCACAGGCAGAAGTACATCTGTAAAGATTACTGCAGTTGGCCCAGGTACTGCAACAGTTCGTTGTGTAGCTGACGGTGGTCTAGCTGAAACAAAGATTAAGGTTACAGTTAAGCAACCTGTAAAGAGCGTTAAGTTTAGCCGAAAGTCTGTTAGCCTACCTAAGAAGGGTGCTAAGGCAAACCTAAAGGCTACTGTAAACCCAACTAACGCAAGTGGTAAGAAACTTAAAATTAAGTCTGAAAACACTAAGTATGTTAAGGTTAATAAGTCTTCTGTAAACTCAGGTGCTACTTTCACAGTAACTGCAGTTAAGAAGGGCAAGACTTATGTTCGTGCTACTGCTACAGACGGTTCAAAGAAATTTGCTAGAATCGCAGTTACAGTAAAGAAGTAATTTAATAAATGCAAATAATTAACGGCTGACATCTGTCAGCCGTTTTTTTATATCTGATGATTGATTATCCACTTCGTTAATTGTTGATAGGATATTTCATTTGAAGCAAGTTTTAATATTGTAGAAGAAAGATCATCTTGTGTATATTCAAGTTCAATTCCGTTTAAAGCTAAAAAAAACTAACATCACATGTGCACCGATTCTTTTATTTCCATCAATAAATGGATGATTATTTACTAACCCAAAACATAATCGTGACGCTTTTTGTTGAATTGTTGGATATAAATCTTCATTTCCAAATTGCTGAAAAGGAGAATTAATAGCTGATTCTAATAAACCGACATCCCTTAACCCATCACTACCACCTGTTTCGGAAATTAGTTGACTATGCAAAAGTAATATTTGTTGTTTGGATAAAACAATCATTCTGCTAGTACCTTATAAGCCTCTTTGTTTTTATCAATTAATTTTTTGGAAATTGATAAAATATCTTCATCATTTGCAGTTTGCATAATTTCTGCTTGACTAAATTCAACAATTAAATATCTTGGAATATTGTTCTTTAGAATAACGGCAGAACCATTTTCGTCCACAAGTCTTGCTACTTTAGAAAAATTCTGATTTGCTTCTGTAATAGAAACAAGTGCGTTTGTATTAACTTTCATAAGAATACCTCCTTAACAAAATAGGATAAATTAATCCTATTTTTATTATATTTTAGTATTCCAAAAAAGTCAACCGATTATTTCCTTATCCTTACAAATTTCTTTAGTAGTGCTTTGCCGTTAAATGGGATAAGTGGGTACAGGTAGCTTTTGCCGGAAAGGGTTTTGTTTGAATATAACAAAACAATAATAAGGACTACACCACCTATTAAACCGAAAATTGAGAAAAGTTCAGTTGCTACTAATAATAAAATTCTTAGAAATTTTATTGCATAGGATAGTTCTTGGCTTGGCTGAGAGTAGTTCGCTATTGTAACAAAGGCCATATAAAGTATGGTTTCTGTACTGGCAAAACCAGCGTCAATTGCAAATTCGGAAAGTGCAATACCACCGATTATTCCTAAAGTTGTGCTGAGCATTTCCGGTGTGTTGATTGATGCAAGTCGCAAACCGTCAATTGCAATTTCTATCAAAATAAGTTGCCAAAATATTGGAATTTTCTGAGGTTCACTTACTATTGTAAATTGGAAAAATGTTGGTACAAAATCAGGATAACGGTTAGCAAGTAACCAAAGTGGTGTGATGAAAATTGAAAGTAAAGACACAACATACCTTGAAATTTTTAGGTATGTGCCGGTTACAGGTGGAAAGTAGAAGTCATCAGCCTCTTCCATTAAATCAAAAATTGATGTGGGAATGATTATTGAAGATGGTGAGTTGTCAACAATTATTGCTATGTTGCCTTTTAGAATATTTGCTGAAGTGGTGTCAGGTCTTTCGGAATATTTTACCTTTGGAAATGGGTTTATCCACTTTGATTTTATTAATGCCTCAACAAATCCTTGTTGTGTCATAGACAGTTCTTCGGTTGTAATATTCTTAATTTTTTGCTCAATATTTTTCAGTAAATTTTTATCCACCTTGTTGTCCATATAAATCAGTGCAATATCGGTTTTAGACTTTTCACCGGCTTGTAAAGCCTTGATTGTAAGGTTTTTATCCCTGATTCTTCTTCTAATCAATACGCAGTTTTGTACAAATATTTCTGTAAAAGCATCCATACTGCCACGAAGAACCTTATCATTTTTAGGTTCAGCAGTTTCTCTTTGAGGATAACTTCTTGCATCAATTAAAATAATTTCATCAAGTCCGTCTACTGAAAGAATTGCAATGCCTGACAGTAGTGCAGTTACAACAGTATTGGTATTTTTACTTTTATCAACTTCAATATATGGAACGCAGTTTTCCACAAAAGTTTCGGTATTTGTGAAAAAGTCATCATCGGTAATTCCGTAGAAAAACTCCATCATCTTTTCCATAATAGCCTCTTTAAGAAGTCCGTCTATGAAATATAGAACGGACTTTCTTTTGTTTATGCGAATAACTCTCTTGATAATATCAAAATTTTCATTAGCCCTGGTTAGCTTATCTAGGACAGTTATGTTGTTCTCTATATTAGTATTAAACATTGTATCACCGGTTTTATTTTTCCCAAAAGCTAATGCAATTATTGCATTTTTTGTAAACAAATTATGAACATTTCAAAGAAATTGCATAGTTATATGCAATTTTTCTCTTTTGTAGGGGTATAGGTGCAGGATGTTTTTTGGAGGTTGATATGAGAAAAAGAGATAAAACTTTTTGTGTTTATGTAGCACAAGGCAAGTCACTTGAGGAAGCATCAATCCTTAGTGGCTATGAAGAAAGTAAAGGTGTTACCTTAATTACAAAACCTGAAATTATGAATGAAATTACTGCTTTGCTAAAGGCAAAAGCAAACCTAATGAAGAACCTTTCTGTTATCGGTTATCAGCAACTTGCCTTTGGCAGTATTGCCGATTGTATTTCACTTGTAACAGAAGAAAAGGTTAGCAAAGAAGATTTGCAGAATATGAATTTATTTATGATTTCTGAAATTAAGAAACCAAAGGATGGTGCAATGGAAATTAAATTTTTTGACAGACTAAAGGCACTTGAAAAGCTACAAAATTACCTTGACGGTGAAAGTCAATGTGTACCGTTTTATGAGGCTTTGGAAAAAGGTGCAAAGGCTTTAGGTGACAGTAATGAGTAGTTACAAACCATTTTCTAAAAAGCAAATGAAAGTCCTTACTTGGTGGTGTAGTAATTCTGCCGATAAAAGTAAAGATGCAATTATTTGTGACGGGGCAGTTAGAAGTGGCAAAACCTTTTGTATGTCAATTTCATTTGTTGCATGGACCTTTAGCACTTTTAACAATATGTCATTTGCAATGTGTGGCAAAACAATCAGAAGTCTAAAGCGAAATGTAATAACACCTTTAATAAAGAACTTAACCGACCTAGGTTTTGAAACTAACCTAAAGAAAAGTGAGAACATTCTTGAAGTTATGTATAAGGGTATGGTAAATCGTTTTTACCTTTTTGGTGGTAAAGATGAAATGTCAGCATCTCTTATTCAGGGTATCACTTTGGCAGGTGTGTTCTTTGATGAAGTGGCTCTTATGCCTAGGTCATTTGTTGAACAGTCTCTTGCAAGATGTTCTGTTGAGGGCAGTAAATTTTGGTTTAACTGTAACCCTGAGTATCCGGGTCATTGGTTTTATTGTGAGTGGATAAAGAAATGCAAAATGAAAAATGCATTGTACCTTCATTTTGAAATGGAGGATAACCCATCTTTAAGTAAAGGGATGATTCATAGGTATCAGAGTTTATACACCGGTGCTTTTTATGAAAGATTTGTAAAGGGTAGGTGGGTTGCAACAACAGGTGCAGTTTATCCATTTATGGATAAGGATACTTCTTACTGTGATGTTCCTAAGGTTAAGTTTAGTGAATATGCAGTTTCTTGCGACTATGGTACGGTAAATCCTGCGTCATTTGGACTTTGGGGTAAGTACCAAGATACTTGGTACAGAATTGATGAATACTACTTTAATTCCAGAGTTGAGGGTTATCAAAAAACTGATGAAGAACATTATTCTTCCCTTGAAAAGTTGGTAGGTAACAGACACCTATCATCCATTACAGTTGACCCCTCGGCAGCAAGCTTCATTGAAACAATAAAGCGACACAAGAGGTTCAATGTTGTACCGGCAAGGAACAATGTACTTGACGGTATCCGAAAAGTATCTACTGCACTAAAAGAAAATAAAATTAAAATATGTTCCAATTGTACAGACTCTATGAGAGAATTTTCTCTTTACCGTTGGGACGAAAGAGGTGGTAACGATTGTCCGATAAAGGAGAATGACCATGCAATGGACGATATTAGATATTTTGTAACAACAATTCTGGATAGTGAAAGTGGTTTCATAGCTTTTGCTACCAGAAGATAGGAGAGTTATGGGTATATTTAGAAAAAGAAAAGTTAAGGAAAAGGTTTCTATACTTTCCGCTCCACAAAATGACAGTTCATCACATCCATTTAATATTGTAAGTTCATACAGTCCATTAACCAAAGTTGAGCTTGACCTTTATTCTTCTCTTAGAGAGGCTTTGCCCATTATTGATGCAGCAATTTGCAAAATCAATAGGCTACTGGGTACATTTTCTGTAGATTGTGAAAGCAAAAAAACTAAGGAAATGGTTGATGATTTTTTTAGAAATGTTGATGTGTGTCAAGGTAATAAGGGTATGTATAACTTTATTTCTTGTTACTTTGATAACCTACTGACTTATGGTGAGGCAGTAGCAGAAATTGTTTTAACAAGTGACGGAAAAAATATTAGAGCATTATACAACACCGACCCTAGGGATGTAACACTAATTGAAAAGGACAGTCCTCTTAACCTTGTGGTGTGTAGCAACAGTAAAGGCATAAATGAGGAACTTCCTTATCAAGATTTGTTTGTAACATCAATGCTAAACCCTGAGTCAGGCAGAAGTAGAGGTGTGTCAATCCTAAGAGGTTTGCCATTTGTAAGTGGTATTCTGTTAAAGATTTTCAATGCTTTGGGACAGAATTGGGATAGAATGGGCAATGTGAGATTTGCAGTTACATATAAGCCTGACAGCAACAGTGGTTCATCAGCTTATACAAGAGAAAATGCACAACAAATAGCCGATGAATGGTCAAGGGTTATGCGTAACAAAAACAGTGTATGTGACTTTGTTTCGGTAGGTGATGTGTCAATAAAGACTATCGGTGCTGATAATCAGGTCCTTGATTGTGATCTGCCTATTAGACATATTACAGAACAGATTGTAGCAAAACTTTCTGTACCACCATTTTTGCTTGGTTTAAGTTGGAGTACTACTGAAAGAATGAGTAGCCAACAAGCTGATATTCTTACAAGTGAACTTGAGTGTTACAGAGAAATTTTAAATCCTGTAATTGAGAGAATAGCAAGGGTATATTTAAGTTTAAATGGTATTGATGAAAAGGTAACTGTAAAGTGGACACATATTAATTTACAAGATGAACTTGAACTTTCTGAGGCAAGACTAAACAAGGCAAATGCCTTAAGAATTGAAAAGGAAATTGAAAGAGATTTTGGCGTTAAAGAAAGTGAGGAGGGTATTTTAGAAACTGTATGAAGAAAGGTTTAGTAATTAAATCAAATGAAAATTTAGCTGAGGATATTGCCCTTATAAATACCTACACAAGAAGTGACTTAACGGAAGATGAAGTATATACATTTTCTGTTGTACTTTGTGACAATGAAGTTGATAGGGACTATGAAAGGTTTACTGTAGAAAGTCTTTTTGCACTTGAAAAACTTTTTGTAGGTAAAACCGGTATTATGGACCATTCACCAAAGGCTGAAAACCAACTTGCAAGAATTTACAAAACTGAGGTACAGGCAGTTGAGGGTGAAGTAACTACAACAGGTGATCAGTACTTTAGGCTGATTGCAAAAGCCTATGTGCCTAAAACCGAAAGTACCAAGGACTTTATCAGTAAGCTGGAAACAGGAATTCTAAAGGAAGTAAGTGTCGGTTGTAGTGTAGAAAGCACCTTGTGTTCAATTTGTGGTAATCCTATTAATTCATCAATGTGCAATCATCATAAAGGTGAATATTACGGTGATACTCTTTGTTACGGTGAATTAACCGGCGTAAAGGATGCATATGAATGGAGCTTTGTGGCAGTACCATCACAGAAAAAAGCAGGTGTAATTAAGTCATTTTTAAAAGGAGAGAATTTTATGGAAGATATTATTAAGTGCCTAAAAAGCGAAAAGCAAGTTACCCTTAATAAAGATGAAAAGGTAAAACTGCTTTCATACATTCAAAGTCTTGAAAAGGATGCTGAATGTGGTAGGGCATATAGAGAAAGTGTGGTTAAGGACATTATGCGACTTTCTCTAATTAGCAAAAGTGGGATTTCAAGTACAACAATGGAGTCTATTGTAAAGACACTTTCTATTAATGAGCTTTGTGAACTTAGAAATGTGTATCAGGACAGAGCAAGTGAAAGGCTACCTATTGTGCCACAATCCTACAAAGAAAATAAAAGTGTAAGTAACAAAAATCAAGAATTTACTATTTAACGGAGGTTTATATGAATATTAATTTTAACGGTTATGATGAAAACGCAGTTACTATGTTAGCTGATACTACTCTAAAAGATGGAGAACAGAATGTGCTTGTTACTGTAGGTGCAAACGGTACTGCAACAGTAGCAAAGGCAACTAAGCCTTTCCTGGGTATTTGTACTTGTGTAAGGGACGGTTATGCAACTGTACAGACAAGAGGTTATTGCAAGGTGAAAACCTCAGCAAAACTTAGCCTAGGTAGTGTATCGCTTGTAGCATCAAGTGACGGTAAGGTAGCAGAGAACAGTGCAGGTAAAATGTACTTTGTACTGGACTCAACAGATAATGAATCAGGAATTTTACTATAAGGAGAATGAATATGAGTAACTATAAAAATATTTCTTTAGAAAAAGGTATGTACGGTGTAAAGGGTAAGAGCTTTACAGATGTTCTTGAAGAACTAGACCCATCAGAAAACTACAGAGGTACTTCTCTGGAAAATCTAGATGCATTTTCTCGACAGTTAAAGCGATTTGACATTAAGGTTTCAGGTAAGGGCAGTGACACAGTTGATAAGTTCTTTTCAACAAGCAGTTCATCAGCACTGTTTCCAGAATATATCAGCAGAGCAGTAAAGCAAGGTATGGAACAGGCTGATGTACTTTCTGACATTGTAGCAACTACTACAATGATTGACGGTATGGACTACCGTTCAATTACATCAGAACCTACAACTGATGATAAGTCACTAAAGGTTGTTATGGAAGGTACACAGATTCCACAGACAACTATCAAAACTCAGGATAACCTAATTAAGCTACATAAGAGAGGCAGAATGTTAGTTTCTTCTTATGAAGCAATCAGATTTCAGCGACTTGACTTATTTACTGTCACACTAAAGCAGATTGGTGCATATATTGCAAGAGCACAGCTTAAGGATGCAGTTGATGTACTGATTAACGGTGACGGTAACGGTAATCCGGCAAGTACAATCAATACTTCTTCAACAGGTAACATCAGTTACGGTGATCTTGTAAAGTTATGGAGTTCACTAAGCCCTTATGAGCTTAACACAATTATTGCACCTACTTCTTCAATGGAAAAGCTACTTTCACTTACAGAAATGAAGGATTCGGTAGCCGGTCTAAACTTTCAGGGTACAGGCAAAATGATTACACCTATGGGTGCTAATGTTATCCATACACCTGAAATTACAGGCAACTATATTATTGGTGTTGACAAGAATTGTGCATTAGAGATGGTTAAAGCCGGTGATGTACAGACAGAATATGACAAGCTAATTGACCGTCAGCTTGAGAGAGCAGCAATTACTTCTATTGCAGGTTTCGGCAAAATCTTTACAGGTTCTGCTAAGGTACTAAAGTACTAGAGGTGATAACTTGGGAATTAATGAAGTAGCAAAGAAATTTCTGTTACTGTCCGGTATTGATGAAAGTGAACTTAGCAAGTATCTGCCACTTATCAGAGAGTCAATTGCCTATGTAAAGTCAATTCTAAAGGAAGAAGTTGATGTTAAAGAGAACAGTACATTACTAACTTCTGCTTGTGGTACATATGCTTATTACAAATGGAGTTTGTTCTATATCCAAAGCGATGTTAGCTACTTTAAGGCAGGTGACTTAACTGTTTCCAAAAGCAGTGAAAGCAAAGTTACCGAAAGGGCATATTCACTATGGAAAGAAAGTCTAAAGGAAATTGCTAGGTTCACAAAGTCATCTGACTTTTACTTCAAGGGTGTTAGTGTATGAATATAAGTTCTTCAATTACAAAGTCCTTTAGAGAATACGGCAACAAAATAACTGCCTTGTCAAAGGACAATGTAAGTACAATTTACGGTTTTATTCAGCCACTAAATTACAAAGCCCATAGTAATATTTATGAAAGCACAAATATCTCTGCCAGGGATAATATGTATTATCTTTTAGTAGCAGAAAAGGACAGTGCAGTAGACAGTAACGACAAACTGATTCTTGATAATTCAACATATGAGGTTATTAAATGTCAGAGTTATATGTATCAGAATAAATGTATGTATAAGTGGGCAATACTAAAGTTATGTTACCCTATTTTGGAGGATGATTTTAGTGGTAATTCATAATGATAAGGTTGAAGATATTATTAAGAAAATCAAGCTAAGTAAAGACCTTGATGATGTAAGATTTGTAAAAGCCTATAACGGTAAGCTAAAGGAAACACCACTTGGTGGAATACTTGTTACCGTAAATAATGGTGTTAATATTGTAAATTCTTTTGCCGGTGGATTTGCCGGTAACGGAATGAGTGGTGAAAATATAAAGTCAGAGTTAAAGCTGAATATTTACTGTCCCTACCAAAACGGTGGGGATGGTATCACCCATACAATAAATTCTATTGTGGAGCTTTTACCTAAAGCAGACAGTGACAATATTATAAGCAGTATAAATGTTTCTGAAATAAAGTATAGCCAAGAGTATGAGGCAGTGTATAGGACACTTTCTCTATCCTTAGATTATTTAGATTACAGAGGTGAGTAAATGATAGGTACAATGGATTTAATGAAAAATTTAGTTATCACTATTGATGACAAGGTAGTAGGTGGAGTAGTTGGACTTACATCGGAAGTAAATTCATCTACCACTAAGATTAATGAATATATGTGTGGCAATAGTTACGGTGTAACAAGTGAAAATGTTGATTATACCCTTACACTAACTTTAACAAGTAACCACAACACTTTTCCTCATAATGAATTTACCCTAAAGCTAAAGCAAAGTAACTACACAGTAATGTATTACAACTGCAAAATTTTAGGTGAAAGAGAATATACAAAGGATGGCTTTGTGTATAGAGAATTGCTGATAACTTCTTGTGAAAGAAGGTCATTTAATGAATAAGGAATTCTTGGAATTTGCCGATAAGCTGGTTGATAAATCTGCTTGTGAAAATATTTCCAAAATTATCAGTAGGGATATTCGCAGATACAGCAGAAAAATTATTGACACAAAGGATTTGAAAAAATGAAGATAGCAAAAATGAGTTTCAAAAATCATTTCTGGACCTATAACCCATCAACAGTAAAACTACTTTCTGATAGAGAAATTGTGGAACAAAAAATTCCTATGGGCAATAACCTTATTCAAAACTTTGGAAGAAACAGTAGAGTAGTTACAGGTGAAGGTTATCTCTTTGGTGAGGATTGTTTTAGTCAGTATGATTCTTTGTGGAAGGTACATAAAGAAGAAACTTCAGGACTGCTGACAATTCCTAAATTCTCTGTAATGAATAGCTACTTTACAAGTCTTGAAATTGTAGGTGAACCTAAAGAAAATCTGATTTCCTATAAATTTACTTTTGTTGAAGATATGTCAGGTATTGATAAAACTTATTTACCATCATTTTGTTATGCTGAAAGTGGTGAGTCACTATGGAATATCAGCAATAAATATGATGTTGGTATTGAAAGACTTATGTTACTGAATAATCAGCTGAAAAATCCTTTTGACCTAAAGGTAGGAGATAAGGTGGCACTATGTTAGGTGTATATATTTTTGATGATAAGGGTAACATTATCTGTTTTGAAAAGCCCTTGTCACTGACTATTGATATGAGTTTATCTGTTCCGTGTGACAGTGCTACTGTTGTGTTGCCTTATAAAAATTATGCTGATGGTGCAGAGATTAAAATTTATAATGAGACTGACCTTATCTTTGTTGGGGTTATTGATGAAGAAATCAACATTTTTAATACTACAGGTAACTATAAAAAGTATGTAGCAAGAAGTAAGATGGCCTTGCTACTGGATAATCAAGCCTATCCCACAGAACTAAGTAATGTTACAAGAACATATTTAGGTAATAAATATCTTAAAGATTTTTCTATTGATTTTGATAAGGGTGAAGAAGTTTATACCGGAAAGATTACCGTTGATAACGGTATGACTGTTTATGATATTTTTGCAGAATATTGTGATAAGATATTTTCTTCTTTACCTAGAATGACACCTAAGGGTAAGCTGATTTTTCACAGTAATATTGACAGTGAAATAACTTTAAGTAACTTGAGCTACACCTCACTAATCGAAAATAAAAAGAGATGTGAGAAAATCTCCAAAGTATCCTTAATGACAAATTCAAGATTTTACGACTATATAATTGAGAATAAAGAAACTAAGGGTACTTCAATATGCAGAGAAAGATTTTTGGATGCATCAGTAGGTAAAAATGTTTATCCGGAAAATGGTGAAAATTTAATAGAAAATTCTAACTTAAACAGTTATGAAGTACAGGTAACTTGCCCATATAACTTAACCTACTGTTTAGGCTATAAATGTAAGGTTGAAAGTATAGCAGAGAAATTGCAAGTTGCAGAAATAGAATATTCCTATAATTCAAAAGGTGAAGAAACAAAGTTAATTTTAAGAAGGTGTAAATAAATGTGGTTAACCGGTTATATTGCAAAGGAAAATTCCCCTAAATCAAAATGTGGTGAAGTGGTAAAAAGTGATGACAATACAGTAAATGTGTTTTCTTCTGTAGAGCAAAGTAATGTAAAAGTCGCTTTGCCCTATGGGTTGTATTCTGTTCCTGTTGTTGGAGAAAATTCTGTAATTATCCCTACAGAAAACGGCAATGTTGTTGTGGGAGTATGTAACAACAATTCCCATAATTTAGAAGTAGGTGAGGTGCTGCTGTGTAGTGCAGGTGGTGCAAAAATTCTTCTCAATAATGAAGGTCAAGTGCTGATAAACGGCAAGGTGATTTCTTGATGTATGATTTAAAGGTTAAAGATGGTGGTACAGTTTTCTTAGGCAATACAGAAGAAAAAGTTTATGATGTTGATAGTATTTTTCAGAGAATAGAATTGTGCCTTTCTCTTGATAAAGGCAGTTTTATTTATAATAAAAATTTAGGTTCAACTATTCCTAAACTTGATTACTCTACTGAAGAAGATTTAGCACAACTTGAAATGTACATAAATCAATGTGTATTTAATATTGTAAATACTAGGGTAACTGTACTGTCGGTAGATAAAGAGAAACAGACTGTTAATATTAGCCTAAAACTAGGTAATAAGGAATATGTAAGAGAGGTGAATGTGTATGGTAGATTATAATGAAATACTAACTACAATGGAAAATGCCTATAAAGAGAAAACAGGCTTTGTACCGGATGAATATTCTGACCAAGGTATTAAGTTTAGAATTTTAGCCGGTGAACTTTTTAACTTTTCAAGTCAATTAGATTTTTTGGAAAAACAAATGTTCCCTACAACTGCAACCGGTAAGTACCTTGACTATCATTGTGCAGAAAGAGGTGTCACCAGAAAGCAAGGTGCAAAAGCTACCGGTAGTGTTATTTTTACACTTGACTCACCAACAGAAAGTACACTATTAATACCTAAGGGTACTGTTGTTTCTACATCAGGGGGAAATCCATTGAGATTTGTCACTACAATAAACGGATATGTTTCAGCAGGAGGTACCTTTGCTATTGTAGATGCTGAGGCTGAATCGGTAGGCAAAAAATATAATATAGCTATTAAGAAGATTGCTACCTTGGTTTCTCAAGTGCCAGGTGTTTATTCGGTAACAAATAAAGATGTTTTTGAGGATGGTGAAGATATAGAAACAGATGAAGAACTTAGAAGTAGATTGATGTACATATATAAGCACCACAACAACGGTACTAATATTGCTTTTTATAAGTCACTTGCCGAAAGTATGGATGGTGTATATTCTGCCGGTGTTGTACCTAAAAACAGAGGTGCAGGTACTGTAGATATTTTTATTTCTAAAAAAGGTGAAATGGCAGATGCTACCTTGGCTTCTAATGTACAGAGAGTTATAGCAAAGGAAAGAGAAGTTAATGTTAGCACAGTAGTATATAGTGCAACTGCCTCATATGTAAATATCGGTGTAAAGCTGGAACTTGAAAGTGGTTATAGCTTTGCTGATATTAAGAGTAAATGTGAAACCTTGCTGAGAGATTATGTTTCAAGTTTAGGTGTAGGTGGTTCATTCTTTCTTTCACGAGTTGCTGAAAAGGTACAGAGTATTGACGGCATAAAGCGTTTTCAGTTTGATGATGCTTTAACTACCGATATGGTAGTGGATAACAAGCATTTTCTAAAGCTAAATACTTTACAGGTTACGGAGTTGTAAAATGGATATTTACAGTAGAATTATCAGTATTATTTGTAACTTTAAAGCCTATAACAAGGACAATGTGAATTTGCAAAGTGAAATGTATGCTTATTCAAAAGGTCTTGAAATTATCAGTAACAGACTAATGAATGTTGAGAAAGAATGTTTTGTTTCTACAGCAGAGGACTATGGACTTACTGTTAAGGAAAGATACTTTGACTCAATAACCAGAGCAAGTGATGTAAAATCTAGGAGAGAAATGCTACTTTCTTTGCTTTCTGTTGATGAAACCGATTTTAATTTAGACGGTATGAATAAGTTTATGAAACAGTTTCCTGTATCATCAAAGATAACTGAATTTGCAACTACAAACAGAATACTTATTACCTTTGATAAAAATGATTGGATAGTAAGTAATTTTGATTTTGTGAAAAGTTGTGTGGAAGATTTCTTCCCATCACATTTAAATATTTTGTTACAAATTAATAAATAAAATAAGGGACAGTCTGCTTAGTGCAAACTGTCCCTTTTGATATATATTTATATGTCTAAACCAAATAAATTATGTAGTATTGACTCAATAGCAAAGTCATTGCCGTAATTCATTACATAATAATCTTTAAGATAAACAAATCCAATAGTGAGAAGAGAAAGTACAATTATCAAAATCAAAACTTTTCTAAAAGTATGTTTCTTCTTCCTTTTAACTACTTGGTTGTAACCGTCATTATAGTCCTGTCTGTCAATATCATCATTTCTACTTTGTTTAGAATGTGAGTAATATTGTTCCTGACTGTTAACATTATTAGGTTTAGGTGTATTTTTGTATTTTTCTTTAGCCATCATTTGGTCAAATTTATGTTCGGCATTAGTAGCTAAAGTGAATTTGTTAACTGCTTTGGTAATGTCATATTGGTCAATATCTTCCAAACTTAAAATTTCTGTTTCACCATATCTGGCAGAATAAAATACAAGGTTGTCAATTGGAAAAGCATTTTCTTTATTGCCAAAATCTCTGTTGATTTCTGTCAGCAAAAAGTGAACCATACTTTTTGTAACTCTATCCCTAGGATAGCTTGTACCAATATCGGTTCTAAGGTCAATGATAGTTTTGTCAATAATCATATCACATTCAGTTTCACCTATTAAACATTCACCAAAACCAAAGTTAGGGTTAAAGATAATTTTGCTTTCAGGTCGCAAAACTCTCGGAATGAAACTTTTTCCAAATTTAAGTGCCATTTCTTTAATCTCGATAACCTCATCAGGTGTTGCCGGTGTAAAGAACTGACTAAGGTCTGATGGAATAGCTGCCTTTCTGTAGCAAATATCTAACTTAGCTAAGAAGAAACAATGCTGAATAATATTGTTTGTTGAGTTGTCCTCACCATCAATATAGTTTTGAAGTTGCATTGTAGCATATTCATATCTTTCATACACTTCTTGAAAGTAGCTTTTCTCAATCTTAGGTTGTAGATTTCTGATACTTCTTTCTGCAATGCTATTTTCAAATGGATTACAGTTAGTGTCGTTACAGTAAGCTGCAACAATTACCTTTGCTATGTAGTGAAAAGCAAGTTCTATTAAAATATGTGACATATCACCTTTAACACGCATAGGCACATATAGCTTGTATTGACTAGAGAAAGGTTCATTACCTGATAAAGTAGAGAACAAATCGTCATTAGGTACAATGCTTGATACAGCAGACATTATCATTTCATCATTTGCTGTGTTGCCATATAAGTATGAATCAATTGCCACAAAATCACCGTCCGTTTATTTCTAAAAATTAGTCTAACCTTTATTATAATTCATCATAAGAAAAATTGCAAATATATCCATTATAAATGAATATATTATTTGTTCTTTTCGTTAAATCTTCTTTTTAGATTTTCATAAACAGAATAAGGAATGTTAAGGTTGCCTTTGCCTGTACCCATTTTAATTTCAGGTTTGTTTTCACCATGAAAGTCACTGCCACCACTTTTGATTAGGTGGAATTCATCAGCTAACTTTTCGGCAATAGCAGTTTGTTCTTCACTAAATTTAGAGTAATAAACTTCCATACCGTCAAGACCTTTTTCTTTAGCTACTGTTAGAAATTCTCTGATTTTATCTTCTGTCTTTAAGTTTAGGAATGGATGAGCCAATACAGAAACTGCACCGATACTGTTGATGTATTCTATTGTGTCTGTGGCTGATAGCTTTTCAGGTGGGGTATATAGCCCGTTACTTGGGTTAAGGTACTTTTCAAAAGCTTCACTGACACTTTCAACATAACCTTTATGCATCATATAGTTTGCAATAACTGCTCTATTGATGTTACCGTTAGGTGTTGTGTTTTTAATATCCTCATATGTAAGGTTAAAGCCTTTTTTAATAAGGTTATTAACTAGGTTAATGTTGCTTTGTTCCTTTTTCTTAAGTTCATTCTTAACCTTTTCTTCAATCTCACTGTAAAATTCTTTAGGAATAAATAATCCTAAAATATGTAATTCAGTTCCTTTATAATCGGTAGAAAATTCAATACCACCTACAAGATGAATATTGCTACTGTTGGGAGTATTTAAAAATCTATCTAAACCTAAAATGGTGTTGTGGTCAGTTAGTGCAATAGCAGAAAGGTTACTTTCCTTTGCAATTTCAACTAATTTTTCCGGTGTAAATGTGCCATCGGAAAATATTGAATGATTGTGCATATCACATTTCATTTTTATCACCTCAAGGGTATTTTATCACAACTGAAATATTAAGTAAATTATATGTTTAAAATAAAGAATTTTCAGCCGAAAATTGATGGAATAATTATTAAAACAAACAGTATAATTTTTATAAAGAATTATAGGACAAATAGTGAAAAATAATTACAGTATAATTATAATTTTGCAGTTTATTTAGTTAAAAAATTAAAGTGTTTTGTAAAATCTAGGTTAATTTTTTAACAATGAAAACACACAATATGTAGTTATTGTAATAAGGGTAATACACTATATACATATATTGATAAATCAAAAATGTAAGAATATACTGTTATAAATTTCTAAAAATGTGAAAATAACGGTCAATTATTCTTTAAATTGCACTATAAAATTAACTAATATTTCGATTTTTTTGGTATTTACAATAATTATTCAAAATAGTTATGATTTTCACTTGTATTTTAGCAAAATAGTAGTATAATAAATTTGGTTAGAAAAAAAGACCCAAAAAGTAATAGTAGAGGTGGATAGAAAATGATTAATTTTAAGCAATGGGACGGCTTTGAAGGCCGTATGTGGAAAGAAGAAGTCAACACTCGTGACTTTATCCAACACAACTACAAACCATACGATGGCGATTCATCATTCCTAGAAGGTCCAACAGAAGCAACTGATAAGCTATGGGGCGTTCTACAGGATTTACAGAAGAAAGAAAGAGCTCAGGGTGGTATCCTAGATATGGAAACAGAAGTTGTTTCTACTCTAACAGCTTATGGCCCTGGTTATATTAGTGAAGAAACTAAGGATCTTGAAAAGATTGTTGGTCTTCAGACAGATAAGCCACTTAAGAGAGCATTTATGCCTTTCGGTGGTATTAAGATGGCTGAACAGGCTTGTACAACTAACGGTTACACACCTAACCCTAAGTTCCACAAGATCTTCAACGAATACAGCCGTACACATAACCAAGGTGTATTCGATGCTTACACACCAGAAATGAAGAAGGCTCGTCATAACAAGATTATTACAGGTCTTCCAGATACATACGGTCGTGGCCGTATCGTTGGTGACTATCGTAGAGTTGCTCTTTACGGTATTGATTACCTAATCGAAGAAAAGAAGCATGACTTTGCTAACACAGGCGACGGCACAATGACAGATGACGTTATCCGTCAGAGAGAAGAACTTTCTCTACAGATTAAGGCTCTAAATGATATGAAGACTATGGCTCAGGCTTATGGTTACGACATTTCAGAACCAGCAGGTAACGCTCACGAAGCTTGTCAGTGGCTATACTTCGGTTATCTAGCTGCTATCAAGACTCAGAACGGTGCTGCAATGAGTGTTGGTAGAATTTCAACATTCCTAGACATCTACATTCAGAGAGATCTAGAAAACGGAACATTAACAGAAAAAGAAGCTCAGGAACTAATCGACCACATGGTAATGAAATTCCGTATGGTTAAATTTGCTCGTATCCCATCATACAATCAGCTATTCTCAGGTGACCCTGTATGGGCTACACTAGAAGTTGGTGGTACAGGTGTTGACGGTCGTTCAATGGTAACAAAGACAGACTTCCGTTTCCTACACACACTAGAAAATATGGGACCTTCACCAGAACCAAACCTAACTGTTCTATATTCTTCATCACTTCCAGAAACATTCAAGGACTACGCTGCACAGATTTCAATCCGTACAAGCTCAGTTCAGTATGAAAATGATGATGTTATGAAGCCTGTATGGGGCGACGATTACTCAATCTGCTGCTGCGTATCTGCTACTCAGACAGGTAAGGAAATGCAGTTCTTCGGTGCTAGAGCTAACCTAGCTAAGTGTCTTCTATACGCACTAAACGGTGGTGTTGATGTTAAGACTCGTGAACAGGTTGGTCCTGCTTACAAGCCATACGAAGGTGACACTCTAGAATATGATAAGGTTATTGATAAGTATACAACAATGATGGACTGGCTAGCTGGTCTATATGTAAATACACTAAACCTAATCCAGTATATGCACGATAAGTATTATTATGAAGCAGCTGAAATGGCTCTTATTGATACTGATGTTCGTCGTACATTTGCTACAGGTATTGCAGGTTTCTCACATGTTGTTGACTCACTAAGTGCTATTAAGTACGCAACAGTTAAGCCAATCCGTGATGAAGACGGTATCATCGTTGACTTCGAAACAGAAGGCGACTTCCCTAAGTATGGTAACGATGATGACAGAGCTGACGAAATCGCTCTATGGCTACTAAAGACATTCCTAGATATGATTAAGAAGCATCACACATACCGTGATTCTGAACCAACAACATCTATCCTAACAATCACATCTAACGTTGTTTATGGTAAGGCTACAGGTACTATGCCTAACGGTCGTAAGGCCGGCGAACCACTATCACCTGGTGCTAACCCAAGTTACGGTGCAGAACAGAACGGTCTACTAGCTTCTCTAAACTCAGTTGCTAAGCTACCATATCACTGGGCACTAGATGGTATTTCAAATACTCAGACAATCAACCCAGATGCTCTAGGTCACTCAGAAGATGAAAGAGTTAATAACCTAGTTCAGGTTATGGACGGTTACTTCGATCAGGGTGCTCATCACCTAAATGTTAATGTATTTGGTAAGGATAAGTTAATCGACGCTATGGAACACCCAGAAAAAGAAGAATATGCAAACTTCACAATCCGTGTTTCAGGTTATGCTGTTAAGTTCATCGACCTAACTCGTGAACAGCAGCTAGATGTTATTGCTCGTACTTGTCATGCAAGCATGTAATATAACAGGTAGAATTAATACTTACGAAACTTTTGGTCTGGTTGACGGACCGGGTGTTAGATATGTGGCATTTTTACAGGGTTGCAATATGCGTTGTAAATATTGCCACAACCCAGACACTTGGGACAAAAACGCCGGTGATGAATTGACTGCTAAACAACTTTTTGATAAGGCTTATAGATATAAGAATTATTGGAAGAACAACGGTGGTATTACAATCAGTGGTGGTGAACCACTATTACAGATTGAATTTGTAACAGAGGTTTTCAGACTAGCTAAGGAGAAGGGTGTTCATACCACTCTTGATACTTGTGGTCAACCATTTAAGAATGACCCTGAGTTTCTAAAGAAGTTTGATGAACTAATTAAATATACCGACCTTGTTATGCTTGACATTAAAGAAATTGAAAGTGATAAGCATAAGGAACTGACAGGCCATAAGAATGAAAATATTCTTGCTATGGCTCAGTATCTATCAGATAAGGGTATTCATATGTGGATAAGACATGTGCTTGTTCCTAACCTTACTGATGATGAAGAAGGTCTAAAGAAGTTAAATCAGTTTATTAAACAACTTAAAACTGTAGATAAGGTTGAGATTCTTCCTTATCATACACTAGGTCTTATGAAGTGGGAAAAGTTAGGTATTCCTTACCCACTTGACGGCTATAAAATTCCAACTGCTGAAGAAGTTGAAAAAGCCGAAAGACTCCTAGAAATTAAGAAATAATTATAAGCAAGTGATGACTTATGTTGTCACTTGCTTTTTTATAGGGAACATTATGAGATTTAAGAATTTTACGAAAAATAACAGAATTGCATTCTATATTGCGTGTGGTTTGTTTGGTTTATCTATTGTGTTGGATGTGCTATCATATGTTTTTAGTGCATTTATCATTGAAATAGTAAGTTTAATATTTATGTTTACTGCTTGTGTAATCATTGCCTTTGTGTTGATTATTGAGTTGGTTAGATATAATTATGATAAGAAAAATTCAAAAGTAGAAGATAGCTCAAAAGTAGATAACAAAAAATAATATATAAAATTGCCCATAGCTTGTGCTATGGGCTTTTTGTTAGTTGAGATAAATTTATAATTAACAAAACTTAAATTATCTTTTCTTATATAGGACTAATTCAGGATTGATTCCATTCTCCTCATAAGTTGAAATAAGGATAAAGTCCATATTTGCTACTATACCGAAATGTCTTTCTCCACCAGTTCATCTTGTGATAAACCTTTCTTTGTCCTTAGTTCAAGTATTATGTCTTTTGTTTCCATATTATTCACCACCTATTTGTATTATAATGCAAATTGTTTACTAGTACAAGCAACTCCTTGTTGCCATTATTTTTAATTTTTGTGTTATTGTGAGTTAGATTTACAAATTAGGGTTTGTAAGGATTTTGTAAATTATAAAAAAGTGTATACTATGTCCTTTCTCTCTTGTATA
>OIYO01000759.1_pt1 | contig 23446 bp, 18 predicted proteins | sample 1588191 | NCBI WGS metagenome assembly OIYO01 (sample SAMN03283275) | human gut metagenome | biome: human-associated habitat; material: feces | host: Homo sapiens | place: Peru | collected 2012 | reverse complement strand
TCATCTGCACTACGGCTCGTACAACACGGTCAGAAATAATATATTCGCCCTGAGCGGCGACTCGCAGATGCGAATTGTAACAGCGCCCGGCAGATGCACGCCCTCCGACGGCGGACAAAAGACCGCGGATATTTATAATAATATTATTCTCACCGACAATAAAACACCCGCAATGTCCTGTATCAGAAATAAAAATACCATGGACGAGCACGATAATATCTACTGGGATATTTCGAACGGCGGGGATATTTACTTTGACATGAACGAAAAGCCGAACCGCGCAATGGGAATAAAACGAGCCGTCGGCAAAAAGATAATCACAAAACCGATCGTAAAAAATCCCATGTTTAAAAATGCGTCCGAATTCGACTTCGAATTAAGCCCCGATTCGCCCGTATTTGAGACGGGATTCGAGAAGTGGAATTTATCCGACGCGGGCACTGTTTCGGGCACGGTGATAGGTCTTTCGACTAAAGGCGGACAGACGGCTTATAATGCGAATTCTTCGCTCGTTCCGATGACCGGGGCAAAGGAGCTGTTTCACAGATTTCTCAACGCTTTCTTTACGGTACTGGAATTTATCAGAAATATTTTCGCGGGACTTAAATAATAATTTATTTATTGTTCCAAAGCGCAAACATTCCTTATGCGGTACAGAGCAGTACCGTAAATCTCATGCGGAAAGACATTGTATTTCCATACAAAAAATGTCTGTGTAAAAAAAACAATATTTTTATCCCCGTCTTATCAATGCCCGAAAAGAATATAATTGAACACCGTTTTCTTTGCAATAAAAACTGCGCGAAGCATGATATGAACTCCGCGCAGAATTTTATTTTATTATTTATTTTCTTCGAAGTATCTGAATGTTACGTCCTCGAACTGCATTGAGATATTGTCCGCAAATCCCGCAGGAATATCGTATTTACCGCTCTTATAAAGATTGTTTTTCTCGATCGTGTACGTTCCGTCGGGCTTCGTCGTTATTACCGTACAGCCTCTCTGCGAGCCTTTTTTATTGATTCCGCCGTACGCGATGTAGTCGACGCTGTAACCGTAAACGAGGTCGATTCCCTTGTAATTTATCGTGAAGTTATTGAAATGGTCGTGACCGCAGAATACGCCCTTCGTACTGCCGAGACTTAACATTGTTTCAAAGAGATTGTCCTCGTGAATACCGCTGTAAATCGCGCGTTCGCCCGTCTCGCCGAGAAGTCCGCCCTTGTAGTGAACCTCGTCGGTATCCTTATAGCCGTTATCTTCAAACTCCGTCCACGCGTCTTTAAATTCGGTAAGAGGAACATGGAAAAACGCAAGCGATTTTACATTCGTAAGCGGAAGATAATTTCCGCTCGGGTCGGAGGAGCGCGCCTCGCTTACCGCGGAGGCATTTTCGTCATTGAGCTGGGCAACGCGTGAGGAGTACCAGTCTATCTGATTTTCGTGAATATTATCATATTTCCACTGAATTCCGAGGAAGTCGCCGTCTATGTACGAATGCGAGTCGAAAACATAGAGAGCCTGCGTGATTATGCCCTTTGAATTCTTAATCTTTATAACCTGGTTTCCGCTGCCGTCAACGTCGTCGGGACCGGGGACGAAAATACAGTGCGGATAGTCGCCGTTCATATAGAAATCGGCAATATCCTCACGCGAATAGTAGCTGTACGCCTCCGTGTCGTGATTGCCGAATGCGAACGTCCAGTAAACCCCGAGCGATTCCATTAAAGAAGCGAAAGTCCTGGCTCCCGTTTTGTTGTTAAAGGTACCTGCCTTGAAGGGAACGGGAAATGCAATATCGCCGGTTACGATAACGAGGTCGGGCTTCTCCGCCGTAAGCATCGAGGCAACCGTCGTTATTGCATTCGAATCGTTTTTTGCCGAGAGATTACCGCCGCCGATATGAATATCCGTAAGCTGAACTATCTTAAAATCCCTGTCCGTCGTAAACGTCCAGTCGCCGTCGTCGTCCTTTTCAGGGATAAGCTGTGAATCATACGCGACCTTTGCGTACGACTTTGCAAGCTTTATGTTCGCGCCGGAGCTTACGAGCGTGATTATCGTTCCTATTCCCCCGACGCCGATCAACACGGCGAGAATCACCGCCATGACCTTAAGCGCTTTCTTTTTGCGGTTCTTCTTTTCGGGCTTAACCGTCGGTTTCTCCGCCGGTTTTTCTGTTTTCCGATCCATTGGTTTGCCTCCTGAATTATGAAAAATATAATTTTATGCCGAGATTCTCCCGGGCTTTATTTACCGTTTCCTCTTTGTTTTCCCCGCCGTCGGCAGTTACGGTAACTACCGCGCCGTCGGGCGAATCGAACACGTTTATCTCTTTTATGTTGAATGAATTTTCATTAAGCAGTTTTTCGACGCTTCTTTTTATCTCCGGGTCTGTTCTGCCCATAAGCGTCTGCGAGGAGCTTTTTATCAATTTAACGGCGTTTACGATTATTATAACGCTTATTATAAGTCCGAACACCGCGTCGATTCTGACGAACGAGAAATTGCTCATTATAAACGACATAAGCGTCATCGCGGTAACGCCGGAATCGGCGAAGCTGTCCATGTACACGGTTTTAAGCATGACGGAACCCGATTTGTCCGCCGCCTTTTTGAACACAACGCCCGTTACAAGCTTTACGATTATCGTAACCGAAAGCAGAAACGCGTGCTTTACGAGAAAATTTACGGGTCTCGGATACAAAAGACGTTCGAGCGAGGAATAGGCGAAATATCCGCCCGTCACCGCAATAAGCGACGCCATTACGAAGCCTATGAGATGCTCGGCGTTTTTATATCCGTTCGGGTATTCGTCCGCTGCGCCTTTTTTTATTACAATGCTTCCCGCGAGGGCGAGCGCGCACGCGAGCGTGTCAAGCATGTTGTTTATGGCGTCGGAGTAAATGCATATGCTCGACGACGTGAGTCCGACGTACAATTTTACTAAAAACAGGACGAAATTTATAAATATCGCAGTGCCGATATACGCGGACGCGTTAACGGCGTTATCATTCTTCATCATGGTCACCGTTCCTAATTGTATCAAAAAACAGACAAAGTTACAATGAACAAATTAAAAACTTTATTCGGTAAAATATTGTATTGATTTTTATTTTGTTATACTCTATAATATAAATTAACATACTATTATATTTTCCGGGAACGGAGGAACACACTATGCACAGTAAATTAAAAAGAGTTATCTGTATCGCATTGACGCTTCTCATGCTCGTCACCGTTACGCCTGTTACGGCGTTTGCGGCTCTTAATACGAATAAGGGTTCGTGCGGTACAAATACGTCGTGGAGTTACAACAAAAACAATAAAACTCTTACGATAACGGGTTCCGGCTCCGACGCTATGATGTCTAACTACGAAAAGCTCGGAGATACGCCGTGGTACGACAACTGCTACGACAACTGGTACAAGAATCTTATTTACAAATTCGTAACAACCGTCAATATTAACGGTTCTGTAAAATCCGCAGGCGCGCACGCTTTTGAGTCAATGCCCGAGCTTACGTCCGCAACGCTCGGTTCGAACGTAATTCTCGTAAGCAGAAACGCGTTCTCCAACAGCAAAAAGTTAAGCTCAGTATCCATGAATTCGGTCAAGACTATACGTGAGTCGGCGTTTGAGGGCTGTTCGAATCTTAAAAACGTATCGCTCCCCGCCGTCGAACGTATTGATGCAAAAGCGTTCGCTTCCTCGGGACTTAAGAGCATAACGCTTCCCGAGAGCGTAAAATACATTGATTCGACAGCGTTCGCAGGCTGTTCGGGTCTTACCGTAACGTGCGTAAAGGGTTCGTATGCCGATACCTTCTGCAAGGCAAACAAGATCGCCGTAAATTATTCAAACGGAGCCGTCCTCTCGACCGGCTTTAACATGAGTACAAAGAATATCGAGCTTACCGTTTCCCTTAACAATTCAAAGGGCTTCGGTTCGGGTAAATTCGAAATAACGTACGACTCGAAAAAACTTACTTTTGCGGGAAGTATCGCTTCGGCATTAAAAGAGCTTGACAAGGACAACATAGCCGTTAATTCCTCCTCCGCGGGCAAGCTCGTTATTTCCGTAATGCTCACAAACGACGCGGGTTCCGATTCGTTTAAGCTTTTCACCGTTCCGTTTAAAATCAGCTCCTCGATTGCCGACAAGGACAGCGCGGATTTCAAAATTTCATGCTCCGACATGCGCGTTTCGGGAACCGACAGAGGATATGACGATTCGAATTTAATAAACGTAAGTCTTCATAAATACACCGAAACCGTTATCAAGCCCACCTGTAAGGACAAGGGCTATACGAAGCACGTCTGCGACGTCTGCGGAAGAACGTATACCGACAACGAGGTGATCGACCTCAACGCGCACGTATTCGAAATTATCGACTCCGCGGAGCCTACGTGTACCGAAAAAGGATTCAAAAAAGAAAAATGCTCCGTCTGCTCGGAAATACGCGAGACGGTTCTCGAAGCAACGGGTCACAGCTTCGTTGAGACCGTAATTGCTCCGACGTGCACCGAAAAGGGCTATACTCTTAAAAAATGCTCAAAGTGCGGTTATGAGGAAAAGAAGGATTATACAGACAAAATCCCTCATGATTACGAAAAAGATTCAACCCCCGCAACGTGTACCGTCGACGGAAAAGACGTGTACAAATGCAAGGTATGCGGTCATACGTATACCGATATAATCAAAGCGACGGGACATAAATGGGACAACGGCGTTATCGCAAGACCCGCAACAAAGACGAGAAAGGGTATTATGAAATATACCTGCAACGTCTGCGGCGAAACGAGAAACGAGGACATCCCCGCTATCGGCGACAACGAAACTCCGACGAAGCCCGTTAATCCCGTGGATCCGACCGACCCCGTAATTCCGATAACCAAAGTCGAAATCAAGGACGGCGAAACAGGCGTTACGATGAACGAATCGGCTAAGTATTTCAAGGTTATCCCGATAAAAGTCGCGGGGCTTACGTTCGCCGAATTCAAGTCTATGTTCAAAACCGCTCCCGAAATCAAGAGTGCGGACACGGACAGCGTTAAAACGTCGGATTCAGCCGACGTAAACGGCGAAGCTTACATCATAATTCTTCTCGGCGATATCGACGGCAACGGCAAGATCAACGCGACCGACGCGAGACTTATATTGAGAATCGCGGCAAAGCTTGACTCGGCGACAGATACGAAGCTTCTTGCGGGCGACCTCAACGGCGACGGAAAGATCAGCGCAGGCGAGGCAAGATCGGCATTAAGATTCGCGGCAAGACTTGAAAATACGCTTGTATAAATTATAAATACTCCTGTACAAATACTTCTCCCCCGAAGCTCAGACAGTTTCGGGGGAGTTCGCTTTTATAATTTAAGCTTTTTCATACTCTTTACGTATATTAAATACGAAACTGCGGCAGTCAGCGTTTCGGACACGGGGAACGCAATGAACACGCCGTCCGCACCCAACGCCGTACGGCTGAAAAGGTACGCGGCGGGAATTATTACGACGGCGTAACGCATAAACGACACCGCAAGACTCGCCGCGCCTCTTCCGAGTGCTTCGAGGACTCCGCAGCACGTAACGGAAACAGATGAGAAAACAAAGCCGATTGAAATTATACGCAGAGCCTTAACGCCGATACCGACCGTCTCCGCGCTTGAAGTGAACAGCCCTATCATCTGCGACGGGATAATCATTGACAGCGCGACGCCGAGAGCCATAACTCCCGCCGTCAGCGCAAGCGTGGTTTTAAACGTATCGTGCACGCGCTTTGTCTCGCCCGCGCCGTAATTGAAGCTGACTATCGGACGTATGCCCTGTATGATTCCGTTTGCCGACAGATAAATAAACGTCTGCAATTTGTAATACGCACCGAGTACAAGCACGTATTTATCGGAAAATGCGGACAGAATTCCGTTTAGAGCCGATATCTGAAGCGACGGCAAAGCCATGTTCAGCGACGCAGGAATTCCGACGGCATACAGTTTTTTAAGTAAATTTTTATTAAACGATATATTCTTAGCCGAGAACGATATCGGGAGCGGTTTTATTATTATGAATAATATATACGCAAGAAGCGTCGCGCACTGTCCGATTCCAGTCGCCCACGCGGCTCCTGCCATGCCCATTTCGGGGAAGAATCCGATTCCGAATATCATCAGCGGGTCAAGAATTATATTCGCGACGAATCCGACAAGCATGCAAACCATTGTCGTTTTCATCCGTCCGACCGCCTGAAAGATTTTTTCAAATGATATACCGAGCATTATTATGACCGAAAACAGGAACGCGCGGTCGGCGTATTCGAGTCCCATCTGTATGATTTCCTCGCTCTCCGTATAAAGAGAAAGAAATTTCGGCATGAAAATAATGCATACAATCATTAAAACGACGCCGTGAATAAAGCTTAAAAGAAGCCCCGTAACCGAGGCCGAATCGGCATGCGCCTTCTCTTTCGCACCCAGACAGAACGCGATACGGGCGTTCATTCCCACGCCGAATCCGACCGCTATCGCAGTCATTAAATTCTGAACCGGATAAACAAGCGACAGTGCGGTCATCGCGTCCTCGCTTATTTTCGCGACGAAATAGCTGTCGACTATGTTGTAAAGCGAATTTACGGCCATCGAAATAACCATGGGCAAAGCCATTGATATAACCAACGGCAGTATCTTCTTTTCTTTCATAAAATTACGCTCGTCTGTGCGTTCCATTTTATAATTTCACTCCCTTATTACTCTGCAACACCTAAAACTTCACAAGCATTACGGCGTATGACAGTGTTTAACTGCGTCCTCAAACTTGACAGGCGACAGCCTGCCTGCGTTCTCGCTCCTTGTTAAACACAGCCATACTTGCAATCAGATGTAAACTTTTAGGCGTTACAGAGTACTATTCCCGTCCGACGGACGAAAAAAACGCCGCGCAGAAAACTGCGTGGCGAAAAAAAGATATCTCTTGAAAAAATCCACTCCCGATAACGGGTTTTGTGCAGACAGTATATCATAATCTTTTTTAAAAGTCAACATTTGAAATTTTTGATTTTACCGCAGATCAAACAATAACAAATCCGTCGGAATTTTCACCGAACCTTTTTATTATCAACTGAAAATCGGGGTTCCGAACAGTCAGAACCCCGTAATTTTATTTCACGTTATCAGTCTCTGCCGTGTTTTCTGTCTCTTCCGCCCTTGAAATCCCTGCGGGGTTTTCTCGGAGCGTCCGAAACGTTGTTCTCGGGAACAAGTCCCTCAACCTCGATAAGCGCGTCGCGTCTTGAAAGGTTAAGTCTGCCCTGATCGTCTACGGGGAGAACCTTAACGATTATCTCGTCGCCTACGTTTACAACATCCTCAACCTTTTCGGTTCTCTTGACGTCAAGCTGGCTGATGTGTACAAGACCCTCTTTACCGGGAGCTATCTCAACGAATGCGCCGAACGACATGAGTCTGGTTACGACGCCCTTGTAAATTGCGCCGACCTCGGGATCCTTTGCGATAGTCTCGATAATATCGAGAGCTCTGTGCGCGTCGTCGATATCCGTAGCGGTGATGAAGATGGAGCCGTCCTCCTCAACGTCAACCTTACAGTTGCACTCTGCGCAGATCTTCTGTATAACCTTGCCCTGCTTGCCGATAACGTCGCCGATCTTGTCAACGTCAATCTTCGTAGTGAGCATCTTGGGAGCGTATTTTGAAAGCTCTTTTCTCGGCTCGGGAATAACGGGAAGCATTACCTCATCGAGTATCTTGCAACGGGCTTTGTATGTCTTTTCGAAAGCCTCCTTAACGATTTCGGGGGTAAGACCGTGAACCTTTGTATCCATCTGAATAGCGGTAATACCCTTCTTCGTTCCGCCTACCTTGAAGTCCATATCGCCGAAGAAATCCTCAAGCCCCTGGATATCAACCATGGTGATGAAGCGGTCGCCCTCGGTTACAAGACCGCAGGAAATACCGGCTACGGGAGCCTTAATCGGAACGCCGGCGGCCATAAGAGCAAGCGTAGAACCGCAGATAGAAGCCTGCGAGGTCGAGCCGTTCGAGGAGAGAACCTCGGAAACAAGTCTTATAGTATAGGGAAACTCCTCAACGGAGGGGATAACGGGAAGAAGCGCTCTTTCGGCAAGCGCGCCGTGACCGATCTCACGTCTGCCGGGACCTCTGGAGGGCTTCGTCTCTCCGACGGAGTATGAGGGGAAGTTGTAGTGATGAATATATCTCTTTGTATCCTCGTCGTCGATACCGTCGAGCATCTGTGCGTCGCGCGCAGCGCCGAGCGTTGCAACGGTGAGAACCTGGGTCTGACCTCTGGTGAACATGCCCGAGCCGTGAACTCTCGAAAGCAGGTCGATCTGAGCGTTAAGCGGTCTCATATCGTCAAGACCTCTGCCGTCTACACGCTTGCCCTCGTCGAGAAGCCAGCGGCGGACGATAAATTTCTGTAATTTATACATGCAGTCGTCGATTTTCTCCGCTTCCTCGGGGAATTTCTCGTCGAATTCAGCATGAACTCTCTCGTAAATTGGGAGAAGTCTCTCGTCCCTGATTCTCTTATCGTCGGTGTCGAGAGCGGCTTTAACGTCATCGATTGCAAACTCCTTAACAGCCTCGAAAAGCTCATGAGAGGGGTCGTTGGATACGAATTCGACTTTCTTCTTACCGATTTCGGACTGAATACCCTTTATGAATTCGACGATTTTCTGATTTTCCCTGTGAGCGAGCATAATGCCGTTGAACATGGTGTCGTTGTCTATTTCGTTCGCGCCCGCCTCGATCATTGCAATAAGCTCGTCGGTCGAAGCTACGGTAACAGCCATTTCGCTTCTGTCTCTCTGCTCGGCTGTGGGGTTGATGACATACTCGCCGTCAACAAGTCCTACCGAAACGCCCGATATGGGACCCGCCCACGGAATCGGGGAGATTGAAAGCGCGATTGAAACGCCTATCATAGCCGTGATTTCGGGCAGACAGTCGGGATCTACCGACATAACGGTAGCTACGATGCCTACGTCGTTTCTCATATCCTTGGGAAAGAGAGGACGGATAGGTCTGTCGATAACTCTCGCCGCAAGAACAGCCTTTTCGCTCGCCTTGCCCTCACGTCTCTGGAAAGAGCCGGGGATTTTACCTACGGAGTAAAGCTTCTCCTCGAAGTCAATCGACATGGGGAAGAAGTCTACGCCCTCTCTGGGCTTGTCCGACATGGTGGCGGTGCAAAGAACCTCCGTCTCGCCGTAGCGGATAAGGCACGAACCGCCGGCAAGCTGAGCCATTTTGCCGGTCTCTACAACGAGAGGTCTGCCGGCAAGCTCGGTTTTGAATACTTTGAAGTCTTCAAACATTTTTTTGTCTCCTTTTCTTAAATTTGAATCCGGGAGACTCCGCGCGGATATTTTCCGTCAATGTACAATTCACAGCCCGTCGTGACAGCGGACTCTGAATTGTACATTATACATTAAACATTTTCCGGCGAAGGCTCCTCATAAATTAAATAAAAACTGATTTTAGGGCGGCGAACCGAAAAGCGCGCCGCCCGTGTTGACAATTATTTACGAAGTCCGAGTCTTGCAACGATAGAACGGTATCTTTCGATATCGGTCTTCTGAAGATATGCAAGAAGGTTTCTTCTGTGACCTACCATCTTGTGAAGTCCGCGTCTTGAATGATGGTCCTTCTGGTTGGTCTTGAGATGCTCGGTAAGGTCGGCTATTCTCTTGGTAAGAACAGCGATCTGTACCTCGGGCGAACCGGTGTCGCCTTCGTGAGTGGCATACTCTGCCATAATTGCCTGTTTCTCTGCCTGAGTCATTTTTTTCACCTCTTAAAATATTTGCATAACCGCAAGTCCCAGACAGGGCGGGTGAAACCGCTTTTCATTAAAAAGCCTGTCTCCCATATCCGAGGCTCGGGCATTAGCGTATTTATAATATCATATACAGAACGGTTTGTCAAAGATTTTTTTAACAAAAAAATTTTGACGAAAGCAATATTTTCAAGAGTAAACTATTTTTTTCTTGTATTATCGTTTATTATATGATAATATATATAGAACATGGGCTTATATGCCCGGGAGGAAACAAATATGAAAACGGTTCTTGTTCTTTTCGGCGGAAAATCGAGCGAATATGAGGTTTCGCTTCTTTCGGCTTCTTCGGTCGTCAGAAACATTCCGCGCGAAAAATACAATATAGTAACCCTCGGCATCACGAGAGACGGCAAATGGCGTCTGTTCGAGGGCGATACGGATAAAATCGAGTCGGACGACTGGATTCCCGGTTCTCTTAAGGCTTACATAAACATTGATTACGGCTCTGAGCAGATTATCGTCGAGGACGGCAGGATTATAGACATCGACGTGTGCTTCCCCGTTCTGCACGGCAGAAACGGCGAGGACGGCACCGTTGCGGCGCTCTTGACCCTTGCCGGAATTCCGTTTGTCGGCTGCGACAACTTAGCCGGCGCGGTGTGTATGGATAAGGCGGTTACGAACGCACTCGCCGACTACGAAAACGTCCCGCAGGCAAAGTGGCTTAAAATCGATAAATTCGAATACGCAGACAACGGCTCCGCGTTTTTAAACGATTGTTTTGAAAAGCTCGGCTGTCCCGTATTCGTAAAGCCGGCGAACACCGGCTCGTCCGTAGGAGTCGCAAAGGCTTCGGACAAAAAAGAACTCGAAAACGCAATAAAAGAGGCGTTTAAATACGACAAAAAAATCGTCGTTGAGGAATGTATCGCCGGCAGAGAGGTTGAGTGCGCCGTACTCGGCAGCATCAATCCGACAGTTTCCGTTGTCGGTGAGATAAAGCCCGCAAACGAATTCTACGATTACGACGCTAAATATAAAAACGACAGCTCCGTTCTTCTCATCCCCGCCCCTTTGGATGAGAAAACAAGCGGAGAAATACGCTCTCTCGCCGTTAAAATATTCAAATCGCTCAACTGCACCGGGCTTTCAAGAGTCGACTTTTTCGTGCAGTCCGACGGAAAGGTTAAATTCAACGAAATAAACACTCTGCCGGGTTTTACTCCGATAAGCATGTACCCGAAGCTCTTTGACGAGTGCGGTATAAAATACCCCGATCTTATCGACAGACTTCTCAATTCGGCGATTGAACGCGAAGCATGAAAACCGAAGCGTTAATTGCAGTAAAGGACAAACAGACCACGCCCGACGGCTCGGAGAGCGTGGAGATTACGACGAGGGGTTACATCATTTACGGACATACGGACACATATATGATATGCTACGACGAGCGTTTCGACGAGGAAAATACGTGTCATACGACGATAAGAGTCAAGAACGGTGACAGCGTTTCCGTCGTCAGAAGCGGAGCGTATTCGTCGGAATTGATTATAGAACGCGGAAAACGTCAAAGCTGTTTTTACAGAACCCCGTACGGCGAGCTTCTGATAGGGATTTACGGCAAACAGGTTAAAAGCACCGTCAAAAACGGCAGCGGAGAGTTAAAATTAAAATATACGATAGATTACTACGGCGATTACGCCGCCGAAAACGAAATGACAATAATTGTTACCGCCGACGGCGGAAAGGATGAAATAAATTGAGCTATATAGTAAAAAAAGCGGAAGAACAGATAACGGAAATAATTAAAAACGCCGCGAAAAAAGCGGGCGAATCGGGTGCGCTCGGCGATGGCGAACTCCCCGAATTCAAGGTCGAAATTCCCGCGGACAGAACGCACGGAGACTACTCGACAAACGCCGCAATGGCTTCCGCAAGGGTATTCAGAATGCCTCCCGTTAAAATTGCCGCCGCGCTCGTCGATAACGCGGAGCTTGACAACACATATTTTAATTCGATAGAGAACGTAAACGGATTTATCAATTTCCGTTTAAGCCCGAAATACTATGCCGACATTCTCATGGACGAGAACGAAAAGGGCAGAATGTACGGTCATTCCGAAATGGGCAAGGGCAAAAAGGCTCTCGTTGAATTCGTTTCGGCGAACCCGACAGGTCCCATGCACGTCGGCAACGCAAGAGGCGGAGCGATGGGCGACTGTCTTGCAGAGGTTCTTACATGGGCGGGATATCACACAGAACGCGAATTCTATATAAACGACGGCGGAAATCAGATTGAAAAATTCGGGCTGTCGCTCGATTTGAGATATCAGCAGTTATTCAAAGACGGAGTCGAAATGCCCGAGGATTCCTACCACGGACAGGATATTATCGACCATGCAAAGGCATTTGCCGAGCTTCACGGCGACAGGTATATGAACGTTTCCGACGAGGAGCGCAAAAAGGCTCTTGTCGACTACGCGCTTCCGCTCAATATCGCGGGGCTCAAAAGAGATCTTCTTAAATATAAAATCAAATACGATACATGGTTTAAGGAAAGCACGCTCCACGAGTCCGGAGCCGCAAGAAACGTCGTAAAGCTTCTGACCGAAAAGGGTTATACTTATGAAAAAGACGGCGCGGTATGGTTCAAAGCCGAGCAGTTCGGATGCGACAAGGATTTTGTTCTCGTCCGTTCCAACGGATTTTTAACCTACATCGTCCCCGATATCGCGTATCATTACAATAAACTCTGCATTCGCAATTTTGATATGGCAATCGACATTCTCGGAGCGGATCATCACGGCTACGTTCCGAGATTAAAGGCGGCTCTGCAGGCTCTCGGAGTCGACCCGGACAGGCTTAAAGTCGTACTCATGCAGATGGTTCGTCTTGTAAAGGACGGCGAAATAATCAAGGCTTCAAAGAGAAGCGGTAAGGCTATTACGCTCGTAACGCTCCTCGAGGAGGTTCCCATAGACGCGGCGCGTTTCTTCTTTAATATGAGAGAGGCGAACACGCACTGCGATTTCGACCTCGACCTCGCGGTTGAGGAATCTTCCTCGAATCCCGTTTATTACTGCCAGTACGCCCACGCGCGGATTTGCTCAATATTCAGAAAAACGGACGCTAAGGGCATTAAATTCGACGGATGCACAGAAAAACAGGCTGAACTTCTCACTGCGGACGAGGAAAAAGAGCTTATTCGCCATATAGCTTCTCTCACGGGCGAAATTGAGAGCGCCGCAAAGGCTCTCGACCCGTCGAGAATCACGAGATATGCGATAGAGCTTGCGACTCTTTTCCATAAATTCTATAACGCATGCAGGTGCGACGTGGAGGACGAGAACCTCCGTACGGCGAGACTTTTCCTGTGCAGGTGTACAAAGGACGTAATGGCGAATATTCTTTCGCTTCTCAAGGTTAACGCGCCGGAAAGCATGTAAAAACAATTTACGGATGAATTGTTTTCAGAGAAAAGATAAGAGAGAAGAACCGGTTTCGTTTTCTTAGAAAACACGATTATTATAATTTTACAATGACAAATCCGTAAGAATTCGCACCGACGTTCTTCGCTCTTTGCTGTTTACTGTTCACCGTAATAATTCACATTGAAATAAATTATTACTCCGAAGGAGGGTTTGTATGGCTGAAAATGAATCGCGCGCCGTCGCGCAGAATAAAAAAGCGTATCACGACTATTTCGTAATCGAATCGTACGAGGCGGGAATCGAGCTTTTCGGCACGGAGGTAAAATCCGTCCGTCAGGGCAAGCTCAATTTAAAGGATTCGTGGTGCAGTATAGACGGGGGCGAGATATTCGCAAACGGTATGCACATTTCGCCCTACGAACACGGCAATATTTTTAACCGCGACCCCATGAGAGCGAAAAAGCTTCTTATGCATAAAAAAGAAATAAATAAGCTTTACGGATTGACAAAACAGCAGGGATATGCGATAATTCCGTTGTCGGTGTATTTCAAAAAGGGCAAGGCCAAGGTTCAGCTGGGGCTTTGCAAGGGTAAAAAGCTCTACGACAAGCGCGAGGATGCCGCGAAAAAATCGGCGGCAAGAAGCATTGAACGCGCGGTCAGGGGCGAGAAAAACATCTGATTATTATTTATTGTATAATACGGCGTTGACTGTTCGCCGGAAATACGGGGATGAAAGGATTTCGACGGGGATCCGGAATTTCGGTAAGCGGGCAGAGAAGTGGGCTCTCTTTAAAATCCACAACGTTTAAATAATAAACGACAACAATAAAACAGTTTTAGCAGCTGCTTAATTGCAGCCGCCGTTCCCCCCGGGAGTACCGCGGCCCGGACGGGAGCGTCATTCAGCGGTGAACGTGAACAGACACAGCGTTTCGTAATCTGTCATGCATAACGAAACTGCCCGAACGTAAGCCTGCCGACAGGCTCGCACAAGGGGAGAAAAAAATATATCGGCTACGCTCGTAGAAAGCCGGGAGGATGGGTTTTCGGACAGGGGTTCGACTCCCCTCATCTCCACCAAATAAGAACGCTAATTTTGATACAAAGTTAGCGTTCTTTCTTTTTGCCCGAAAGCCCTTATTTTATGGGCTTTTTCAGCCCTATCGCAATTCCAAACAGAGTTTTTAAGCCGTCACGAGAGCGTTTCGTGGCGGCATTTTTGCGTTTTTCAAAGAAAAATAGGTTAAAAACCAAAAAGCAATCGTTCAATTTTATGATATTCGTTCATTTTTAGGAGTAATTGTTCAAAGATATCAAAACGATAAAGAAAAAGCACATTGCGCCTCCCTGGTTGGAGGTTCAATGTGCTTTTTACATCGTATTCATAAGGTCAAGCAGCAGTCGCTTTTGCTCATCGGACAAGGTGCGCTGTTTTGAAAAAAGCATCTCCTGTTCAGTGTTAGTGGTGTTCACTTGATAATGAGGAGCAAACAGAATGGCGGTTTCCAGGTGATTATATAGTTTTATTTCGCCTCTGACAGAATTTTCAACATTTCATTTGCCGCCGAGTCCATAGGAGCATTTGCAAAAAAGCTCTTATCTCTCGAAACGATTTCAACAATATTCTTCTTCATATTTCGGGGGCTGACAATTATTCTGAACGGTACGCCGATCAGGTCAGCATCCGAGAACATGACTCCAAAACTTACCTTACGGTCATCATAAATGACCTCGACGCCCTTGCTTTGCAGTTCCTCGTACAGCTTGTCGGCATAAGCCTTAACCTCGGCATCGTCAGCACGGACAGCGCAAATGTGTGCCTGCCACGGTGCAACTGCCAAAGGCCATACCGGACCATATTCATCGTGATGGACCTCACAGATTGAAGCGGCAAGTCTGCCGACACCGATACCATAGCACCCCATAATCGGATACTGCGTTTTGCCGTTGCTGTCGATATAAGTCATATTCATAGACTTGGTGTATTTGGTGCCGAGCTGGAAGATGTTACCCACCTCTATGCCACGGAATACCGTAATGGCAGGCTTGACGCAATGCGGGCAAATGCCTCCTTCCTGTATCTTGGCAAAATCGTGGTATTTCGCACCTTTCACATCACGGCTCATATCAAGACCTGTGTAGTGATATTCACAAACATTCGCACCGCAGGAAAGATTATTCATTCCTTCAAGGGAACGGTCATACAGAAGCGTAAAATTACCGTTCAGATTAACGGGTCCGATGTATCCCGCATTGAGTCCGCTCTCTTCTGTAATAACTGCCGGATGAATGTCATATCCTAAATGATTTGCGAGCTTGGTTTCATTGACCTCAAGATCTCCACGGATAAACAATACGATATAGTGGTCATCAGAATTGCGCTGATATACAACCGCCTTGCAGGAAGCCTTTTCATCACAATGCAGGAACTCGCATATTTCCTCAATAGTGTGGATGTTTGGGGTATGCACTAAAGTCAATTCATCAGAAATACCGTTTCTTTCATTGTGAATGATACACTCTGCTGCCTCCATATTGGCACGGTAATCACATTCCGTGCAGATGGCAATAGAATCTTCACCGATAGGGGTGAGCAGCATAAACTCATGAGAAATATTACCGCCCATCATACCGGAATCAGAAGCAACGGAAATAACCTCCGGCAAGCCTACTCTTGTATAAATGCGCTCATAAGCCTTATGACACTTGTCGTAATATTCCTCTAAATCTGCCTGACTTGTGTGGAAAGAGTATGCGTCCTTCATTGTAAATTCACGCACTCGGATAAGTCCGGCTCTCGGTCTTGCTTCGTCACGGAACTTGGTCTGAATCTGATACACCATAAAAGGATATTTCATATAACTCTGCCCGTAATCACGAACAAGATGAACGGCGGCTTCTTCGTGCGTCATACCAAGAACAAGAGGGCTACCGCTGCGGTCATTAAAACGAGCCATTTCTTTGCCGATGCTCTCGTATCTGCCTGACTCCTGCCAAATAGAAGCAGGCATAACAACAGGAAACTGCACTTCCTGTCCGTCAATAGCGTCCATCTCTTCACGGATGATTTGCTCAATTTTGCGTGTAATTCTTTTCAACGGCATATAGGAAGAAAAAATACCATTTGCTACATACTTCATATAGCCGCCACGCACCATCAAAGCGTGGCTGTCAACGATACAGTCTGACGGTCTTTCTCGGAAACGCTCTCCGACAAGTTTTTCAAGTTTCATATAATGATACCTCCATTTTTTGCTTTTGAACACAAAAAAGCCCTAAGCCAATATTACATCAGCTTAGGGCGAACTATAAACAAGTCCGTGGTACCACCTAAATTCGGATATAATCCGCACTTTCCGGCACAGGATAAATTCCGATGCCATATCTCTGTAACGGGAGAACCCGGCGAGGCTTACTACTATTTCAGATCACAGCTCAAAGATGGGTTGGGCATCTTTTCAATAAAGGCTCGCACCGACCGCCTTCTCTCTGAAAATCCGAGATGCTTACTATTTCTTATCATAGCTTTTGTGTTCAATTTTTATTGTTATACCACAAAATTTGATAGATGTCAAGATTTCATCTATCAATACATAAGATATAATCAAAGAATCGTTATAAAAAATGGTGTAGTTTACGATATGAACTGCACCATTTGCTTTGCATCCCCTTACCCACAATGCACCCTCTAACTTCCAAAGGGGGTGCATTGTATTAAAATTAAAGTCATTTGCCAGCAAAGAATAATCCGAAACTTGTTATCATTGGTAACAGTTTCGGATTTTCTGTTTATATAGACACAAGGCAGGGCTGATCTCTGCCTATTTCTCTGTTTTATGCTGTGTGTTGTATTATTTTAATAGCTTTTCATAAGCAAGTTTCCCAAAATATTTGTAACTGTTTGTTACATTGTATCTGTCACATGAATATAAGTATTCATTGTAAAGCTTACACCGGTATTGTTTACATAATATGATACAACATACCACCACTATTTTCACATGTGAAGTCATCATTTTGTTATAAAACTTGAAAAACTGAGTAAACTATAGTATAATCAAATTAACAAAAATGACGATAGCGGCAAAAATATTAAATGAGGTGATATTTTGGAAATCAACAGAGATATCTACTTAAACAGACTTATTACGAGAAAGCAAAACGGATTTATTAAAGTTATCACCGGCATCAGAAGATGCGGTAAATCCTATCTATTAAACAAAATCTTCTATAATTATTTACTGTCCGAAGGTGTAGACAAAAATCATATTATTAGATTTGCTTTTGATTCGGCAGATGATTTATTGCTTATAGACGAAGATATTTTAGATATAAGTGAGCAAAACAGAAAAGTCGATCCGAGAAAATTTATGAAATATATTTCGGGCAAAATTGTCGATGACGAAATGTATTATCTCCTACTCGATGAAGTTCAGTTGCTTGGAAATTTCGAGGCTGTATTAAACGGATATCTTAGAAAAGACAACTTAGATATTTATGTTACAGGCAGTAATTCTAAATTTCTTTCAAGCGATATTTTGACTGAATTTGAAGGTAGAGGAGATGAGATTCACATTTTGCCTTTGTCTTTTTCGGAGTTTTATTCTGCATACGACGGCAGTAAGGACGAAGCTTTTGACGACTATATGGTGTACGGCGGACTGCCTGCGGTTGCTTTAATGAAAACCGACGAACAAAAAAGCAACTACCTTATTACACAAATGAAAAATGTATATATTAAGGATATTGTCGCTCGAAATAATCTTAATTCCGATCAGGAAATCAGCGAGCTTGTTGACATTTTGGCATCGGGAATATCATCTTTAACAAACCCAAGAAAATTAGAAAACACATTCAAATCCGTTAAAAATTCTACGCTCTGCGCCTCGACTATCGATAAATATATCGGTTACTTAAAAGACTCCTTCTTGCTCAGCAAAGCAGAGAGGTATGATATAAAAGGTAAAAAGTATATCAGCACACCTTATAAGTTGTATTTTGAAGATACAGGACTACGAAATGCCCGATTAAATTTCAGGCAAATAGAAGAAACTCATTTGATGGAGAATATCATTTATAATGAACTCAGATACAGAGGATATAATGTTGATGTCGGTGTAGTTGAGTTTAGAGAAAAGACTGACGAGGGCAAGGATATACGCAAACTGGTTGAAATTGATTTCGTAGCTAATCAAGGCAGTAAGCGTTACTATATTCAATCCGCATACAATATTCCCGATGAAGAAAAATGGAAACAGGAAACAAGGCCGTTTGACAAAACCAATGATTCATTTAAGAAAATTGTTATTGTTGAAAAGAGTATGAAACCACGCCGTGATGATAAGGGCTATCTTATGATGGGAGTAAAAGAATTTTTACTTGACGTGGATAGTTTGGAAATTTAATTTTCTTATTCATTTGAAGAATATTTATAATTGATTTCTGAATTTTTTCGGAGTTTTCCCAAATTCCTTTTTGAAACATGATATAAAATAACTTTCGGAACAAAAACCTAAATAATATGCAATATCAGATATTGTATAATTGCCTTTGAGCATTTCTTTGATGCTTGAAGTCGTTGGCTTCTTATGTATTTTGAAAGATTTACTCCTAAATTCTTTTTGAACAGAAAAGAAAGATAATCATCAGATAAACCACATTCGCTTGCAAGTGTTGAAATGTCTAATTTTTCGTGTAAATTAGTGTTGATGCAGTGCAGACATTTTCTTATCGGTTGTGGATACACACTGTTTTCTCTGCTTTCTGCAACCATATCCGTAAGTTTTATGCTGCTTTCAATTATAAAACTTACAATTTCATCTGTTTTTGTGAATTTGTCAATAGTCATAATACAGTTGTCAGAATAATTGTAAGCACTTGTTTCGTCTAATCCGCCTTCAATAGCTGCTCTTGTCATCAGAGTAAATACTGAAACTGCCCAATACTGCATCTGCTTTATGTCGTCAGCAGACATTTTGCCAATATTTATGCCGTTTTTTTTCATCTCATTTATTAAATTTTTGACTTCTGTGCGACTGCCTTTTTTCACAGCGGATAAGAATTCGATTTCAGCCTTATACGGGCTATGCGTTATTTTGTTTTCACGCTCTTCAAAAATATGGCTTTCATCTAATATGCTGATTTTATATTTGTTCATTTCAATCACCAATTACACATTATCATACAAATTTTAAATAATCAAGGAAATATTATATAAATATCGGAATACTTATATTAAAGTGATGTGACGGACGCTAACATAGAGTCATACACGAGGAGGTGTTTATATGATTAGCAGGTCAAAACCTGATGTTTCAGCAGTGCAAATTCAAAAAATGTTTGATAATGCCTGCTTGGGAAAAGTTGAAAGTTATTGTAAGTTGGGCGACGGTGAGTATAACGCGGTTTTTGACGTTGTTACCGATATGGGGAATTATGTGCTGAAAGTTTCTCCGCTTGATAAAACAGAAATACTTACATATGAACAGGACATGATGAGGGGCGAAGTGTTTTGGTATGCACAAATCAGAACGCATACCGATGTTAAAGTCCCTTATGTTTATTACAAGGATTTTTCGCATACTGTTTTTCCGTCAGATTATTTTATAATGGAAAGAATGGACGGCGAACAGTTAAATAATGCTAAGTTATCAACAGAAGAACAGTGTTGGTGTAATGAGGAAATAGCAAGAATAACGGCAAAATTCCATAAGATCTCCAATGATAAATTCGGATATTTGCAAAATGAACTATATGATAATTGGTACCTTGCTTTGAAAAGTATGATAGAAAAATTAATTCAAGATATTGAAAGGGCGGGTAAACATACAAGGCGCGGCAAGAAGCTGCTGTTTTGCACAGAAAAATATAAGGATATATTAAAAAAAGTTCCTGCGTCTATGGTGAATTACGATTTATGGTATGGTAATATTTTATGCGTGAAAAATGAGGATAGCTTAAAGCTAATCATTATTGATCCCGAGAGAACGTTTTGGGGCGACTGTATGTTTGATTTTGCAAATTTAGAATTCGCTAAAATGTTAGATAAAAAAGAAACGACTTTATCTGCTTATAATAAAATTGCAAAATCAACGGTGAGCTGTTCAAAAGAAGAAATGATTCGTTTTGCATTGGGCATCGGATATTTGGCTTTAGTGCAAGAGGCAGAAAAATATTATAGATACACGCCGCATCATTTCGGCTGGTGGAGGAATGTTTCTTCTTGCTTGTTTTTGTATAATAACTCTTTCAAAATTTTAAGCCGAGGATTGAAATGAGGCAATCTGTAATTTCAAAAATTGTAACATCAGCTTTATGCATGGTTTATCATTCAAAATATGAAAAAAGTGCAGCACGCTCTAATGCCCTTGCTAATAAATCAAATAATAAAAAAACACATTTTTACCCGATCGGTTTCAGAACAGAGAGAGTAAAATGCGGTGAATGTTATCTTGAAAAAATAACGCCTAACAGAAATGCGTCAAAAAAAGTAATTTTTCACATTCACGGTGGCAGCTTTAAGGTAAAACTTACTGATTTTTACCGCAGAGAATCTGTTTATTACAGCAGATTATTTAATAATGCAACTGTTTATAATGTTGATTACAGAGTGTATCCCGATGTTAGGTTTCCGATACCGCTTGATGATGTTTATAATTGCTATTTGAGTGTTATTAAAAATGAAAATGCAAATGATATTGTTGTTATAGGTGACAGTTGCGGTGCGAATATGGCTGTGTCGCTTTGTATGAAACTGCGAGATACCGCAAAACCTTTGCCCAATTCTGTTGTTCTGTTTTCTTTTTGGGGGGATTTGTCTAATTCCGGTTGGTCATATAAAGAAAACTGCTATCGTGATCCGTTTTATGGTATTCCAAAAAGGGTTTTGTATGAAGAGGCAAAAGACAAAATTCATAGGATAACGCTCTATGCACAGGGCGAAGACTTATATAATCCGTATTTGTCACCTTGTTTTGGCAGCTTTGCAAACTTTCCCAGAACAATACTAGTTTCCGGCTCTGCCGATTTGAGTCAAAGTGATAGCTTTACAGCATATGAAAAACTCAAATCCGAAGACGTTGAAACTTATCTTTTTGATTATGAAAATATGTTCCACGATTTTCAGATGTTAAGGCTTTTGCCTGAATCAAGAAATGTGTTCAAACGAATAAAAAAATTATTTTAATACATTTGTTAATTTCGTTGTGCTTTATGATGACAGAATAGACTTTTATTTCAACTTCAAAGATAACGCTAAAAGCCTGACATTATCAGAACTTAACACCGTTTCGGGTTTATCATCTTCATCTCCACCAGCAAAAATCGGCAAATTCTGTCAGGAATTTGCCGATTTTTTACTGCTCATTTATTGCTTTTTTGCTTCTGCAATAATTTTTCGCGCGGTAATGCGATAAAATATTGCTCATCTTTCCGTCTGCACGTCCCATCCGTCCGACATATAAAAATCGTACTTCACTGTTTTCCCGTTTATACTCCAGATTCTCGGGTGTTTATTGAATTCAAAGTCGACGGGGAACGTTTCGTCCGCCTGTTTCGATGCGATTTTAAACGCGTTTTTCAAATCCTCTCTGATTTCGTCGGTCATGCTCTCCGGCTGCACCGAAACGAACAGGGGCGTACCGCTTTTTGCGAGCAGATCGAGCCACTGTCTGTTTAAACTCCACGGAATGTTTTTATCGAGAATACCTACGCAGTCTGCGTCGCACATATAGAAAGTCTTATTCTGACACATGCGGAACGCCAGCGAATTTACGCCGTATTTCCGTGTTCTTGCCCAGCGTTCACCGCTCGTATCGTCGCCCGTTCTGTTGAGTTCGAATATTCCCGCGCAAAGGTGACCTAACGTATTGCACCCGATTATAACGGCGTTTTCCGCATTACAGCGAATAAGATTATAAAGCTCCTTGACGACCTGCGCCGAGGTTTTGCTCCTGTCGTAAAACGCCCACGAAGCCTCCTTCGTTACAAGGGAATTCATTTCGAATCCGAACCGTCCGAACAAATCGAAGGTGCTGAAATCGTGCTTTATAAGCTCGTATCCCCAGGTATAAATCCGGCTTACATCCCCGGCAATTTTGCGTTTAACCTCGGGGACGGTCGGGTCGAGGAAACGGCAGTCCGCGCGGTTTATAAGCCACTCGGGATGCTCCTTTTCCGCCTGAATATCGTGCAGAGGTCTTATCCATATACCGGGACGAACGCCGAGAGCTTTGAATTCGTCGGCAATCTTTTTCATGTCGCCGTATTTATCGTTAGGAAGCCACGGTCCCGCGCACGAATTTATCATCCAGCCGTCGTCGATTACCATAAACGGACGGTTTTCGAGTCCCTCGGTAAGCGAAGCGAGCAGACGTGCGTCGTTCATTATCTCTTTATATGAGCTTTTGCCGTACGCATAGTACCAGTTGTTGCTTCCGTAAACCGGCTTTTCGGGCAGAACGGGATTCGGACTCATCAGATTACAGAACTCCCGGCACGCCTCATACGCGCCGATATCGGTATAAGTTCTGCACAAAATTTCGGCGGCCTGAAGCTCCCCGTCAATTTTAACGCCCATACCTCCGCACCGCACGTCGAGCCTGCACGTTACGCCCGACGCATCGTATGAAAAACACGCGAAGCTGTCGGGCAGAACCCTGACTCCGCAGCCGGTGAAATTATCCTCGCCGTCCTTTGCGATAAAATACCACGGCAGATGTCTCTCGCTGTCGAGCGCGCCCCATTCGGCATCGTTATAAAGGCGTTCCCACGAATCGCTCATTACCGAAACGGGAGTCTCGGTGTCAAATTTCCAGCGTAAATCAACGTATTTTACGCCCGAATCGGAGCATGAGACAAAAACCTTCATTCCCTCACCGATAACAAATCGGACGGACGCGTCGTTTTTATCGGAATCGCACGTTATTTTAATATGATCAGGTATTCTTAATATATCAATCATTTTGACCCTCCGATGTTTTTTCTTGATTGTATCATAACAAAATACGATAATCAATGAATTAAATATGCCCGGACAAAAAAATAAAGTTTTTTGTAAGAAACTATTGATTTTTTCTTTTGCGTGTGATAATATATACAAGCTGATTGAATGTTATCAGCGAATGTCCGGGTGTGGCGCAGTTGGGAGCGCGCTTGACTGGGGGTCAAGAGGCCGTGAGTTCAAGTCTCGCCACTCGGACC
>OIYO01000755.1_pt1 | contig 23493 bp, 27 predicted proteins | sample 1588191 | NCBI WGS metagenome assembly OIYO01 (sample SAMN03283275) | human gut metagenome | biome: human-associated habitat; material: feces | host: Homo sapiens | place: Peru | collected 2012 | reverse complement strand
TAGGGCCAGGAAGAGGTTCTGGTGCTGGTTCAATTTTAGCATATGCAATAGAAATTACAGATATAGACCCAATAAAATATGGTTTGCTATTTGAAAGATTTTTAAATCCAGAAAGAATAAGTATGCCAGATTTTGATGTTGACTTTTCAGATGAAAGAAGACAAGAAGTTATTGATTATGTATCAGAAAAATACGGGCATGACCATGTGTCACAAATAATAACATTTGGGACAATGGCTGCTAAAATGGTAATCCGTGATGTTGCAAGGGTTTTAGATTATCCATATTCAGAAGCAGACGCTTTAGCAAAAATGATACCAAATGAAATTCATATAACAATTGCAAAAGCATTGGAACAAAACAAAGAACTAAAAGATAGATATGAAACAGATGAACAAGTAAGAAAAATTCTAGATATAGCAATGGCACTAGAAGGAATGCCAAGACAGGCATCAACACATGCTTGCCGGAGTTGTTATTACAAAAGACCCAGTAGATACATATGTACCACTTTATGTAAGAGATGGTCAAATAAACACTCAATATATAATGACAACACTTGAAGAATTAGGACTTTTAAAAATGGACTTTTTAGGATTACGAAATTTAACAGTAATCCAAAATACAATAGATATGGTAAAAGAAAATCATGGCATAGATGTAGAATTTGATAAAGATATGTCAGACCCAAAAGTATATAAATTATGGCAAGATGGAAACACTTCTGGAATATTCCAATTTGAATCACAAGGTATGACAAACTTTATGAAAGAGCTAAAACCAGACTGTTTGGAAGATTTAATAGCAGGTGTTTCACTATATAGACCAGGGCCAATGGACCAAATACCAAGATATATAAGAGGCAAACAAAATCCAGGTCATAATGAATATACTCACCCAAGCCTAGAGCCAATATTAAATGTAACATATGGATGTATGGTTTACCAAGAACAAGTTATGCAAATTGTTAGAGATTTAGCTGGATATTCTCTAGGAAGAGCTGATTTAGTACGTAGAGCAATGGGAAAGAAAAAACTTGATGTTATGGCAAAAGAAAGAGAAGTATTTATACATGGGCAGGTAGATGAAGATGGAAACATAGTTGTACCAGGATGTGTAAGAAATGGAATAGATGAAAAATCCGCAAATAAAATATTTGATGAAATGGCAGAATTTGCAAAATATGCATTCAACAAATCACATGCAGCATGTTATGCAGTTGTATCATATAGAACAGCATATTTAAAAGCATATTATCCAGCAGAATTTATGGCAGCTACATTAAACAGCTACTTAGGAAACTTAGATAAAGCACCACAATACATAGATGAATGTAAAAGATTAGGAATAGAAATATTAAAACCAGACATCAATAAAAGTTCTGAAAAATTCACTGTTGAAATTGCAAAAAGTGTTCAAAACGCAGAGAACGAAGATACCAGTATAGCAAAGGTCGGAAAAATACGTTTTGGACTTGGAGCTATAAAAAATGTTGGAACAGTGCCAGTTGAAAACATTGTAAGAGAAAGACAAGAAAACGGTGAATATAAGAGCTTTACAGACTTTTGTGAAAGGATAGCAGATACACAAGTAAATAAAAAATGTGTTGAAAGCCTAATAAAAGCAGGAGTATTTGATGAATTTGAACAAACAAGAGCAACATTATTAGCATCATTTGAAGAAATTATAGATACAATTCAAAGTGGAAAGAAAAAAGGATTTGATGGACAAGTATCAATGTTTGATATTGGAACAGAACAAGAAAAAGAAAAAATGGAAAAACAAAAATATCAATTTGAGGAACACGAAGAATTTCCAGAAAGAGAATTGTTATCAATGGAAAAAGAAATGCTTGGAATTTACATATCAGGACATCCACTAGAAAAACTAAAAGAGCAAATTATGCACTCAACAAATATTAATACAATGGACTTAGCAGAAATCGGTAATCAAATTACAGAGACTGAAAGTCAGATACCTGAAACAGGGAATCAGATGTTAGAGGTTAGAAATAAAACTAAATTTGTAGATGGACAAAAAGTAAAATATGCAGGAATCATAACATCAATTAAGAAAAAATATACAAAAAATAATAAAATAATGGCATTTATAACAATTGAAGATTTATATGGAACAGCAGAGATAATAGCATTTGAAAATGCAGTAATAAATGCAGGAAAGAGCCTAATTGAAGAAAATATTGTAATGGTTGACGGACGCTTAAGTATTAGAGAAGACCAAGAAGCTACAATTATTGCAAATGAAATTAAAGATTTAGGTGAAGAACAGCCAAAAGTTGTAACATTTGATATTACTAATTTTTCAGAAGAACAAAAAGATAAATTAAGAAGTGCTATTAAGTATTTTTCTGGTGATAAAAATAATATGAATGTTCAAGTTAAAATTGGTGATGAAATAAGACCTTGTGGAGCTATTTATTATAATGAAGAAATAAAGAAAATATTCGATGAAATTTAAAAATGAGGTCGCAATTTGCGATCTCAAAACTATTTTATAACTCAATTTTAGGCTGATACTTATCAAGCCACATATTAACCTGGCAAAGGTAGGCCATAAGCTGAGGTCCGAGTCCTTGGGTGTCAGAAAACAACACGAACAGCTAACCGCTGATACTGTAAGAAAATAAAAAAACACAATCTGCAAAAATGAACTTTTTTTATAAAAAAAACGAAAAAATAATATAAAACATGTGATTATTAAAATAAAGTGTTAGTTAATAGCACTTTATTTTTTGCATATTTATTGTAAGAAATTTATATTTATGATAATATAAAACAAGATTTGAAATATTGAATAAAATAATAGGAGTAAAAATGGAAATAGAATACAAAAATATAAATGAAGCTCTAAACTTTTATAACATAACTGATAAAGAATATAAAAATAAATGCTATCAATGCATAGAAAATATAAATAAAAACAATGAAATTTTAAACAAATTTAATGATATATACAAATTACTATATGAGGATAAAACAGATGAATATAGAAAATTATGGGAAATAAAAAATCCAAAAGAGTTGTTTGGACAAGATTATCCTATATTTGGTACTAATATTCTATTATTGCTAGGATATAGATGTCATATAAAAAATATAGAAAAAATAACTTTTGACAATGAACAAATAACTATTCAAAAGCAAAGAGTAAAAGAATGTTTAGAAAATGATATTATTTATAAAAATTATGATGAAATCAGAATTTCACAGATGTTATGGGGGACATATTTTATAAATAATAGATTGATTGAAGTGGGAAGACTACAATTTGAACCAATTAATGATAATCAAGTCAAGATACATATCCCTACAAGAGAAAAACTTGATATAGAAAAAGTAACAAAATCAATAGAAGACTCAAAATTGTTATTAAAAAAATATTATAATGTAAAAAGACCACAATATACTTGCGAATCTTGGTTATTAAGTCAAGAAATTGCTTCAATGTTAGATGAAAATTCTAATATAGTAAAATTCCAAAAATTGTTTGATATAAGGCAAGATAAAAATGGAATAGATGATATATTAAATTTTGTTTTTAATATGAGAGAATGTGATAATTATAATAATTTATCAGAAAAGACATCACTCCAAAGAAAAATAAAAGAATTTTTGATTAACGGTGGAAAAATATATAATGGATAGTATCAGAAATAATAAATGAAATAATGTAGGAGAAAAAATGAAAAGTAAAAATATAGAAGGAAATATCATAATTGCAATAAACGCAATGAAAAAAATAATGGTAATATTTTTAGGACCATTTCTAACAGCATATTTTATAAAGACATCACAAGAAAGTATAATAGATTTATCTATTTATTATATATTTTCATATATATTACTTGCTATTGGTACTTTTATTGTTGCAAATATTATAAAGAACAAATTTAGAATAGGAATGTTTAGGATTGGTGTAATATTAAATTTTTTTTACATAATGTCAATCATTGTTTTAAAAGAAAAAATAATCAATCATTTAGGAATAATATCGGTACTTTATGGAATTTCATCAAGTGCTTATTGGTTCCCTTATAATTTATTTGTAATAAATAAAATAGATAATAATGAAAGAACTGAATATACTGTAAAATCAAAAATTGTCTCATCAGTTATTGGAATATTGTGCCCAATTTTATTAGGCTCAATAATAACAGCAACTAATTATGAATTAACTGCTGTTATTATATTATTTATATCACTTATTCAAATAATACTTTCATTTATGTTAATGCCAAAAGAAGAAAAAAATTTACCTAAATTTAATTTTAAAAATACTTGGAATAAACTAAAAAATAATAAACAAATAAGAAAAATGTCAATAGTAGAATTTTTTATAGGTATGAATGTAAGTGATGGAGCGTTAGAAGTTTTAATGACTGTACTTATATTTAATTCATTTAAAACAAATATGAATTTAGGAATAATAACTTCAATAACAACAGTATTATCAATGATTTGTGTTCATATGTATGGAAAAATATATAAAAACAGAGACGATAAGAAAATTATAATAATCTCTAGTATATTACCAGTAATATCAGTCTTAATATTATTAGTATGGAGGAACAATATAACTGTTATAATTTATAATGTTTGTTATGTTATATTTACATCATTGCTTACATTAACAAGAGAAATTAGATTATTCAATTTATCAGATAGTTATATTGTGGATAAAAATAACCAATGTGAATTCTTTGCAATAAGAGAAGGAATATTAAATTGTGGTAGAGTTTTTGGATATCTAATGCTCTTATTGGCTGGAGTAAGTGGAAGTAATTTGGTCTTAAATGTTGTTATGGTTTTATTAACATTATCAATATTTATAATGGGATTAAATATAAGAAAGATAGAAAAATTTGAAAAATAAAAGAAAGGTGAAAAAAATTTTATGCTAGCAAATAAATTAAATTACGGAGATACAATAGGTGTTGTGGGAGTATCAAATAGTTTAGCTTTAAATAACAGATTTGAAGATTTTAAAAGAGCAGAAAAATTGTTAATAAGTAAAGGCTTTAAAATTAAATTTGGTAAATATATAAAAGAAGATTACTATGGTTCATGTGGTACTAGAAAACAAAAAGCAGAAGATATGATGAATATGTTTAAAGATAATGAAGTAAAAGCAATTATTTGTCTAGCAGGAGGACAAACATGTAATACATTTATTGATTTATTAGATTATGAAGAAATAAAAAAACATCCTAAAATACTAGTAGGTTATAGCGATATAACAGTGTTACTTCAAGCTATTTACAAAAAAACAGAATTAGTAACATTTAGTGGACCAGATTTTGTTTCATTTGGAACTGAATATGCAAAAGAACAATATCAAGTGTTTGAAGAAGCATTTGTTAATAAAAAATTAGATAAATTCAATAATGGCAAAAAAAATATTATTAAGAAGGGAAATGCAGAAGGAAAAATAATTGGTACAAATTTAGGGTGTATGATGTATTTATTAGGAACAGAATATTTACCAGATATGCAAGATAAAATTCTATTTATAGAAAGCTATAAAACATCACCTAATGAATGTCAAAGGAGGTTTGCACATTTAAAACAATATGGTATTTTTGATAAAATAAAAGGTATTGTCGTTGGGTATAATTATGATCTACAAAAAGATGAAAATACATATCCTCAAATGGAAGATATATTACTTGAATATTCAAAGAAATATAATTTCCCTATTGTTAAATGTAATGATTTTGGTCACAAGATTGTAAATTCTGTTATACCAATAGGTGGATTCTGTAAAATTGATTGTGAAAATGAGGAAGTTGAAATAATAGAAAAGTTTTTAAAGTAAAGGAAAAATAAGAATATGAAAATAGGAATAGATATAGATGGAGTTTTAACTGATATAGAACAATGGCAGTTAGATTATGGAAGTAAGTTTTTTTATGAAAAATATGGTTTAAAAATAAAGAATTATAAGGGATATGAAACAAATGAAATATTTGATGTTGACATTAAATTAGATGATGAATTTTGGAACAAATATTTTAGGGAATATTCAATTAATGTCGAAGCAAGGAAGTTTGCAAATGAGGTCATTGATAAATTAAAAAAAGATGGACATGAAATTTATATAATTACGGCTAGAGGCTCTTTTTTATCTCATTCAGCAGATGTAATGACTATAGAAGAAAATAGAAATATTGTATTAAATTGGCTAAAAATTAATCAAATACATTTTGACAATATAATCTTTAGTCCAGAAGATAAATTGGAAATATGCAAACAAAATAATATAGATTTAATGATTGAAGATAAGCCTAAAAATATAAACACAATATCTAATGAAATACCTGTAATTTGCTATCATGCAAATTATAATGAACAATGCAATGGAAAAAATATTTATAGATGTTATAGTTGGTATGATATATATGTAAAAATTGGAGAAATAAAATAAAATAGTGATTTTTTCTAATTTATATTATTTAGATGATAATAATATAGATATTAAGGAACAACACATTAAACTTTAAATAAGAGGAATAAATATATGAACGAAAAATTTGACTTTATAGATGCAGTAAAAACTTTATTTAAATATTCAAAAAATAATAAAAAACTTTATATAAAATCAATAATTTTTATGATTTTATTTATAATATCAGAAATGTTATATAAAACATTTATATCTAAATTTTTAGCAAATATGGTAAATAAAGAGTTTGAAATAGCATTTAATTTAATAATACTATGTGCGTTTTTTAGAATATTTGGCATAACTTTTTGCCATAATCAATACAGGAAATGTGGTATTATTGCTGGAGAAAAAATTAGTGCAAATTTGCAGGAAAAATTATACAAAAAAATAATGATATTATCTTCAAAAGGATTTAAAAACATAGGGACAGGAAAAATCTTAACCATTATAAAATCATGTGAAAGCAATATGGTTAAGATTATAGATAGCTTATTACAAGAATCAGCATATGTTTTTACTTCTTTTGTAATGCTAATTGCTATTTATATCATTGACTATAAGCTGGCACTTGGTATTACATTAATATGTGGTATTAGTTTATATTTATTTAAATTTGAATTATCAAAATCAAAAAAATTATTAAATGACGAATATAAAACAACAGATGAATATACTAAACTTATTTATGAAACAAGCAAAGGGATAAATGATATAAAGGCATTGAATTTTGAAGAAAAATGCAATAATATATTTTATAATAATATCGAAAATTTAAAGAAAACAAGAACTCATCGAAGATTATTAGGAAAAACAATTAATACTTCTAAATGGACAGTTAGAACAATAATTGAATCCTTATTATTAATGTATATACTTAAGATGATTCAATTAAATGTTTATTCAACAGAACTTGCTATGTTACTTGTAACATATATGGACAATATAATAGACGATGTATTTCATAGAATAATTGAACATGATTTTGAAATTGCTGAATTCACAGCCAATATAAAAAGAGTTAAGGATATACTAGAAAGTGATGATACAGAAAAATTTGGAGAAGACAATTACCAAATAAAAGGTCAAATTAATATAGAAAATTTAACATTTAAGTATGATACATCAAAAAATAATGTTTTAAAAAATATAAATATTTCAATAAAACCACATACGCAAAATGCAATTGTTGGACTTAGTGGAGTAGGGAAAACAACGATATTTAAATTGTTAACTAAAGAATTAACGGATTATACAGGAAAAATTGAATTTGATGGAATCGAAATTAATAAATTAAGTAAAGAAAGTTTTAGAAAATCGATTTCAATTGTAAATCAAGAACCTATTTTATTTAATATGTCTATAAAGGAAAATTTATTAATGGCAAATGAAAGGGTAACAGACAAAGAAATTATAGATGCTTGTAAATTAGCAAATATAGATTCATACATAGAAGAATTGCCAAACAAATATGACGAAATAATTACAGAAAATAGTACAAATTTTTCAGTTGGACAAAAACAAAGATTGGCTATTGCAAGAGCAATCTTAAGAGATACACCTATAATTTTGTTTGATGAGGCAACATCTGCACTAGATAATTATAGTAAAAATAAGATAAAAGAAACAATGAAAGAGTTGGCACAAAATAAAACTATAATAATAATTTCACATACTTTAGATTTAGTAAAAGACTGTGATAATATAATTTATATTGAAGACGGACAAATATTAGAAGATGGAAATCATAATACTTTAATTGAAGAAAAAGGTAAATATTATGAACTAATTAATAACAGTGTTTAATAAATAAGTTTAGAAATAATAATAGATACTTATCAAGTAAAATATAAAGCAGTTATATATAAATAAAAGAAATATTTTAAAATGGAGAAGAAAAAGTAATGTCATTGATAGAAGTAAAAAATTTAGTAAAAAAATATAAAATTATAGAAAAAGAAGATGGCTTAAAAGGATATTTAAAAAATTTAATAAAACCAAAATATAAAGAATTTACAGCAGTAAATAATATAAATTTTAATATTAATGAAGGCGAATTAGTAGGGTACATTGGGATATATCAGTAATAGCATATATGATAAATAAAAATTGGTTTGAAACAAAAGAAATAAGTTGTCCTAATATCAGAGAAGATAGTTCTTACGAATTGACTGATAATAGACATGTTATTACTTTTGTAACTAAATTAGATAGAGATAAAATATATAACGATTTATTTAAAAAATTAGGAGAATGATTTATGAAATTAACAAGTGATGAAGCAAGAACTATATTAGAAAATTTTAGAGGAACAACTCAAAGTGATAAATGGATAGACCATTGCATTTGCGTTGGAGATACAGCAGGAAGAATAGCACAAGCATTAAAGGAAAAAGGATATGATGTAGATGTAGATAAAACAATAACTATTGGATATTTACATGATATTGGCAAATATACTGGAGAATCTCATGGACATGAGATAAGTGGATATAATTATTTGAAAGATAAAGGGTATGATGAAGAATATTGCAACATATGTATAACACATTCATATTTAAATAATGACATTGTATGTACTGCTGGAGGAGTTCCAAATCCAGATGATAAGCCCTTTATAGCAGAGTTTATAAAAACACATAAATACACAATAGAAGAAAAATTAATAAATTTATGTGACTTAATGTGTCCACAAGGTGGTAAAGTATTTACCATAGATAAAAGGCTAATTGATATTATGATTAGAAGAGGAGCTTATTCAAATACACAATATCATATTAAGGAAACATATAAATTAAAAGAATATTTTGATAATTTGTTGGGTTATAATTTATATGATTTATTTCCAGAAATAAAGGAAAATTTGTAGGATTCAAATTATAAGATACAAAAATTAAGTAATGAAAAATGAAGATTCAAGAGGTAATAAAAGATGAAAATAGAATTAGTAGGAACAGGAGCAATATATACTAAATATAATGGTGCTTGCACATTAATAAATGAAGATACAATAGTTGATATGCCAAATGGAACATTAAAACAATTACTAAAGAAAAATTATACTCCAGAAAAAATAAAAACAATATTAATAACACATATGCATGGAGATCATACAGCTGATGTACCATTTTTCTTAAAATATGTATATAATTTTAGTAAAATTGATAATGAAATATTAATAATAGGACCAAAGGGGATAGAAGATAAAATAGTTCAATTATTTGGGGCATATAATTTTGAAAATAAAAAAGAAATAGAACAAGCAATGAAAATAAAATATATTGAATTAGAGCAAGAAAATACAGTAATTCAAAATATAAATGGTTATAAAATTCAGTCCATATTAGTTTCACATGGAGAAGAAAGACCAGCTTATGGATATGTTATTAATGATGATATTGGATTAACAGGAGATAGTGGAATTTGTAGTGGAGTTGAAGAAATAGTAAGAAATAGTAAAATTACAATAGCTGATACTTCATTATTTGAAGGAGATAGCTGTCACATGGGAATTGACAATATTAAATATCTTGTAGAAAAATATGAAAAACAAATAATTACTACTCATTTAAGAGATACAACTAGAGAAAAATTAAAGAATGATAAGATTAATAATGTACTAGTAGTAGAAGATGGATATACATTTGAAATATAGAAGTAACTAAATTTAACTAGTATATACTTTATACATAAAAAGATATTAAAACAAATTATATAAATCATAGATAAGATAGTACAATCAATTAATGAATTTATGAGAAAGAAAATAAATTGATGGAATAATTTTAGGAGAAACATATGAAAGAATACTTTTATAAAAAAGAATACAAATATATGTATTTAAGTACTATATCATATAACTTTGCAAATGCTTTAATTGGAACATTTGGAACAGTTATGTTATATAAAAATGGAATACCAATATGGCTCATATTATTAATTTATGGACTAAGATTTGGAATAACAGGATTTACAACACCATTATTTGTAACAATATCTTCAAAATTTGGAATAGCAAAGTGTATTTTAATATCTAATATTTTCAGTATTATCTGTGCATATATGATGTTAGATGGAACAAATTTATATAAAAATATAGTGATATTTATATTTGCAATGGGACTTATGGGACTTTCTAATCCATCAAGCGATTCACTTTCTAGTAGATATGTAGACACAGAACATAGAGGAAGATATAATAGCTTTATAAATATAAGTAAAATATTGGGAACAGCATTAGCAAGTTGCCTAGTTGCATGGGGAGTAATAACGGAAAATAGTATTGTATTATTTTCTATAATTGCTATATTTTTTATATTACAATATATATTTATAAGAAAAATAGATTATAAAGTAGGAAATAAGACAAGTCCTTTTAAATCAACAATGAGATATATTTTAAAAAGTAAGAGTAGATACAAAATTATTTATGCTTTAACAACAAATCAAATAATAGAAAAACAATTTGCACCACTTTATTTGTATATTGTTTTGAAAGATTTTTCACTATTTTCTTCAATAGTTATAATATCATTATTATTACAAATAGTTACTATAACATTAATAGGAAAATATTCAGATAGAAATTTATCAAAAGCAAATAGTTTAGTGTCAGTTATTAAGGCGACAATAAGTGGCGTATATTTATTTGCTAGAAATAAAATAACAATATCATTAAATAGCACATTAAGCGATAACTTTGCAAAAGTATATGAAACATCTATTCAAACTTCAATACAAAATATAATAAAAGATTCAAAAGAAGATAGTGATCTTTTATCAGCAGTAGGTCAAATGAGTTTATGTTTTACAGAAATAGTAATATTTACAATACTTGCAATATTAAGTAACTTCATAGGAGAAAAAATATTTTATATAATATTTATATTATCTATGATTTCAACTATTGGAATTAATTTAAATATTAAAAAAGAAAAAAATAATTTTTAATTAAACACTTATTAACTAAAAAGTTAATGGAAAAAATTACGAAATAAAGAAAAATGAAAGAAGTGAAAAAAGTGTAAAATAATAGATTTAAATAGTATAAAAGTTACAATTTTTGATTTTGATGAAACATTAGCAATTCATAAAGATAAAGATTTTACAAAACATCGTAGTGAAAGTGAGGAAAGTTTTACAAATTGGTATTATAATGCCTATAAAAATCCAAACAAATTTTATGATGAAATAGAACCTTGTACAAAATCAAAAATATTGTATAATTTTATTAATAATTTAAAAAATAAAAAAATTAAAATGTATTGTTTATCTGGAATGAAATTTTCATTTCATTTAAAAGCAAAGCAAACATTTATAGATAAATATTATGGTGATGATATTGAAGTTATATCAACTTCAGAACAAGAATTAAAACTTAAAGGCATAAGAGTACTTGCAAAACAGACAAATCTAATATACATTATAATTTTGTGAAAGAATATATAAAGAATGAATGTAGTTTGGAAGAAAAAATAATAAACCTTTGTGATTTAATGTGTACCACTAAAACATTAACTGTTGAAAAAAGAATGATAGATTTATTACTAAGATATGGCGTATTTGCTAAAACACATTATCACATAGAACAAACTATGAAATTAAAAGAATATTTTGACAGTTTATTAGGATATAATCTTTATGATTTATTTCCAGAAATAAAGAATAATTTATAGTAAATCGGAGAAATAAAATGAATAGATTATTAAGAATAGGTTTTGATACATTTTTAACATCTGTAACTCCAATTTTCGGATGGTTTTTACTTGGAATATTAGTGGATAAAAATTTAATCAATATATTTTCATTAATATACCCGATACAATTTGTTATAAGTGCAATACAAAGTGTTTTTGGAACAGGTGCTAATATAAGTTCAATTAGAGATAAAAATAAAAATAGTGTTTTTTCTGGGGTGGTATTGGGTTCTGGTATAGGATTGATAATACTAGGGTGCGTTGCAATAAACATAGATAAATATATAACTTTTATGAACATGGATATTGATACATATAAAATATTTGGAGTATATGCTGTTATTCAAATGTTTTTTCAATTATTATTAAATTTATCTTTGTGTAAGTTGTATTTTGAAGAAGAAAATAAAAGAGCTAACAAATATAGTTTGCTATTCAATTTAATAAATTTTTCTTCATTAATTATAATGAGTTTAATAACAAAAGAACAAATAAAAATTGTTGGAATTTCAGTAATATGTATGAGTGTTTTTGTAGTTATTATGATGTTTAGAATAGTAGAAAAAACAAAATTTAAAATTAATATAGTAAATTGTATTAAATATGATTCTGTATATTTGTTTGCAGAAATTAGTATGTTTATAATTTATTTGTTTGGTTTTAAAAATTCATTTGATTTTGGTGAAAAATATATTTTAGCAACATCATTTGCAACTTTAATAACAGATACTCAATGGGATATTGCTTATGCAATAAAAACAGTAGCACAAATTGATATTACAAAAAAAGAATTTTCATATAATGAACATATAAAAAATAGCAGAAAATTAGTATATTTGTTAATTATATCAAGTATTATAATGGGTATTATATTATATCCAAGTTATAAGGTAGATATAATGGCAACATCAATCATAGTAAGTATAGAATTGGTAAGTTTATATATGTATCCAATTTATTTAACAAAATTAACATACATACAACTTGAACATTCTGCTGTAAAAGCAACTATTAGTAAACAAATTGCCAATATAATTAGAATTTTTTGTTCTTTTATATCATCTCCATTTTGCACATCAATTGGACTAGCAGTTTCAGTTATATATCAACTAGTATCTACACAGTATATAATTGAAAAAAATAAAATTAATATGGAAATGAAATAAAATCATTGCCACTCATTTGAGAGATAAAACTAGAGAAAAATTGAAGAGTGATGAGATAAATAATGTCTTAGTTGTAGAAGATGGATATGTATTTGAAATATAAAAATAAGGAGTAAATAAATGAGAATAGGGATAGATATAGATGATACTTTAACAGATATAAAAGACAAATTAACAAATGCTGCAAAAGAATATGCAATTAGTCTTAATAAAAATGTAGAAAATAAGAATCATAAGATAGTAGATATATATAATAATGGTAACATATATCAGAAATTATTTGATTTTAGTTATGATGAATTAAAATATTTTTTAGGAACTATACAAGAAGAAATTACTAACAATGCACTTCCAAGAAATGATTGTGCTGATATAATAAGAAAATTACATAAAGAGGGTCATGAAATATATATTATAACTGCAAGAGATTCTGAATTTCATAAAGATCCATATATTCAAAGTGAAACTTGGCTAAATGAAAATTCTATATATTTTGATAAATTGATTGTTAATGCTAGAGATAAAGCAAAAGTATGCGTAGAAAATAATATAGACTTATTAATTGATGATAGTATAAGTAATTGCTCAAGTGTATATAATTGTGGAATTGAAGCAATTATGATTAGTAATGAAAAAAATAGTAACAACGAAATAAAAACATTTTATAATTGGAAAGAGATATATAATTACATAAACGAAATGGAGTAGCAAATGAAAAAAATAAAAAATGAAAATCAAATATTAATAATGTTAGCTTTTTTTAGTATATCAGTTGGACTATGGGGAAATTTTAGACAACTATGGCTACAAGATAATAATTTTGCTGTTACTAATATAAGCAATATATTAAGTATAGGAACATTTATAAGTGTTATAATTATTGGCTTAATAGGAAAATACGTAAAACTAGATAGATTAAAAAATACATTGGTAATAGTGTTATTAGTAAAATTAGTAAATATGTTTTGGTTATATTTTTTAAATAGGACAGGACCGGTAGAACTAATTAGATTATCAATAATAATAGATATTGTAACAGAATATATAATAATCACAAGTATTTACCCATTAATAACAACTATTGTAAAAACAGGAACAATATATAGTAAAAGAAGATTAACAGAATATTTATTTAGAGATATTGGAATTTTATTTGGAGGAGTATTTATAGGTAAAAGTATAGCAGGATTATTTGTAAATTATAATGCATGTTTACTTATAGCAAATATTTTTTTACTATTTTCGTTATTGGTATTATTAAATATAAAAGTCACTAATTTTGCTAATATAGAAGAATATAAAGAAATTTCTTCAAAATATATTTTTAAAGATAAGCTTTTAATATTGTATTTGATTTATACACTAATCGGAACAATTGCAATGTCAACAGCTCTTGGACTAAAAATGCTTACACTTACCAATTATTTTCAATTTAGTGATAGTGTAGCGACTAATTACTTATTAATTATTGGACTACTAGCAGATGTTTTTGGAATTATAGCATTAAAATACTTAACACCTAAAAATGATTATTTAACTGTAACAATAAAATTTGGAATAAGATTTTTAGGATATGTAATAGCATTTATATCAAATAGTATAATGATTACATTAATTGCAATTACTTGGTCTATATTTATTTCAACAGCATATGAAAATATTTGTGATGCTGTATATATTAACAGATTAGAAAATAAATATCAGTTAAGTTTTTCAAATATATGCCATATAATAAGGTTTTTAGGAGAAGCAATAGGTGTATTCCTTTGTGGTATAATGTATGAGATAGGATTAAGATATATGTTTGGATTATCTGCTTTATTTATGATATTCCAAATAAGTATAGCTTATTATATGATATATTTAAGAAAAAGGGAAAAATAAATGAAAATAGGAATTGATATAGATAATGTAATATCAAATTTTAATGAGGAATTGTTAAAAGCATTTACGATTGATAAAAGATTTATTAGGAAATAATTTATATGATTTATTTCCAAAGATAAAAGAAAATTTGTAGAAGTATTATTATATTAAAATAAAAAATGAAAGAAGTGAAACAATTGGAAAATAAAAAAATAGATTTAAGTAGTATAAAAGTTGCAATTTTTGATTTTGATGACACACTAGCTATTCATAAAGATAAAGATTATTTAAAACATCGTAATGAAAATGAAGAAAATCTTTTAAATTATTACTTAAATGCTTATCTAAATCCAGAATCTTTTTATGAGACTATTGAACCATGTTTAATATCCGATTCATTACAAAATTTGATTAAAACATTTGAAACAAAAGGTGTAAAAATATATTGTGTATCTGGAATGAAATTTTCATTTCATCTAAAAGCGAAAGAAAACTTTGTACATAAATATTATAGTAATGATATAGAAGTAATTTCAGCACGATCTCAAGAATTAAAGTGTGATGCTGTTAAAATTATTAAGCGTATTAACAATTGTGATTTAAATGAAATATTGTTTATAGATGATAACAAAGAAAATATTATCAGATTTAATAATATGGGAATACATGCATGGACGCCTGAAGAATTTGAACAGTTAATATAATAATTAACAGGAGAAAATAAATGGAACAAGAAACAAAGAAAATAAATAGAAGTATAAAAATATATCCGTTGTTTGCATCATTTACAGGTGATTTAATATTCTTCGTACCAATAGACACATTATTTCTAACATTGGTAAAAGGATTAAATGCAAGTCAAATAACAGCAATGACAATGGTTGCATTAATAATATGCATAGTATTTCAAAAAGTAATACTAGCTATTGTAAAAAAGATAGGAAATGTTAATTCATTAAGATTAGGAGCAACTATGTTGTTAATTGCATCATTAGTATTAACATTTGGAAAATCGTTTATTGCAATGTTATTATATAAAAGCATACATGAATTAGCAGTTATGTTTTTAAATATGGATGAAATAATTTTGAAAAATAATTTAAAAGCTGTAAGTAGAAAAGACGATTATTTTAAAATAAGAAATAAATCAAAGATTATTTATGCTATTATAACGTTATTCACAGCATTAGTAGCAGGAAAAATGTTTAATGTAAATCATTATTTACCAATGTATTTATCAATAATAATATATGTATTGGTATTAGGAACGGCATTTTTATATTATGAGGCAAAAGTAGAGGATGAATTAGAAACGAAAAAAGAACATAAAAAACTAAAGATAACATCAGTAATATTCTATGTAATATTATCAAATGCAGTATTTTATTCAATAATAAAAATGGGACAAAACAATAGTAAATTATTTATGCAATATGATTTTCAAAAATTCTTATCTGTTGAAATGGTAACATACTACATAACAACAATAGTGTTTATATCAAGGATAGAGAGATTAGTAGGCAATGTAATATTTGGAAAGGTATATTCAAAAATAAAAGATAAAATGAGCATTGTTTTAACAATATGTTTGGCATTAGCATTTTTATTATTGATTATAGGACACTTTATAGAATCGGCGTTCATTTGTAAAGTGATAATTATGTCTTTAGGATTTTTCTTAATATTAGCGATAAGAGATTCATTCCAAACATATATAGAAGATATTGCTTTAACTATTTCAAATAAAGAGGAACAACAAGAAATTATAATTAAAATTGAAGTTTATAGAAGATTAGGAACATTAATATTAAGTGCTATTTTTACATTAATATTGATGAGATATGAACTAATTGTAATAGAATTTATTTTATTAGGCTTAAGCATTATTGAAATATTTATAAATAAAAGCTTATGTAATAAGTTATCAAATTATAGTATAGTAGCAAAAAATGGATAGCAAATTAAATGCTATCTATTTTCAGTTAAATTTGTAAAAAAATACCTGTTGAACATATACTTCTAAATAAAGTATAATCTATTTAAGAGGTGCAATAACTATGAGAATAATAAAAAAATATGGAAAAGAATTATTATATAAAGAATTAAGAAAAAGTTACAATTTTTTTATTAAAGAAGCAAACACAAACAAAAAAATCAAGGGGTATGGACTAATAAAAGATAAAACAATATTAGCTGATAATATCGCAAGCATAGCATCAGTAGGATATGGTTTAGGAGCATTAGTTATTGGAGTAGAACATAATTAGATAAAATACGATAAAGCGTACGATAGAGCAAACAGAACACTAGAAACTTTTATAAATAACATAGAAGGAAAAAATGGATTTTATTATCATTTTGTAAATATGAAAACAGGAAAAAGGGAATGGAATTGTGAAATATCAATAATAGATACAGCAATTTTTATATGTGGTGCAATATGAATTTAATAAAAAAAAGAAAGATTATAAAGATATAAAGGATATAATATATACATATTGTGGAACATTATTTACATATCAATATTCATATGCATGGATTGATTTTAGAAATTTAACAGATATTAATGGAGTTAATTGGTTTGAAAATTCAATAAAAGCAACAAAAGGACCAGGAGCTGAACCTTGTGATATGAATTTAGAAATAGAAAACGATGGAACAATATCTCCATGTGGTGCAATTGGCTCAATAGTGTTTACACCAAAGGAAAGCATACAGGCTATGGAATATTATTATAATACATTTAGAAAACTGTGGGGAAAATACGGCTTTAAAGATGGCTTTAATTTAGAAGGGAAAAAAGGCTGGTTTGCAAATGAATATATAGAAATTGATAAAGGAATAGGAATGTTAATGATAGAAAATTATTTAAATGAAACTATATGGAAATATTTTATGAAAAATGAGTATGTCATTAAAGGATTAGAATTGATAGAATTTACTGATAATAAATCAGAAAATTTGAAACTAAACAAAGTATAATTTGGAAAAAGTTACAAATGAAATATTATATAAAAATTGATATAATATATGTAGATATGTAATATCACATAATAGTAGTGAAAATAACCCAAATATTTTAATTAAAATGGAGGTATTAAGATGAAAATTTGTATTTTACGGAGAGATGGAGAAAATGTTCATAATGGAATGGCAGAAGTGATGCTTGCAATAACAGAAAGATATTTTGGAAGAAAAGAATTATTTTTAGATAAAAACGAAATTTATAATTGCTGTATCAGAAGTAAATCTGCGATATGTTGTGAGAATTTTGAAGTAAAAGCAAAGAAAAAAACTCTAACCTAGCAAATGCTAATTAGAGTTTTTCTTTTTTACAAATAATTTTGAAGATGTTATATATATAAATATGTAAATTTTATAATTCAATTCTTGGCTGATATCTCTCAAGCCACATATTAACCTGGCACAAATACGCCATAAGTTGAGGACCAGTCATCAATTGCCCAAACCAAGGTCTAGTAAAAGCCTTTCCATCAGTATTCAAAATGTTTAAAATATAATTTCTATTAAGCAAATTATTAATAGGAGCATTTTTATCCTTCATAATCTCAGCAAGCATGCCCTTAACTTTAGCCAAATAAGTAGGATTATGAGTTTTTGGATAAGGAGATTTTTTTCTATCAACAATCTCATCAGGAAGAAAATCCTTACAAATATATCTAAGCAACCCTTTTTCACGACCTTTTAGAGCTTTAATCTCCCAAGGAATATTCCAAACATATTGAGCTAATCTATAATCACAAAAAGGAACACGAAGTTCTAATCCATTATACATAGCCATTCTATCAGAACGGTCTAAAAGCGTTTGCATAAACCAATTTAAAGTAAGATGCGAAATTTTCCTTTTTTCAGCAGTTTCTTCAGAATCGGAATCTAATATTTCAACTTCTGATAAACTTTCGTTATATCTATAATCAATATAACTTTTCAAATTAACTTTTTGACCAATTGCAGGATTTAAAAGTTGTTGCCTTTCATCAATTGCAATAGACCAAGGAAAAGTACCACTATTTAAAGCATCTTCTCTGAAAAACCAAGGATATCCACCAAAAATTTCGTCAGCACATTCACCTGTTAAAGAAACAGTCATTTCTTTTTTTACATTTTTACAGAATAACAATAAAGAAGAATCAATATCTGCCATGCCTGGCATATCACGAGCAATCATAGCATCTTCTAAATATTCTGCAAGTTCAGGAGTATCTATAACAATTTGATGATGATTTGTATGAAGATTTTTATTCATTAAATTGATATAATAATTATCGGAATTAGGCTGAAAATCGCTCTTAACAAAGTTTTTATCATTATCTACATAATCAATAGAATAAGTATCTAAAGGTGGCAAACCATTATCTCTACAATAATCTGATGCAAATTTTGTAATTATACTTGAATCTAAACCACCTGAAAGAAAAGTACATAAAGGAACATCAGAAACAAGCTGTCGTGTAATAGCATCATTTAATAAAAATTTGACTTTCTCACATGTGGTTCCAAAACTATCAGTATGTTCTTCAGATTTTAATTTCCAATACCTTTCAATATGTAAACCATAGCTATTAAAAGTGGCACAATGAGCAGGCCTTAATTCATAAATATTTTTAAATATTGTAGTACCAGGTGTATGTGCTGGACCAATTCCAAATAATTCACAAATTCCTTGATTATCTAAAACTTTTTCAGTACCAGGATATTCAAATAATGCTTTAATTTCAGAACCAAAAGTTAAAGTCCCATTTTTTATAGTATAAAATAATGGTTTAACACCAAAGTGGTCACGAGCTAAAAATAATTCTTTTTTTCTACTATTCCAAATAGCAAAAGCAAAAATTCCATTTAAGTGATTTACAACATCAGAACCATAATGAATATAAGCTTTTAATAAAAATTCTGTATCACAATGACCATTAAAGGAAAATCCATTTTCTGTTAAAGTTTCTTTTAATTCTTTAGTATTATAAATTTGACCATTATAGACAATAACATATTCACCATAAGAATATTTTTCTATCATAGGCTGTTTACCACCGTTCTGGGTCTATAACAATAAGTCTTTTGTGAGCAAGTGCCACGTTTTTATCTATGTAAAAGCCATCTTCATCTGGGCCTCTTTTTGAAAGAGTGGAGTTCATATTAAGCAAGATATTTTTTTTTGAAGATACATCATTTTTGAAATCTATAAAACCAACAAAACCACACATAAATTACCTCCAAAGTGGTACAATTTACAGTTTTAAAATAAGCCGTAAATTGTAACTCAAAGTTTTTTTATATTATATGCAAATGCAAAAAAATGTTGCTTTAAAAAAAATTATATGATAAACTAAGAAAGTAATAAGGGAGATGAAAATAAATGTACTTAAGAAACATAATAGGACATTTTAAAGTAATAACAAAACATAAATGGGTAGTGTTTAAACTGTGTTGCAGAGTAGGTCAGCCATGGAGAGGGCTAGTTCATGACCTTTCAAAATATTCACCAACAGAATTTTGGGAGGAAGTAAAATATTTTAATGGACATCATTCACCAATAACAGATTGCAAAAAAAACGAAGGTTATTCAAAAGCTTGGTTACATCATAAAGGCAGAAATAAGCATCATACAGATTATTGGGTCGATTTAAATGCACCAGATAAAACTCCAATTATACCATACAAATATGTTGCTGAAATGTTATGTGATAAATTGGCTGCTGGTATTATATATAAGGGTAAAGACTGGACAAAAGAATACGAATTAGAATATTGGTTACATGAAAGAGATAGGACTTTAGTAAATGACCAAGTTGAAAATTTAATAACAGATTTTTTTACACAAGTAAGTGAAGTTGGAATAGATAAGGCTTTGACAAAAAAGAATGTAAAAGAATTATACTCAAAATATTGTATTGATTATAATATAAAACAAGATGAAATAGATGAAAATAAAATAGCAATTAAATAGAAAAATATAATTTTTTTAAATTACACACTGCAAAAGAGTTGACAAAAACAAAAAATGCTTGTATAATTTTATAGTGCAAAAATAAATCGATAAAATTTTAAATAGGTATAAAACAATATATCTTTAAACAAGGGGGGAATAGAAATGGCACAACCAAAAAGAAGATGGTCAAAAGCAAGAACACACTCAAAAAGATCAACATGGAAAAAAGAACAACCAAACTTTGCTACATGCCCAAATTGTCATGAACCTATAATGCCACATAGAGTTTGCTCAAATTGTGGATATTATGATGGAAAACAAGTAGTAGCAAAAAAAGAAACTGAAAATGCGTAAGATAATAAAAATAGTACAAAAATTGTGCTATTTTTATTTTTTTGTAAAAAATTTGAAATTTTTGTATACTTTTTTAGATTAATGTGATATTATGTATGCAAATACAAAAGAAAGAGAGGGAATATTATGTTTGAAAAATTCTTTAAAAGATCAAGTTGGGTAGATATAGCTATTTCAGTAATATTTGTATTATTTGGAACATTATTAATAGTAAAACCAGATGAAACAGTAGGTGCTATTTCTATAATATTAGGCATAGTATTTATTGCTATGGGGGTTTTAAAATTAGTAGAATATTATACTTCTGATGCTAAAGAAGATTGGCTATTAACTATAGCATTAATCACTGTAATATTAGGTGTTATAATATTATTTGCATCTGATGCTATATTGTCATTATTTAGAGTGATAGTCGGTATATGGATTATTGCAACAGGAATAATGGATTTTCAAACTACATTAGTATGGAAAGAAGTTAAATCACCATATTGGACAGCTGCTGTATTATTCTCAATATTGATGATGTTTGCAGGTATTGTAATTTTGATAAACCAAAATATATTAATTACAACTATGGGAATTATAATAGTTGCTTATAGTGTATTAGATATTATTGATAGAATAATATTTATGAAGAAAATAAATGATTATAAAAAGAACTAATTGAATAGATACAAAAAAGAGCAAGAATTTGCTCTTTTTTTGTATATCACACCAACTGCTCAAACGCCTAAGAATTTTACAAATTTAAAGTTATCAACATAAAATAGAGAAATTTTTAAAAAAATTTAAATATATTGCAAAATGTCGAAAAATATAATAAAATATACGCGTGATGGAGGGAATAAAATTGGAAACAAAACAAGAAATAGAAAAACAAAAAGAATATATAGAAAAAGTAAAAAAAATAAATGAAAATAAAAATTTAAAATATAGTATACTAACAATGGGATGTCAACTAAATGAAAATGACTCAGAAAAGTTATGCGGAATGCTAGAAGAGATGGGATACACAAAAACAGAAAATCAAAATGAAGCAGATTTAGCATTATTTAATACATGTTGTGTAAGAGAAAATGCAGAAGACAAGCTATTTGGAAAATTAGGAGAACTTAAAAAAATAAAAGAACAACGAGGAACTATAATAGCAATTGGTGGATGCATGATGCAAGAAAAACATATTACAGATAAAATAAAATCAAGTTATCCATATACAGACATAATATTTGGAACACATACATTACATAAATTCCCAGAAGATTTATATAAAGTTCTAGAAGAAAAGAAAAAACTAGAAGATGTATTAGATATAGATGGCAAAGTTTATGAAGGATTACCAATAAAAAGAAATAGTAAAATACAAGCATCTGTAACGATAATGAATGGATGTAATAATTTCTGCAGTTATTGTATAGTTCCATATGTTAGAGGAAGAGAAAGAAGTAGAGAGCCAAGAGCAATAATAGAAGAAGTGAGAGAACTAGCAAAACAAGGATATAAAGAAATTACTTTACTTGGCCAAAATGTAAATTCATATTTAAGAGTAGAAAGAGAAAAAGGCATAGAATTTGAAGAATATGAAGGAGTAAATTCATTTGCAACATTACTAAGAGCAGTAAACAAAATAGATGGAATAGAAAGAATAAGATTTGTATCACCACACCCAAAGGACTTTACAGATGATGTAATAGAAGCAATAGCTGACTGTGACAAAGTATGTAAATTAGTACATTTACCACTTCAGTCTGGAAATACAAAAGTACTAAAAGAAATGAATAGAAAATATACAAAAGAACAATATTTAAACTTGGTAGAAAAAATGAAAGCAGGAATACCAAACTTAACATTATCAACAGATATAATTGTTGGTTTCCCAGGTGAGACAGATGAAGAATTTGAGGATACTTTAGATGTTGTAGAAAAAGTAAAATTTGAACAAGTATATATGTTTATATATTCAAGAAGAGTTGGAACACCAGGAGATAGAATGGAAAATCAA
>OIYO01000754.1_pt1 | contig 23496 bp, 18 predicted proteins | sample 1588191 | NCBI WGS metagenome assembly OIYO01 (sample SAMN03283275) | human gut metagenome | biome: human-associated habitat; material: feces | host: Homo sapiens | place: Peru | collected 2012 | reverse complement strand
GGGCGATAGAGGAAGGACTTAAAAAGGGCAGACAGAAAATAAAGCCCGCCGAGAGCGCAAATAAGCTTAAAAATGTGTGGTGTGTTGGCTCTTCACCCATAGAATTTGCAAAAACGGTAGGAGAAAATATAACAGTAATTGACCCTGATACCCCCGAAAAAACGGCGGAAAAGATCGGTTCAGGTCACCCCGACGCGGTTTTGTGGGGGAGCGATATTAAATCAAAGGCTTTAGCGCCGCAGGTTGCCGCCCTTTTAAACACGGGGCTTTGCGCCGACTGCACCACGCTTGAAACCGACGGCGAAACGCTTTATATGTACCGTCCTGCGTGCTCGGGCAATATAATAGCAAAAATAAAGTGCGAAACAAAGCCGCCAATGGCAACCGTGCGCACCGCCGAGGAAGAACAGAAAAAAATTATTATAGGTATAGGCTACGGCGCGCGGGAGCATATAGCGGAGTTACTGGCATTTGCCGAAAAAATAAACGCTGGTATAGGCGCAACGCGCAAAATGGTGGACAGCGATTATCTGCCCTATGAATTGCAGGTAGGGCTTACAGGCAAAACGGTAAACCCCGATGTGTATATTGCAGTAGGTATTTCGGGCGCGGTGCACCATATTGTAGGAATAAAGCAATCGGGTACAATAATCGCAATAAATTCCGATATGGACGCCCCGATATTCAAATATGCCGATTTCGGAATTACAGCTGATGCAGGTGATATTTGTAAAAATAATATGATAAGGAATTTTTCTGAACCGGAATAGTAAAATAAAAGCTTTTTACCAATAGTTAGGGCTAAGAAGCTAAAATAAAATTTAAAGACAGGCAGTTGTGTTTTTGAGCAATTGCCTGTCTTTTTAGTTGTCTAAGTGTTTTTTTAGAAATTATTTTTAAACCTGTTTCTGTATTCTTTAGGCGAGGCGCCTACGCTCTTTTTAAACATTTTATATACATAGGTAGCGTTATTTATTCCCAAAAGCTCAGACATTTCTTCAACCGTAACATTGCTGTGCTCAAGCATATATTGCATAGCCTTTATTTTTAATTTCGTGCGGTATTGCACTGGGCTTTCGCCCAAATATTTTTTGAAATTTCTTCTGAAGCCCGCGCTGCTTATATTGCACATAGCGGCGATTTCCTCTAAAGAAATATCGTTAAAGGGATCGCGCTCGATTATTTTAATTCCCTGCGCTATGGCGGAATAGTCTCTTGATAAGGCTTTGGAATTGCCCTTGCCCAATATATTGAGCACCTCGTACACGCTTGATAATATGTTTACGGGGGATTTAATAGGCTTCTCGTACCGCCTTACACCTCTTTTATGGCGTGGGAAAGCGCCGATGAAAAGGGGGTGGTTATCAGAAAGGGGTGTGGGGAAAAGGTGTAAAGCTTATCGTCTTCTTTAATATGAAATTCTATTAAATAAGCGTCCTGATTGGAAAGACCGCAATCGTTATTGAAAATTGTATAGTTACTGCCCTCTGACAGCAGGGGCGAGGGAGCGGCTATTGCCGATTACGCGGTAGGTATAAACGCCGGCTCGGTAAGGGAAAGCGCCATAGGCGACCGCGGCAACAGATTCCTTGAAATTGAGGAGGAGCTGGGCAAAAACGCAAGGTTTATAGGTGCGAGGGGTCTTAAAGGCTTCAGAAACCGGCAAAGAGCCGATGAATTTGAAAGGAACAGGTGACAGGGCTTTATGAAACAGTACATAAACGGACAGCTGATTGAGGGCAAGGGCAGAGTAAATAATGCGTATGATCCCGCAACCGGCGAAATAATAGAAAGCTTTAAGGGCGCCACAAGGGAGCAGACTCTGGAAGCGCTTGCCGCTGCCGATAAAGCCTTTAAGGTATGGCCGAAAACGCCGGTAAACGAGCGCGCCGAGTGGCTTTACAAATTAAAGGCTGCCTGCACTGCTGAAAGAGATAAGCTTATAGACCTTGTTTCCTTTGAATCGGGCAGACCCTATGCCGCCGCCTGCGGCGATGTTGATTGGCTGCTTATAAGCCTTTCATATTACGCAGAGCAGGCAAAGCGCATAGAAGGCACTGTTTTACCCTATCAGGGCAGCGGGGATAATCCGAATTACCAAATAGTGACCCGACAGCCTATCGGGGTGACGGTTGGGCACATTGCGTGGAATTACCCCCTCGGCAATGCGAGCATAAAATTAGCCCCGGCTATTGCCTCGGGCTGCTCCTGTATTATAAAGCCTTCAAGCGAAACGCCGCTTGCCACGCTTTATGTGGGCGAAATAGCGGCGAAAATCGGTTTTCCGAAGGGCGTGCTTAATATTATTTCAGGGCCTGCGGGCGAGGTTGCCGCAACGCTCAACGAAAGCCGTATTCCGCGTATGATAACCCTTATAGGCTCATATGAGACCGGGCTTAAGCTTATGCAGCAATCCGCCACATCGCTTAAAAAATACTCGCTGGAGCTGGGCGGCAACGCGCCGGTAGTTGTTATGCCGGACGCCGACCTTGATGATGTTGCAAAAAATATTGTGGCTAAAAAGGTAGGCTTTGCGGGGCAGACCTGCGTTAATTACAACCGAATTTACATACACAGAAGCATTTACAGCGTTATGTGTGAAAAAATTGCGGCTGAATTATCAAATGTAAAGCTCGGTAGGTATAAGGATGAGGGTTACATTATGGGTCCGGTTATAAATAAAGCCGCAAGAGACAGAATGACAGAGCTGATAGACGACGCCGTAGCCGGCGGCGCACGGCTTGTTATGGGCGGAGAGGTGCCCGAGGAATTTTCAAAGGGCAGCTATATAACCCCCGCGCTGCTTACAGACGTAAACGACGGTATGCGCGTTTCAACAGAGGAAATTTTCGGACCTATTATTCCGCTGCAGCCGTTAGATACCTTAGATGAGGCTATTGAAAAATCCAATAAATCCATTTTCGGGCTTTCGGCGTATTTCTTCGGGCATAATTCCCGGGAAATGAGCAAATATTTTGAAAATGTTACCGCCGGAGAATTTTTTGTAAACGGCGGCGGCGCAACAGAGTTTTCACCCCACGCGGGTGCAAAGCAATCGGGTATAGGGTGCGATAAATCAAAGTGGTCTATGGAAGAATATTACGACATTAAATTTATGTCTATGATACCCTGACAGGTGGCTTCAATGGAAAAAAATACGATATTATAGGAATAGCGAACCCGGGGCAGGATTTGGTGGTTGAGCTGCCGAAAATGCCGTATAACGCCGTAAGCAGCAAAATGTATGATTGCAGCTTTCAGGGCGGGGGCTGGGTTGCCACCGCACTTTGCGTGGCGGGCAGTTTGGGCGCTGAAGCCGCTTTTTTGGGAATAGTGGGCGGCGATGCCTTCGGCAGGCTTATAATTGATGATTTTAAGTTCAATAGGGTAGATACCTCTCATATCATTGTGGAAAAGGATAAAAGGAGTAACTTTTGCATTTGCATAACCGAGCGCAGCACCAAATCAAAGCATATAATCTCCCGCGGCGGCGAGCTGCGCGAGGTGGAGCCGAAGGATATTGATTTCGATTTTGTAAGGTCTGCAAAAATAATGCACGTTGGCTTTGTAAACGATGCTGTTTGTGCGGCTGCCGACGTCATTCACGCGGCGGGCGGCAAGGTGAGCGTTGACGCGGCGTATTACAAGCCGTATGTTTACGAAAATTACGGAATCTTTGATATTTTTATCGGCTCGGAATATTATTTTTACGGCGTATGCGCAGAGCTCGGCAAGGGTAAATCGAGTGAAATGTCGCAGCAGGAAAAAATTGAGGTAATGCGTTACATTGCCTCAAAGGGACCCGAAATTGTAATATTCACCTTCGGTGAAAACGGCTCGCTGGGAATTTGCGGCGGGGAAAGCTTTTATCAGCCCGCAATGAAGGTTGAGGTAGCCGATACTACCGGTGCAGGGGATGTTTACCACGGCGCGTTTTTTACGGCTTATTTAAAGGGTATGAGCATACCCGGATGTATGCGCTTTGCAACCGGCGTTTCATCAATAAAATGCACAAAGCCGGGCGGCAGAGCCGGAATACCCGATTTAAAAACGCTTGAAAGGTTTTTGGCAACGGGCGAGGTTGACGCGGAAAATCTGGATAAGCGTATGCAGCGTTACAAATTCGGGCTGCAGCAATAAAACAAAACGGAGGATGAGAAAATGCTTTGTTCAATGAAAAGTGTGCTTTATATGGCAGAAGAAGGGGGCTATGCGGTCCCGGCGTTTAATATTTACAATTTCGGCAGCCTTATGGGGGTTAAAAACGCCGCAAAGGAAACCGGCGCGCCGGTAATTTTGCAAATGTATACAAGGCTTTTTGATACCGGCCTTGCAAAATATTTAATGCCGGCATTAAAGGAGGTTGCAAACGAGCTTACAACTCCGGTTGCAATACACCTTGACCACGGCGCGGGTATGCCGCAGGCGGTAAGGGCGATTAAATACGGCGCTACAAGCGTTATGATTGATGCATCTACCAAAGCCTTTGAAGAAAATGTTGAAACAACTCGGGCGGTTGTAAATATTGCAAAGTGCGGGGGCATTACCGTTGAGGGCGAGTTGGGTCATGTAGGCTCCGCCGCAAACGGCGATGAGACAGGTAGCTATACCGAGGTTGGCGCGGCGGCTCTGGCGTGCCTGACGACCAAATTAAGGCTGCCGTAAAAGCGGGTGTACGCAAAATAAACTACGCAACCGATGTGTGCTATGCCTATATAGAGTGCTGCAAGCAGCTTGACCCCTACAGCGAGCCGTTTGATATGCTGCTTACCCACCCCGAAAACGCAGTAAAGGAATTTGCTTGCCGACAGAATAAGGCTTCTCGGCGGCGCAAGGTAAATACGCTTTAAAAATATGAGGGGAGCTTTTTAAGGAATACAGGCTGAGCGCAATTTCCGCCGAGTGCTGGACGGCAATGCAGCAGCTTGTAGGCGCTATGCCCTGCGCGGTTTACGGAATTTTGGCAGATGAGGGATATATTATAGGCTGTGAGAGCGATATGCACTGCGCTATGACAATGGCGCTTTTGAAGTGCGCAACACTCGGTAAGGGCAGACCGCTGTTCGGCGAGTTTACGGTGCGTCACCCCGAAAACAGAAATGCCGAGCTTTTGTGGCATTGCGGACCGTTTGCATATTCGCTGCACCGGACGGATGAGCCTTGCAGGTGCGTAAATATGCGCGGGTGGTTCCAGGTAAAAGCCGGGCACTACACAGTTGCCAGAATAGACCAGGACCACGGCAGATATTAGATTATTGCCGGCGGGTGCGAGAGCACCTCCGGTCCCTTCACAAACGGAACGTACCTTTGGGCGCAGTTCCGCGACCTTGACGCATGGGAGCGAAAATTGGTTGAGGGACCGTATATCCACCATGTTTCGGAGGTTGCGGGCGATTACACCGCCGAGATAAAGGAATTTTGCAAGTATGTTTCAAATATAAAATTTGAAACGGTATAGTTGGAGCGGCTGTATGCTGAAAACACCTGATACTTCTCATTGCTTTTGCATTTGATATATATATAAGCGGCGGTATTCTTTGGGTGACATACCCGTTTTTTTCTTGAATATGCGGCAAAGGTAGCCACTGTCGCAATAACCTATTTTTTCACATATTTCATCAAGCGTAAGCTCTGTGTTTTGCAGATACATTTTTATATTATTGATTTTATGAAGATTGCGGTACTCTACAGGCGAAACGCCTGCGTATTGCCGAAAAAGCTTTTCAAAGTAGCCTATGCTTACATTGCACAGTCCGGCAATTTCCTTAATGCTTTTTTCCGCAGGTGAATCGTCGGTCAGGTATTTTAGGCTGGGCTTAATAATATTTGTATTTATTGGGTTTTCAAGCTCTAGGCGAGTATAGCCCGATACCGTGCTGAATATTTCATACGCCGCGCCGTAGAGCGCAAGCGGTGAAAAGTTAGGTGCGTTAAACGCGGCAATAAGATTGCGGAAAAGCTTTTCATAGTGCTTTATGTGCCCGGTGGTTACTATGTAAACCTTATCGCCCAGGGAAATATGTCCCGGGGAAAACGGCGTATGTGAAACCTCTCTTTTTTCGCCGCGCAGGGTATTTGCAGGGCTGAGTGTAAACTCAAAAAGCAGGTTTTCCTGAAAAGTATTTCCCGGAGGCGGAGAGTTTTCCCAGATGTAATGGCTGCCCTGCGGCATATAAACCAGCGCACCGTGAGGTATATAAAACGGCGGGAATCCCGGTTGATAGCATACCCCGGTTGTATTTGCAAACAGCAATAATGCGTCGGTTGGGCGCGGCTGCTGTGTTTCAAATCTTGTTCTTCCGGTTTGCTTTTGTGCAACCGCAAATATATTTGAAATATCAAAAAATAAATTGCCGAGCGCAGGAAAATCGGTTTTCATTTATCTCACCCTTTTGATTATATTAAACAGCCCTGCGCCTGTCAAGCCGCGCATGGCATTTTAGTGCGAAAAAGTCCAATTTTAAGCTTAGTATGTATATTGTTTACAGCGTGTGTATGCAATAGAATAATATTGAATAGACAATACAAATTAAAAGGGGACTTTAAAATGAAAAAAGAGATAACGGCAGCAATTCTCGGAACAGGTGCCAGAGGCAGCATGTTCGGCACGCTTATGCAAAAGCACGGCGGCTTTAGGGTTACTGCGGGGTGCGATATAAACCCCGAGCAGCTTTTAAAGTTTAAAAAGCTGCTCGGAATAGGAGAAGAATGTCTTTTTAATAATGAGGAAAGCTTTTTTAAGGAAAAGCGCGCCGATATGCTTGTAATAGCAACCTTTGATAAAGAGCATGTACGTCAATGCGTGCGGGCCATGAAAATGGGCTATGATATATTGCTTGAAAAGCCCATAAGCGACTCAAGGGAGGAAATTGAGCTTTTACTGCAAACGCAAAAGGAAACCGGCAGAACGGTGGCGGTCTGCCACGAGCTGCGCTACGGACCCGGTTATGAAAAGCTTTCGGAGCTGCTTAAAAGCGGAACTATAGGCACACTTTTGGCAATAGACGCAATGGAAAGGGTTGCATATTGGCACCAGGCACAGGCGTATGTGAGAATACAGTCTGAGCATAATGATGTGGCATATCCCACAATTCTTGCAAAGTGCAGCCACGACCTTGACCTTGTGCAGCACTATGCCGGTGACGAGTGCGATACACTGTCGTCGGTAGGTGCGCTTAGCTTTTTCAGAAAAGGAAACGCCCCGGAGGGAGCTGCCGAGCGCTGCCTTGACTGCCGATATATAGAAAGCTGTCCGTACAGTGCTGAAAGAATATATATAGACGGCTGGAAACGTGATAATTGCCCCAAATTCGTTTGGCCTTACAACAAGGTTTCGCTTAAAAATCCCACAACCGAAAAGGATTTGTATGATGGGCTTAGAACCAAGTGCTTCGGTAAATGCGTTTTTCTTTGCGGGGTTGAGGAAAACCCGACCGTTGTTGACCACCAGCTTGTGCAAATGCAGTTTAAAAACGGTGTTACTGCGGTGCTGAAAATGGTTTTTGCACAAACCCCGGGCAGAAGAATAAATCTTTTCGGCACATATGGCGAGCTGTTGCTTGACGAACGCAGTGACACTCTGGAAATAAGGCGTTTCGGTGAGGAGCCCGAAATTATACCCTTGAAAACATTAACCGAAAGCGGCAATGCGCATGGCGGCGGGGATACACGGCTTGTTGAGCATTTATACAGCCTGCTTGCCGAAAATGAGGAAAACCGCACTTCACTTAAAGAATCGGTAGAAAGCCATTTAATGGGTATAGCCGCCGAGGAATCGCGGCACAGCGGCGGAAAAGCGGTGGCGGTGCACAGATAAACGGTGAAGGGTGATTGCTATGAAATTTGATTCTAAAGCCATGCGTGAAGGTCCGATATTGAAAAGCATAATTATATATACCGTACCGATAATTTTCACGGGGCTTTTACAGCTGTTTTTCAATGCCGCGGATCTTATAGTTGTCGGTCGGTTTTGCGGCAGCGATTCAGTAGCGGCTGTCGGGGCAACCGGGTCGGTTACCAATCTTATCATCAATTTGTTTATAGGGCTTTCTGTAGGAGCAGGGGCTGCGGCGGCACAGGAAATAGGCGCCGGCAATGATGAATCTGTATCGGCAACGGTGCACACAGCCGTTTGCACGGCGGTTGTAAGCGGAATATTTTTGACCGCTGTGGGTCTGCTTTTTTCAAAAAAATTTTTAATACTTATGGGAACGCCGAACGGCAAGCTTTTGAAATTGGCTGTATTATATATGCAGATATATTTTTGCGGTATGGTTTTCAGTATGCTGTACAATTTCGGCTCTGCAATACTCCGTGCTGCAGGCGATACCCAATCGCCGCTTGTTTTTCTTACCGCCGCAGGAGTACTTAATGTATTACTTAATGTATTATTTGTAACGGTGTTTAAGCTTGATGTGGCAGGGGTAGCACTTGCAACCGTTGTTTCGCAGGCATTGTCGGCAGCTTTGGTTTTATGTGCTCTCAGCAGACGAAAAGATGCATGTCGGCTTGAAATGAGAAAATTGAGGATACATAAGAATTCGTTGTTCAGGATAATAAAGATCGGCGTTCCGGCGGGGCTTCAGGGCGCGCTTTTTACCGTTTCGCATGTTTTGGTTCAGTCGTCGGTCAATTCGTTCGGCGCGGCATATATGTCAGGGGCGGCGGCAAGTTCAAGTATAGAAGGCTTCTGTTATACCGCAATGAACGCATTTCAGCATACAGCACTCAATTTTTGCGGGCAATGCTTCGGCGCAAGGGATTTAAAGCGCGTAAGGCGGGTGACCCGTGTTTGTCTTATTACGGTTGCGGTCACCGGGCTTATTGTAGGAAATCTTTTATATGTTTTCGGAAGACCGCTGCTTGAAATATATATAACCGACTCTCCGACAGCCGTAAATTACGGAATGGAAAAATTGCTCATTATGCTTGTGCCGTATTTCCTTTGCGGAACACTCGAAACCATAACAGGGGCAATGCGCGGTATAGGTTCATCGGTAACACCTACCGTAATAACAGTCTTCGGAAGTTGCGTTATGCGTATTGTATGGATTTATACCGTTTTTGCGCTTCCGAAATATCATACATTTTCAGGATTATATATATCATTTCCGATTTCATGGGTGCTGACATTTGCGGCGCTTTATATTGCTTATCTTATTATAATGCACCACAAGGAAAAAATGATAAAAGGAGCAAAAAATGCCGAAAATATTTGATATAGATTTTAATTATGAAAGAGGCACGGTTATCTCACTTAAAAACCCTGAGGATAAGGCGCATATGAATTGGGCAGAGGGCACCGAGGAATGGGGAATGATTAAAGGCGCTGAGGTTGTCTCGGTTGAAAAAAACGGGAACGGTCTCACGGCGGTTTACAGAACGAAGCATTTGCTTGTAACGGTGCAAAGGCAGATTTCGGGGGATAAATACCGCGAAAGCTACAGCTTTGAAAATTACCATGATTATGATGTGTTTTTCAACCGCGGGGCAGTGGGCATATATGCAACCTTTAACGATAACTACGATAAAGCGAGCATTTGTATGACCCAAAAGTGCCACACCCACTTGTGGTGCGGCGGAAATTCATCATATATACGCGCCGTGAAAATGGGTCCGTGTGATTTCGGGCTGGGGCTTGTGCTTACCGAGGGCAGCCTTGATACCTACAGTATTGAGCGCGATTTAAAGGAGCAAAGCAACGACCGCGGAGATTTTATTTTGCACCCAAGTGTTTTTAACCTGCGTCCGGGTGAAAAAATGAATATAAAATGGGAGCTTTTTTGGTATAAGGACGGGGCGTTTTGCGCGGCGATTGAGCCTTATGACAGCGTTTTGCTGATTGACGCGGAAAATTACACCGTTTATTCCGATGAGGATATAGTTTTTTCGGTAAATCGCCCGAATGTTTCGGTTTTAATTGACGGAGAACAAGTGCCGACAGAGACAGGAAACGGCAGAACATATGTAAAATACAAGCCGCAGCGACTCGGTAATCACGATTTTTGCCTTAAATACGGTAAATGTGAGACAAAGGCACAGTTTTTTGTTCAAATACCGTTTAAGGAATTGGCGCGCAAGCGGGCTGAATTTATAACACAGAAGCAGCAGTTCCACAGAGATGGCGACTCGCTTGACGGCGCGTACCTGATATACGATAATCAGGATAAATGCCTTATTTACGATGAAATATTCAGTGATTACAATGCTTCGCGCGAGCGGCTTGTTATGGGGCTTTTTATTGCAAAATATCTGCAATATGACCGCGACAAAAAAATGTACGAAAGCCTTATGAAGTATTATAAATTTGTATCGCGCGAATTTTTTGATGAGGAGAGCGGCGCGGTTTACAACGCCGTTGGGAAAAATCCTGCAAGAAAGCGGCTTTATAACGCACCGTGGATGTCGGTATTTATGCTTGAAATGTATAACCTTACGGGAGAGACTGTATATCTTGACAGAATGTATAAGCTGCTTTGCGTTTATTATGAAATAGGCGGGGAGCGGTTTTACCCAAACGGACTTTCAATGTTTGAAACGGTGGAGGCGCTTAAAAAAGCGGGGAAAACGGAAAAAGCCGAAAGGCTTACCGCTATGTACCGAAGGCATATTGATAATATAATAAAAATCGGCACCTCATACCCTGAGCACGAGGTGCGTTATGAGCAAACGATAGTAACGCCCGCCGTTACGCTGATAGCGCAAATGTATCAGATAACGCACGATAAGGCGCTTATTGAGGAATGTCGCAAGCAGCTTATGATACTGGAAAAATTCAACGGCAGACAGCCCACGCATTATATGAACGACCTTGCCGTGCGCCATTGGGACGGCTACTGGTTTGGTAAGCGTATGCTATACGGCGATACATTTCCACATTCAGCATCAATTCACAGCTCTGATGCGTTTTTGCACTATTATATGATAACCGGCGATGAGGAATGGAAAAAACGCGCAGTGTGTGGGGCAAGAAATAATCTTTCGGTTTACAGACCGGATGGCAGCGCCTCCTGCACGCGGCTGCATCCGCTTTTTGTAAACGGTGTGCGCGGCGAGTATTATGATGAATTTGCCAACGAACAGGACGGCTTGCTTTATTTTATGATAAAGTTTTTTCATGCTATGTAAAATGCGCAAAAGCTGAACAAAATCAATTTTTAAAGAAAATTTTCCCTCAGCCGGACAAAATGAAGTGTACCGGTGCGGGAATGACCAGCAAGGGCGGCTTGCGGTATAGCGCCGTTACGGTAACAACGACAGACAAATACGAAAGGTAACAGTTGAATATTTTAAGAGTCAAGCCTCGGTTCACACCGTAAGGATAACGAATACTTCTATGCCATATCTTGAATAAAATGAATTATGCAAGTTCTATGACCGTCTTTGTAATAAGAGCATCTCCAAAACTACTGATTTTTCTTTAAGCTTTTATAAGCACTAAAGTGAAGTTTAAAACCATAATCGGCAGGACTATATTCTAATATTGTTCCGTATATAAAGCAAATCGATGATAAAAATTTGTATCCGACGGCCGGAGAATTACAAAAAATTGGAGCTTTTTTGTATATTAAAACAAGAACGAGCGAGTTATTGTTATCGACGTTATAATCTACCTGTTGACAATGTTTTATGTTATTTATATAATTAAACCATTAAATTATATGGAGTGGATTGCTATGATATTGTTGCGTTATTACAGACTGCTTGATTTAATAAACGAAAGTAATGTTTTGGATGTATCCGAGCCGTTGGTAGTTAATTGCGCCGGCAGGGAAAACAAAGAAGAGGTCTTTCACTTGAACCGTCCTCATGGAAGAAAAGACAATACATTGATATATATGATAGAGGGAACGATGACATACAACCGCAATGACGGCAGTGTAGCAACACTTAAACCGGGAATGGGAATTTTTTTACGACACGATAAAATTCAGAATTATTACGGTTCTTTTTCATTTTACTGGATTCATTTTACAGGAGAATGTTGCGACAGCCTACTTGATAAATTTGGATTTGGGCACGAATTTATTTTTGATATCGGAGAGAATGAAAAGGTTATAAGGCGATTTCACAAAATATTTGACGAGATAATGTTGAGAAAAAAAGACTTCGTTTATTATTCTTCTCTTTATTTGCAGGAAATATTTGTTGAAATCAAGCGCTCTATTTCTTCCTCAGGATTATCAAAAAGAAATTTGCACAAGTCGTTTTCCTACATACATAATAATTTTTCGAATGACATTTCAATTGAAGAATTGGCGCGTATGGAAAATCTGAGCGTCAGCCAATACCGTAAGCTGTTTTTAAAAACGGTTGATATTTCTCCGAAAAAGTATATTGCGTCGCTGCGCATATCCTATGCGGTAAATCTTTTACAGTACAGTGATGAAGCAATACCCGATATCGCCGCGCAAAGCGGATATCCCGACCTTTGCTATTTTTACCGTACATTTAAGCAGCTTACCAATATGACCCCCGCAGAGTGCCGAAAGGCAAAAAACATAATGTGAAATTATAAAATCAGCGCCGATGTACCGTTTGCGGTATATCGGTACTTTTTTTGAAATTTTGGTGAAAAAATGAGCGTTTCATTCAAAAAGTGACGAAACAGATAATTGAAATAGCGCTTTGACTGCCACTATAATATTTATGTAATAACTACATTTTACGGTGGGATACTATGTTCGATTTATTTATAACATCATCGCTTGAAAAGGTGCTGCCGCGGGCGACATATACCGGCAGCAGGGTGAGTGAATTTTCCGCGCTTTCGGGTGAGATGATTTCGTTTCAGGCGGTAGCTGCCGGGGACGAGGGCATTTACAGCTTTAAAACGGAATATGACGGAGAGGCTGAAATTGAAAGCTTTTTTGTGAAAAACGTTGCGGTTGGCTTAGCTGCGCACCCGCGCGCCTGCTCCGACCCCGATTACATAAGCCACGCACCGGGAATATACCCAGATATTTTAGAACCTGCCGACAGAGACTGGATGTATATAAACAATATATACAAATCGATCTGGATACGGCTGAAGGCGGAAAAGGGCTTACACACGGTTAAAATCAGCTTTTTTAATGAGCAGGGGGAAAAGGCAGCCGCGGCAGAGGCAAAAATAAACACGTCAGCCGTTTGCCTGCCCGCGCAGGAGCTTAAATTTACCCAGTGGTTTCACACCGATTGTATTGCTGATTACTACGGATTTCAAATTTTTTCCGAAGAGCTGTGGGATATGACGGAAAAATACTTGATAACTGCCTACAGTAACGGAATAAATATGATACTTACGCCAGTTTTCACCCCGCCGCTCGATACCGCAGTGGGGCACAGCCGGCCGACTGTTCAGCTTGTTAAAATAAAAAAGAACGGCAATAATTACAGCTTTGATTTTTCGCTTTTACACCGCTTTATATCGCTTTGCCACAGCATCGGCTTTAAATACTTTGAAATTCCGCACCTTTTTGCGCAGTGGGGTGAAGACGGAGCTCCGAAAATTGCGGCGGAGGTAAACGGTGTCGAGCGGGAAATTTTCGGTTGGTCTACTGCGATTGATTCATCCGAATATGATAATTTCCTTTCGGTTTTTCTGCCGGCGCTTAAAAATCAGCTTAAAAAAGAGGGAGTATTTGAAAATACATACTTCCATATATCCGATGAGCCTGTAAAGGAAAAGCTTGAAAATTACCATAAGGCAAGGCGGACGGCGCTTAAATATCTTTCTGATTGCAAAATAATAGACGCCGTGTCCGAGCAACTGAATGGAGAAAATCTTTTTGATATTCCGGTAATGTCTACCGCACTGCTTGCAAAAAACGGTATGCCGCAGGCTGCCGAGCGTTGGTGCTATTATTGCAATGCCGACAGCGTAGGAGTAAGCAACCGCTTTGTTGCAATGCCATCATCCAGAAACAGGTCAATAGGTGTGCAAATGTATAAGTTTAAAATACATGGTTTTCTGCATTGGGGCTATAATTTTTATTATTCGCGCTTTTCTCTTTTAAAGCTGAACCCGTTTCTTGAAACCGACGCCGGCGGCGCCTTTCCCTCGGGGGACGCTATATCGGTATACCCCGGAAAGGAAGGGCCTATGCCCGCTATAGGACTTGTGGTTTTCAATGAGGCAATACAGGATATGCGTGCCTTCAAAAAACTTGAAAGCTACATAGGCTTTGAAGAAACAGTGAAATTTATTGAAGATATTTTAGGCACTGTAAGGTTTGATAAATGCTTTAACGATGCGCAATTGCTTAGCCTGAGAAGCAGGGTGAATTCAAAATTGACGGAGCTTGCAAGGCTAACTGAATGAGCGTTTTATACAATAAGACGCCAATATTACAATTGAAATATTGCTTTCGGTAAAATATAATAATAATTACAAAGAGACACTGCTTTTTTAGGGTAAATACAATGCTTTTTTATCTTTTTTGGGTTGAAAAAACATAAACCTATAATTACAAGAGGAGAAGTGCAGAGAAATATGCTATAATAAATACAAACAAGTATAGTGCTTTTTGTACATCTTACATTTGTAAAAACGATAATGCTGCAGTTTATTCGCATTGACTTGATTGCTTTTAAATCAAACTTGTGATTGGAGGGAATTGCACGAGGCTTTAAGTGTTGTGGGCAGAGAGGTAAAGCGCGGCGATATAACGCTTATTACTCCGACAAACCCTCACAAAGTGAGAGATATAGATTCACTTATTATATATAATGTGATGTTCGAAACTGAAGCGATTGATGACGAAATGCTTAATACCATACTATTAAAAAGCGCGAATAAATTCGGCCGGCGCTTGTCGGAAAGGGAGTCTGCCTATGCGCTCGGTATTCTTGAATATGCAGATACCGAGTTTCGCCAAAAGAACAAAAATTACGAGCGGTTTATGATTGATACTGTAAATCAATTGCTGACAATGTAATGAATGTCTTGTAAATATGTTATGAGAGCGATTTCGGTTCGCTTTAGCATTTTTACAGGGAGTTTAAAGAAAAGTTCGGCTGAACGCCGCTTGAATTTCGCAGAAAGCAATAAAAAATAACAAAGAAAAGAGAGTGCGCTATGAATCAGAAAAAATGTATGCAAACGGTTTCGCTTTTTCTTGCGGCAACTGTGCTTGCCGGTGCGTTTACCGGCTGCCGCAGGGTAAAAAGCCACAAGGAATACGTAAATTCCGAGTATGAGTTTACCGTAAAGGAAGAGCCTGAGGATAATTCGCCGGATGAGTCTTCGTCTTCATCTTCCTCGGGAGGCTCGGTCATAACCCTACCGGATGGCAGCAGCAATTCAAGCGGAATTACCGCAACGGGAAAGCGCATTATTCTTGAATATACCGATGAATTTTTGTTCTCCGCTCATCCCACATTCTACTGGAACGGGCCTTCAAAGGGGCAGACGGTGAACATCTCGCTTTACGATACCGCAGGCAAGGCTATATTCAACAAGCGCGGTCTGACCGGCTCATCTTATAAATGCGAGCCCGCACTTACCGACGGAAAAGAATACATACTTAAAATGACCTATACGGATATAGACGGCAAGGAAAAGGTAGTAAATACTGTTGGTGAAAGCGGCAAAAAGCTAAAATGCATAGCAAGCCGCGCCGCAAATAACGGAAAGAATTTCAGCTTTAAAAATTCCATAAGCTTTGATGTGCTCAATAATTACCTTTCGCGGGCGGTCACCTATGATATAGGAACAAGCGGCAGAAATATTGACGAGTGCCTACGCTTTTTAACAAGCGTAGGGGCAAAATACGTTCAGCGAGCCACGGGCGAGTGGTATCCAAGCTATGCATATGAGCAGAATAACTTCCCGCAGTGGAAGGCAAAGCTTGCGGCTGCACATTCGGTTGACCCCGATATTGTTTTCGAGGCGTGCATATTTGAGGTTTCGTCACCCGGTATGAATAATATTCCCATACCTGAATGGGTGTTCAAGGCGTTTGGGATTACACCCGAAAAACGCAATTTCAATGTAAACCTTACCAAGTTTAAGGACGGCTACGGTGTTGACTATTGGGAAAAGAATCACCACATACCCGATATTACCACAACCGAAATGCAAATGTTTGTTTATTACAGGGCGTGCAGCTTTATAGATGTTGGCTTTGAGGCGCTTCACCTCGGTCAGGTCAAGCTTACCGGCAAAAACGATACAAACAATGCAACCTACGCAAAGCTTATAGGTATGATACGCGATTACGCCAAAACCCACGCAAGGCGCGGCTATGTGCTTATAAACGCGCACAATAATAACTTTACCGGACCTGACGGCACTATGCTTGCCGATATGATTGTGGCGCCCGTGCGTGTTCACGCGGCGGCGGGTGAAACAAAGCACGAGGTTAGTGAAACTAACCCGCAGCGCTGCATAATAGAAAAAGGGTACTGGAATGACTCTATTTATCAGGCGGGAATTTCGGGTAAATCGCCCTCGGGCTGGTATGCCGAGAAATACCCCTATCTTGTGGAATTTGATAATTACGGCTTGAGCGGCACCGATACTACCGACCCCAACTCCTATGTATGGGGCAAGGATGAAATAGGCTGGTATGTTGTTCAGCCGCAGTGGTATCGCAAGGAGTTTATGAATTATCTTGTGACCACAATAAACGGATTTAACGAAAACGGTCATATCGCATTTGTGGGTCACCGCGGCGGCGAGTTCTACTCAAACAACAAGTCGGCGCTGTGCCCGGGCGGCAGCGGTGATGAGAATTTCATTAAGGAAATTTTTTCAAAAAATTAAGATTAAACCGGCATAAGGGTGATTTTTAAATGCTAAAGAAAAACTGTATAGCGTGCCTATTGAGCATATCGCTTGCCGTAACGGCACTTTTAACCGGCGGCACGGCATACGCGGCGGAAACATCCGCCGCGGCGCAGAGCGGCACCCTTTCAGACGGAAAAAATAAATACAGTGCATATTCGGCTCTTTATGCTGCTGCCGTGACACCTGATAATACGATGGTTATACCCGGCGGAAAGAATTTTACCGCAGCAGACGGCGCAGAGGCAGCAGCGGGCAGCTATGGCGGGCGCGACGGCGTGCTTATTTGGAAAAGCAAGGGCGGCAGCGTTACCTGGCGCTTTGAAATGCCGAGCGACGGCAAATACTCGGTAAGGCTTACCTATTTTTCACTTGATGCCGACGCGCAGGATATAGAGCTGGGGCTGCTGCTGGACGGTAAAACGCCGTTTTTTGAGGCAAGCCAGTTGGTTTTGCCCAAGTGCTTTCACTCCGAAACCGAAATTACCAAGGATAAAAACGGCAATGATATACGCCCAAAGCAAATACCCTATGACGAATGGATAACCGAGCCTTTGGGCGACCATACGGGAGTGAGCGATAAGCCCTACGGCTTTTACCTTACAGGCGGCGCGCATACCCTTACGCTTACGGGCGCGCTTGCGGGAATAGCAATTGAAAAAATAGAGCTTTATAACGAAAAAGAGCCTGTTTCATACAGCGAGTATTCAAAGGGCGCAAAAACGGCAGGCAAGGAATACACAAAGGTTTACGAAGCAGAGGCGCCGCTTTATCAGTCGGCAAAAACGCTTTACCCGGTGTATGACCGAACAAGCATTGATACCTCCCCCTCAGACCCGATAAAGCTGCGCTACAACACAATAGGGCAGAGCAACTATTCATCACACGGGCAGTATATTGTGTGGACTGTTGAAGCACCCGGGGACGGCTACTACTATTTAGGCGCGAGAATAAGGCAGAACATAAGCACGGGAACAAACTCCTACCGCAGACTCTATGTAAACGGCAGCGTTCCGTTTAAAGAAGCCGAAAGCATAAAATTTGAATTTAACAACCGTTGGCAGGATTATGTTTTCGGCGGATCTGAGCCGTGGCTTATAAAGCTTAATAAGGGTGAAAACCAATTAAAGCTTGAGGTGATATCGGGTGATATGACCGAGGTTATAGCGGAGCTGCAGGAGCTTGTAACCAATGTGAACGAGCTGTACCGTGAAATAATTATGATAACCGGCGCGTCGCCCGATACCTACCGCGATTACCACATTGATAAGGAAATAAAGGATTTTAATGAGCGCGTTAAGAATATGTCGGATAAGGCGCAGGCGGTATTTGACCGCGCGGTAAGTCTCGGCAACAGCCGCTCGGGAAATTTTTCGGCTATTACAAAGCTAAAGCTTTTGCTTGACGGCTTTATTAAAAAGCCTGCCGAAGTTCCCTCAAACATATCCACGCTAAGTTCATATGCCTCGGGTATTTCAGGGCTTATGACTACGGTTAAATCACAGCCGCTTGAGCTTGATACCATAACCGTTTCAACAAGGACCGATAAATTATCTACCAAACGCCGCGGCTTTTGGGGCAATATTGCTTTTCAGGCAAAGGCGTTTGCGGGATCGTTCAGCGAGGATTATTCTTCAATCAGCTCGGGCGATGAGGAAACAAACCGCAAAATTGAGGTTTGGGTAAGTACGGGGCGCGACCAGGCGACAGTGCTTAAAAGCCTTTCCGACGGTGTTTTTACCCCGAAAACCGGAATAACCGCTAATATAAGCATTGTTGCGCAAAGCCTTATACAGGCGTCCCTTTCGGGTATGAGCCCCGATGTGGTGCTTTTTGTTGAACAGGGAAGTCCCGTAAAACTTGCAATGCGCGGCGGACTCACGCCGCTTTCGGGATTTGATACCTTTAAGGATGTAACGGCACGCTTTCAGGCGCACTCTATGGACGCCTACCTTTATAACGGCGATTATTACGCAATACCTGTTTCGGAATCGTTTTCTATGATGTTCTACCGAACGGATATTTTTGAAAGCCTTAACCTGACCCCGCCCGAAACCTGGGACGATATGTATAAAATAATCCGTGTATTGCAGCAGAACAACCTGACCGTGGGAATACCCAATGCCGATTCAAGCAATGTTATGGCGGTTGATACAGGGGTGTTTGCAACGCTTTTGTATCAGCGCGGGGAAAAATACTACACGGATGATATGAAATCGACCAATTTCGGCAGCGACGGCGGAATAGATACCTTTAACATTTGGACAGAGTTTTATAAGGACTACGGCTTGCCCAATCAGTACAATTTCTTAAACCGTTTCCGCTCGGGCGATATGCCAATAGGCCTGAACGGCTACACATTTTACGGAATGTTAAAGCAAACAGCGCCCGAAATTGACGGGCTTTGGAAAATGGCTTTAATTCCCGGCACGCGTGATAAAAACGGCAATATTAACCGCTCTGTTTGCGCCACGGGCTCCTGCGCCGTTATTATGAAGGGCAGCCGCGATAAGGAAGCGGCGTGGAAGTATATTGAGTGGATAACCGATACCGACGCGCAAAGCTCCTACGGGCAGGAAATGGAGGCGCTTCTCGGTTCTTCAAGCCGCTTTACACCGGCGAATGTAAAGGCGCTTTCCAACCTTTCATGGACATATAACGAGCAGCAGTTAATTTATTCACAGTGGAAGGATTCCTTTATGCTGCCGCAAATACCGGGCTCTTATATTGTTGACCGCAACTTAATAAGCGCTTTCCGTAAGGTGGTTTATTCATCAGCAAACCCCAGGGAGACAATAGTTGCCTACAATAATACAATTGAGAACGAGATACTGAGAAAACGCAAGGAATTTAAGCTTGACTGAAAACAAAGCCCTGCAAACGCAGCGGCAGATAGGAGATTATGATGACAGGTTCAAAAAAACGCCGAAAAAGTTTGCGCTACACGCTTGGCGAAATGAAGAGCCACAGAACGGACTATTTAATGCTATTGCCGTATATGCTGCTTTTCACATTTTTCACGGTTTTACCCGTAACCGCGTCAATAATACTGGGATTTACGGACTTTAATCTTCTGCAAATGCCGAATTTTGTAGGACTGGATAATTACATAAATCTGTTTTTAAATGATGATATTTTCGTAATAGCGGTAAAAAACACCCTTATGTTCGCGGTTGTAACAGGACCTATAAGCTATTTTGCCTGCCTGATGCTTGCGTGGGTGGTAAACGAGCTTTCCCCCGGAATGCGCACATTTATGACCTTTCTTTTTTACGCGCCGAGCATTTCGGGCAACCTTTATGTAATTTGGAGCTACATTTTCAGCGGCGATATGTACGGCTGGGCAAACGGAATACTTATGAATTCAGGGTTAATTTCAACCCCGATTGCCTGGCTTTCGGACGCCAGATATATGATGACCATAGTAATGGTTGTTCAAATATGGATGAGCTTCGGAACAGGCTTTCTTTCATTTGTTGCGGGTCTTCAGGGAATTGACCGCAGTATGTACGAGGCGGGCGCTATTGACGGTATTTCAAACCGCTTTCAGGAGCTTATATATTTAACCCTGCCCTCAATGGGACCGCAGCTTATGTTCGGCGCGGTGATGCAGATAAGCGCTTCGTTTTCGGCGGGCGCGGTTTGTATGGCGCTTTGCGGAAATCCTTCTACCGATTACGCCACAAGCACCATTATTTCGCATATTTCCGATTACGGCACGACCCGCTACGAAATGGGCTATGCCTCCGCTATGGCGACGCTCTTGTTTGTGGTAATGATTTTAACAAATAATCTTATTTCAAAAATTTTGAGAAAATACACAGCCTGCTAAGGGGGGAAGAAGTATGAAAAAACCGGTAAAACGGAGTATAGGCGGAAATATCGCCCTTACGCTGCTCTTAGTTATACTCGGGGCTTTTTCGGCTCTTCCGTTTGTATATTCTATTTTGCAGTCCTTAAAGCCGCTTGATGAGCTTTTTGTGTTTCCGCCGAGGTTCTTTGTGGTAAGACCCACGGGGGATAACTACTACCTTTTATGGACGAATGTTCAGGAATCCTGGGTGCCGTTCACAAGGTATTTTTTCAACAGTGTTTTTATTTCGGTAACCGCAACCACGCTGCACATTTTAGTAAGCTCTATGGCGGCGTTTCCGCTTGCCAAAAGCAATTTTCCCGGCAGAAATGCAATTTCAAAGCTTATAGTGCTGTCATTACTGTTTACAGGCGGCGTTACGGCAATACCGCAGTTTGTGCTTATGGCACGCACCGGGTTTATGAACTCCTATTGGGCGCTTATACTGCCCGCGGCAGCCGGAAGTATGGGGCTTTACCTTATGCAGCAGTTTATGAGCCAGCTGCCCACCGCAATGATTGAGGCGGCAAAGGTAGACGGCGCAGGAATGTTTTTAATTCTTTGGAAAATTGTAATGCCCTCTGTAAAGCCTGCGTGGCTTACACTTATTATTTTCACATTTCAGGGCATATGGAACTCGGGCGGCGGCTCATTTATTACAAAGGAAAACCTTAAAACTCTGCCCGACCTTTTAAATCAGGTAACCTCTTCGGGAATTTCACTTGTGGGAACGGCTTCGGCAGCGGCGGTTATTATGATGATTCCGCCGATTTTGGTTTTCATTCTTACACAAAGCAGCGTTATTGAAACAATGGCGCAATCGGGCATAAAGGAGTAAACGTGAATGCGAAAAAGTATTTTAAAAAGAACAGCAGCAATCGCGTTTGCCGCCGTGCTTTCGTTTGCCTGCCTTACCGCTTCCGCTAAGAGCGCCGATAACGCATATACCTACGATTCGTGGGGAAACGCAGTGGAGGTGCCATCGGGGTATGAGGCAACGCTCAGCTTCGGCACCGAAAAAGCCGCCGTCCTTAAAAGCCCTATGGATATGTACGCCTGCGGGGATAAGCTTTATGTGCTGGATGCCGGGAATAACCGTATAGTTATATACAATGCGGATTTCAAGCCGGAAAAGATAATTGATAAATTTTATATAACCGAAAACGGCACAAAAAGCCTTACCGAGCTTAACGAGGCGCAGGGTATATTTGTAACGTCGGACGGCAGAATTTACATTGCCGATACAGCGAACGCAAGGGTTATTATATGCAATACCGACGGTATGGTAAAGACCGTGCTTACAAAGCCGGAAACCGAGAATTTTCCCGATTCGCTGCAATTTAAGCCTATAAATGTTTTGGTGGACGACGCCGACAACACCTACGTTTTAGCCGACGGATTTTACTACGGCGCTATTGTGTATGACGCCGAGGGTAATTACAAAAGCTTTTACGGGGCGAGCAAGGTAAAGGTTACCGCCTCGCTTATTGCAGATAGATTCTGGCGCAAATTTATGACCGGCAAACAGCTTGATTACACAAGAAATTATCTTCCTGCAACCTTTACTTCATTTGATATAGACTCAAAAAACTTTATATACACCGTAACTGCTGATAAAAGCGGAGCTATAAGGCGGCTCAATTACCTGGGAAATGATATTTTCTCGGTTGAGCAGGGACCCGACCCGCTGGATAAATCGGTTTACGGCGACAGAACGCCGCAGTATATAGGCGGCACATGGTACAACACAAGCTTTGCGGATATTGCGGTATCGGAAGAAGATTTCGTTTACGTTCTGGATCGCACCAACGGCAGGGTGTTTCAGTATGATAAGGACTCAAACCTTATAAACGTTTTCGGCGCAAAGGGCAACCAAAAGGGAACGTTCAAAACGCCCGCAGCGATTGAAACGGTTGGCAGAAATGTGCTGGTGCTCGACCAGGATAAGGGAGAAATAACCCTTTTTGAGCCGACCGACTACGGCAATGTTATAAGTGACGCTACCGTGCTTTACCACAAGGGTTTATTTGACGAGGCGTTTGATAAATGGCAAACGGTGCTTTCCTATAACTCAAACTGCGACCTTGCCTACCGCGGCATAGGAAGAGCATATTTGCAGCAGGGCAAATACGCCGAAACTATGAAATACGCCAAGCTCGGGCAGGACAGACTGGGCTACTCAAAGGCTTTCAGGTTTTACCGCTCGCAGCTGGCGCGAAAATATTTTGTTCCCGCGGCGGCGGTGCTTGCGGTTATTACAGCGGCGGCGGTCATTATTTCCAAAAACCGTGAAAAAATAAGGCAGCGCCTTAATATATCGCCGCGAAAACCGCGCCTTTTCAAGGCAAAAAATATCATGCTGCACTCGGTGAATTTTTACGAAAAGCTGCACACCGATAAATCAAAAACAACGTTTATAAGCGCTTGTGTTGTGGTTTTCTTATTCTTCATAGGGCAGATAATCGCAAGCCTTGCCACCGGCTTTATTTTCAATAAAAACAACATTACCGAATTTAACGGCTTTTTTATAACCGCGCAGTCATTAGGCTTTGTGGCAATATGGGTCTTGAGCGATACGGTTGTGGGCAGCCTCCGGTTCGGGCACGGAAATGTGCTTAATATTTTCAACGGCACGGCGGCGGCGCTTGTTATAAAGCATATGCGTCTCCCGAAGAACAAAACAGAAGTTTAATAGGCGTAAAAGCTAAAAAAGTTAAACGAAGTGAAAGGAACCAAGAACATGAAAAAGATACCTGCATGGCTGCTTCTGTGCATCATTTCCCTTATTGCCGGGCTTGCGCTGGGCTTTACCAACGCGCTGACCAAGGACGAAATAGCGCGGCAGGACGAGGCCAGTAACGAACTGGCAAGGAAA
>OIYO01000753.1_pt1 | contig 23516 bp, 21 predicted proteins | sample 1588191 | NCBI WGS metagenome assembly OIYO01 (sample SAMN03283275) | human gut metagenome | biome: human-associated habitat; material: feces | host: Homo sapiens | place: Peru | collected 2012 | reverse complement strand
TTTTTGGTAATATATAATTATTATGAATTGTTTTTTTAGAAATCAGCAAGAAGCTTTGTTTAAAGCCACAAAGCCTTATCAATACGTAGGTGGCGAATTTTTATCATACAATAAGGATTTTGATTCTGCAAAAGTGCGTTTTGCTTTTGTTTTTCCGGATAAATACGAAATTGGAATCAGTAATCTCGGAGTGAGAGTAATTTATGATAGAGTTAATGCGTTTGAACGTAATGGTGTTAAACCGTTTATGGCGGATAGGGCATATGCGCCGGAACCTGATTTTCAGCCGGAATTTTTATATGGTGTTGAATCCAAAAGAGCATTAAAAGATTTTGATGGAATTGGTTTTTCTTTGCAGTATGAACTAGCTTATCCTACTGTTTTAAAAATGATGGAGATGTCCGGCATTACAGTTCGCAATGATGAAAGAAAAGAAGATGAACCGATTATTTTAGCCGGTGGACCTTGTACGTATAATCCGCTTCCGATGGCAGAATTTATTGACGTTTTCTGTATTGGTGACGGTGAGGAAATGATGGTTGAGGTTTGCGAATCTCTAGAACGTACTAAAGGTTTGAGCAGGCAAGAAAAAATTGAAGATTTATGCAAAATTAAAGGATGTTGGAGCTACGCTCCCCTCGCCCCTTGTGGGAGAGGAGAATTGCGTTCAGTAGAAAAACGTCTTGCACCTCTAACATTAGAAAATGCATCAACTTCATATCCTATTCCGTTTTCAAGTTCAGTTCACGATAGAGCTGTTGTGGAAATTCGTCGTGGATGTGGTCGTATGTGCCGTTTCTGCCAACCCGGACATGTAACTTTGCCAATTAGAGAACGTGAAGCAGAAGATATTATAAAAATTACAAAAGAATTGGTTAAAAATACCGGATACGATGAGTATTCACTCCTTTCTCTGTCTTCAAATGACTATTCAAATATAAAAGATGTTATAAAAGAGCTGGCAATTGATTTCAACAAAAAGAAAATATCAGTTTCTTTACCAAGCCAAAGAATTGATGGGTTCAATTTGGAACTTGCAAATTTAATGCATTCTGTTCGCAAATCCGGCATGACACTAGCTCCGGAAGCCGGCAGTCAAAGATTAAGAAATTTAATTAAAAAGAATATTTCTGAAGAACAAATTATTAATGCAGCCTTAACTCTTTACGAAAACGGCTGGTCAAAGATTAAGTTTTACTTTATCGCAGGGCTTCCAACAGAAACTCTTAAAGATATGGATGAGATGGCAGAGCTTTTAAGTAAAATAAAATACCGCTCAAAACTTATTAAAAAAGAAAAAGGCTTAAGCCACGGATTTGAAATCACTTGCACACTTTCAATTTTTGTACCAAAACCATTTACGCCATTCCAATGGTGTCCGCAAATGGATTTGGACGAAGTTACGGAACACATTCATTACCTAAAAGAAAAAACAAAGCATATTAAAGGTGTTAAGATTAATTACCACGAAAAATTTGTATCACAAATAGAAGCTGCGCTGACACGAGGTGATTCCAGTTTGTGTAAATATATTGAAGCTTTATACAAAAAAGGTTGTTATCTTGACGCTTGGGGAGAATTCTTTGATAAAGATGTTTGGGCTGAAACTGCAAAAGAGTGCGGATATACTCTCGAAGAGCTTGCAAAAAAAGAGTTCGGGTTAGAAGAAACATTGCCTTGGGATTTTATTAATACGGGGTTGGCTAAAGAATGGTTGCAAAACGAGTATAAAGAGGCTCTTTCTCAAGGTTGCGAATTCAATTTACAACCGACTTGCGAGCATAAGTGTGTTAAATGCGGTGTGTGTCCTACTTTAAAAACACATAAAGTCTTGGCAAAAACTTTTAAAGCTTCAGAAGAAGCAGAAAAAGTTGTAAAAATAGTTCCACAAGACCCTAAACGTGCTAATCAAGACCCAAATGTTCCAATTTATAAATATAGATTAAAAATTACAAAAAAAGGGTTGCTAAGATATTTTTCACATTTAGATTGGCAAAATACTTTTCACAAAGTGCTTTTAAGAAGTGGCTTGAATATGGTATATTCACTTGGATTTAATCCGACAATGAAGGTATCAATGGGAATTGCACTTCCGCTTTTTGCTGAGAGTGAAGGCGAACTTGTGGATATTGAAATTTATGATAATCTGTCCGGTCAGGAAATTATGGATTTGATTAATCCGAATCTGCCGGAAGGGGCAAAAATAATAAGTGTTAAACAAATTGAACGCAGTGAAATTGCGATAAATCTTGCAGCTCAGTGGGCAGAATATCGTATTACACCTTATTGTAAGTCAAATGACAACTCTTCTTATGATTTTGAAGAATTTTATAAAGATGTTGAAAAAGTTTTAACATCACCTCAAATTTTAATATCTAAGAAAAATAAAAAAGGAATAGAAAAGACTACCGATTTTAAAAAGTCCGTGGGTACATACAGGTTTGAAGGAAATAATTTATTTATACACTTGAAAACAGGACAAGGCTCTGAAATTCCGGCTTTAAGAGCTGATAGTTTGATGCAACTCGTAAATGCTGAAAAATTATTTGATATTACCAGACTTCACTTTTTAGATGAAAATTTAAGAGAGTTATAATTTGTGTAATGTAACGGTGGGAACCGCTTCCGCTTTTCCCACCCATATGTATTTTAACCCACCGCAATAACATTTTTAATATTCAATATTTAATCATTGCTTACAATTCCAGTAGATGACCATGCGTCCATCATTTTTGTATATTCTTTTACGGTGATAGTTTCGCCACCTTCGCTTTTTGGAGATGTAAAAATATCAAATAATTTGTTAAACATATTTGAACACTGTAAATGTCTTAGTGCTATAATATTTTGACGGCTTAAGTCAAACATTCCAGCATCTACTAGCACACGGTCTGGCTTATCGTTTTGTGCTTTGCTAATATTTGATTCTACATCTGCATAAAAATCGCCAATATCTTTTATTTCAGGAGAGCCAGTGGTAGAATGTTTTTGTACTGCACTATATAAAGAAATTGTTGCATTATCAACAATTTCTACGTCTACCAGCTTGCCAGATAAATTTCTGTACTGTATAATATCAGAATTAATGCGTGGTAAGTTAGGTTTATTAATATTGATTTTTTTATTCGGTTTAGCATTGTCATTGTGTATGCTATTTTCAATAGACGCGGAGTTTTCGTTTTTAGAAACACTCAGTTCTTTAGTTTCTTTATTACTACTCGGTTCTTCAGTTGCTTTATTATTTTCGTTTGAAGAACATCCTGTTAAAGCAAAAGCAGATACGGCTAATGGAGTTACAATAGCAAGTGTTTTAATGTTCATTTTCTAAAATCCTTTCTTTTTTATACTATATTTGTAGAAAAACTTCTGAAAATTATTTTTGCTATTTAGAAAAATTATTTTTGTATTCTCTTTACAATTTTGACAAATTTATGTATGATGTAGATAAGGTTTTATCTTCCGCTGAAATTTTAATCACGAAGAAAAACAAAAAAGGTTTTGATAAAACAACAGATTTTAAGAAATCTATCGGTACACATAGATTTGAAGGTGATAGTCTGTTCATATGTCTAAAGACCGGTCAAGAGTCAGATATTCCGGCTTTGAGAGCTGATGATTTAATGAAACTGGTTAACAAAGAACAAATATTTGATATTACGAGAGTACGATTTTTAGACGAAAACCTCAACGAAATGTAGAGGGGCTGAAAATTACCCCAGAAAATAAGAAATAGTGCAGGTTTAAGAATTAGATAGAATAGGAATTAAAATTTCTTCTCAACTTCTAAACTCCTAAACTGCTAAACTAACAAAGGATTTAAGAAATGAAAGATTTAGTATCAAACAAAATTGTGATAGCAGAACGTGATAATATCGCTGCAGTAATTGAAAAAGGTAAAGTTGCCGAATTTTATGTGCATAGAGGTGAAATTATCTTAGGTGATGTATATTTAGCACAAGTAGAAAACATTTTACCATCAATCGAAGCTGCGTTTGTAAATGTGGGTTCTGATAAAATGGGCTTTTTGCACGCTCAAGATGTTATGGGCAAAGGTGCTTTACAAGACAAGCTTAAGCCAAAACAAAAAATTGTTGTTCAGGTTGTAAAAGAGCCCGTTGGACATAAAGGTCCTCGTGTAACAACAGAAATTTCACTCCCAGGGAGATTTTTAGTACTTATGCCTAACGAACCGGGGATTAACGTAAGTAAAAAAATCACATCTGCTAAAGAAAGAGCAAGATTAAAATCTATCGTTAACCTACTTAAGCCTGTAGGTGTTGGGGTGATTGTCAGAACGGAAGCTGAAGGACAGTCAGAAAGCGATATTCAAGAAGATTTAGAAATTTTGTTGGAAAAATGGAACAATATTATTACTTCCGCAGAAAGCTTAACTCCGCCAAGTTTGCTTTATCGTGACCAAGATTTGTTGTATAGAGTTATTAGAGAAGCTTGTAATGAAGAAACACAAGAAATCGTTGTGGATACAGCTTTTGCGCTAAATAGAGTTCAAAATATTCTTCAAAACTGGCACATGAATAAAAATATTAATGTAACCCTATATAAGGGTTCTGAACCATTATTGGTTGCAATGGATATTCATAAGGAAATTAAGGCTGCTTTGCAGATGAAAGTTAATCTTCCATCAGGCGGATATTTGTTTATCCAAACCACAGAAGCTCTAACTGTTATTGATGTAAATAGCGGTAAGTTTACTAATTCTGCAACTCAAGATGAAACAATTTTAAAAACTAATATTGAAGCAGTACACGAAATTGCACGTCAATTAAGACTTAGAAATATCGGCGGTATGATTATTATCGACTTTATTGATATGACTAATCGTGTTGACAAGCTTGCTATGATGGAAGAACTTGAAATGGCTGTTGAAGCGGATAAGGCTAAACCTCAAGTCGGTCAACTATCGGATTTGGGACTTGTTGAAATGACAAGACACAGACAAGGTCAAGCAATTAGTGAAATCTTCGCAAAACGTTGCCCACATTGCCAAGGCAATGGTTATATTATGGAAGATATCAAGTTTGCATCTGCAACTTCTGAAGGTGAATACAGAGCAAAAGCAGCTAAGTTGAAACTTCCAATGGGTGGCAAAAAGAAATTTAACAATAATAATAAATTTAATAATAACAAAAACGAAAACACTAAACAGGAAGCTGAATTGTTAATTGAACAACCAATTCCTGAACAGGAAGCTAAGTTAGAACAAGTTAGTGAAAATCCGTCTGTAACAGCTCAAGCGGAAGTTAAGGAAATCAAAGAAGAAAAAGAAGTTAAAAAGACAAAAGGTCGTGGCAGAGGTCGTAAGAAGGTTAAAGAAACTGAAGTTCAGGCAGAAAATATTGCTCAAACAGTAATCAATGAAACTTCTGAAATTTCTCCGGTAATAGCTGAAAATGCTGATAAAACAGATCTTGAAGCTGATAAACCAAAAGAAGAAAAGAAGCCGGAAGAAAAAGAAACTTCTGCAAAAAAAAGAAAAGCTGATAAGGTAGAAACAGAAAAAGAAGTAGTTGTAGATGAATCTACCGAAAATACGACAGAGGTTCCGGTAGAGGTGACTGAAGAAGAAAAACCAAAAAGAACACGCAGACCAAATAGAAATTCTCAAAAAAGAACAAAAAGGACTGTAAAAAAGAATGTTGAAGAATAGATTTTTCGCATTATTAATTATGTTAACACTTGTATCTCCGGTTCTTGCTGAACCGGAGAATACCGGTGCACCGGAAGCTTTAACGCCAATAAGCCAAGAAGATGTTTCGGATAGATACGTAAGTACCGCAAGAGAAGAACTTCCTGTATTGGATACAATTCCGCACAAACAGCCGGTGAGTAAAAAAAAGATAGCGAAGAAATTTCTTGCAGCAATGGCAGGAGTTGGAATTTCTTCTATAATGTTGTATTTGATACTTACGCTTTATAACAAAATTCGTGAAAATTTGTTGCAAGCTAAAAAAGAAATCCCGCCGGAAGGTGAAACATCACTGGTAACTCCTGATAATTTGGTTGATGCCGTTAAAACGTTTTTAGAAAAAACAAAGTGGCAAGGTTAATAGCGCTTAGAGGTGTAGAGGCTTGGATGCGTAGTTGGGATTAGATGTTTTGCTGTGCATTAGCCCTAGTTAGGTACTACTGTCCGGTAAAAATAAGTACGTGCACCCCCTTTCCTAAAAAGGGAAGGTATTATATCACACTTACAAGTCGGTAAGTGAAAGTAAAGTGCAAGGAGTATTAACCTGTAGGGGAATTTTTCTCTGTGTTAAGTATGGATTGTCGTTGAATAGCGCGTTTCATGTTCCCTCTCCTTGGGTGAGGGCTAGGGAGGGGGCTTACCCGTAGGGAATCATCTATGACGTATTTACAGCAACCCACCCGCATCTGTAAAGCTCAGCAGAGCTTCGCAAACAGCTGCGACCTCCCTATTCATGGAGGTTAGAGGTGTATTTTCATTTACCCTGCTCATTATTCATGCTAGAATTAATCTATGTCACAGAGAAAATTCCAGTTTTATATAGTACCAACTCCGATTGGAAATATTTCAGATATTACTCTTAGAGCTATCGAAGTTCTGAAAGAGGTTGATTTTATTGCGTGTGAAGATACAAGAACTACACAAAAACTTCTTAATCATTATGATATAAGAACAAAATGTGTTTCTTATCATAAATACAATGAGCGAGAGCGTGTGGAATTCTTCTTGAACGAATTAAGAAATGGAAAAACAATTGCGCTTGTGTCTGATGCAGGCACTCCAATGATTTGTGACCCTGGGAATGTAATTGTGGATGAATTAAGAAAAGAAAATTTTGAGATAACGGCTCTTCCTGGGGCATCTGCGGTCACGACGTTTTTATCACAAGTACCTAGAGGTGGAGAAGAATTTGCTTTTGTGGGTTTTATACCAAGGAGTGAAAAACAGATAAAAGAACTTGCGCAAAGATATGCAGGTTTAAATACTGTTTTTTATGATTCGCCGGAGAGAATATTAAAGACGCTTGATTGTATTAAGGAAATTCGCCCAACAGCAAAATTAGCCTTAGCACGTGAACTTTCTAAGCTGTTTGAGGAAGTTGTAATTGGAACCGCAGAAGAGATAATAAATCATTTTAAAGAAGGAATACGTGGCGAAATTGTTTGTATGATTTATGCGGAAGAAAATGCAGAACTGGTTGATTTAGAAATTAAAATAAAAGAGCTTAAAGATAAAGGGTTTAAGGCAAAAGAAATTGCTACAATAATTTCAACGTTGTTTGGACTAAATAAGAATGAAGTTTATCAAACTGTTATAAACCAATAGTGATGAGGATATTTATTTTTAATGTAACGATTTGTAAAAAAACTTCTTAAAATCCTAAAGTTTTTGAAAAAAATGCCGATAAGTATAATACAGGAAATATACATTATCGGAAAGGACAACAGGATATGTTAAAGAAGCTTACAACCCCAACAAACAACACATTTAGCGGAGTTGAATTTATATTAAGAGGAGCTAAAAAACGCAGGGCGATGGCGATTTCTAATGCAGTTGCAATTAATGCGGAAACCGGAATTCAGGTAAAACTGCAAGCTGTGAAGTAAAAAAGAGCGGAGAACAGTGTTCTCGTATGCTCAGAAAGGGCTGTCTGTTATTAAGATAGTTGAGAGTATAGACCCCCGAACATCCAATCGGGGGTTCTTTGTTAGAAAAAATAAATAAGTACTTTTAAAAATAAAATGTTTATGATATTATAGTTTTAACACCGAGGAGACGTGGCCGAGTCGGCTGAAGGCGGCACCCTGCTAAGGTGTTATATGGGGCAACCTGTATCGTGGGTTCGAATCCCACCGTCTCCGAATTTAAACCCACCGCAAGGTGGGTTTTTTATTGGGTATATTAATTAATCGTTGGATTAAAGCCCAACCTACTTGTTACAAACTATTTAGTAATACATAGCATTGTTTCTATCTTTCATTTGTTGAATTTCATATTCTCTTGAATGCTCATAGCAATATTTAGCAAATTTTTCTATTCCTTTTTTTATTCCTTTGCTAAGTCTATGTACAAAAGGTTCAGAAATTCCTTTTGTACTTATTTTATCATTTCCTGTTTGATAATCTGGAGTTACTTCTATTTTATCAAAACTGCTCAATGTGTAAGGACCACGGTTAGCCCCTTCATTGTAAAAAAGTCTATTACCAAATGAATCCTGTTTATATTTATAGTTACCATAAGATTCCATATCTCCTTTTTTAACAACATCAGAATAATACCCAGTTTCACACCCTACATTTAAATATTTATCTACCCTATGTTCGTGTGTATATGGATTAATAACAATTTGACCTCCTTGCCCATTTTTTCTAATTTGATTATCATAAATCCTTAATTGTCCGCTCTTTTTGTCATATGAAAATTGACAGTTGTTAAAAAGACTTACTTCGCGACCTTCAAGTATGCCATTATTGTCAGCATCAAAAATTTCAACAGCATATTTTTGTGCAGTATTACCATTTTCTCTAATCACTTTCACGCTCATTTTTTCGGTAGCTATCAACTTGGTTTCAGTTTGCATTGCCATATTATACTCCTTTTCTTTAATATTCCGTACGTATATTTAAAGAAATTAATTATTAGAAAATTGCTTAACAATTTTCACAAAGGCACAATTTACTACTACTACTACTACTACTACTACGTTTGCGCCAATTGTAACAATATTGGGAGTTTACTTAACAATATTAAGAAATATTAAATATTTACAGTGTTTTTAGGAGTTTTTATGAGTTTCATTATCATACTTGCAGTCCAAAAATCTCAAACCAAGTGCTAATTGACAATGTACAAAGTTTTTGTAGAACAAGACATAAAATTTATTTTTTAGGAATAAACAATTCTTTTATATTGATCCCTTCGAGCGAAAGAAGTGCAATTTTTGTTTGTATTCCACCGGCATAACCTGTCAGATTGCCGTTTGTGCCTACAACTCTATGGCAAGGAATTATTATAGATATTGGATTATGCCCGACGGCTCCACCCACTGCTTGAGCGGACATTGTTTTGCCTCTTTCTTGGGCAATAATTTGAGCGATTTTTCCATAAGTCCATACTTCTCCATACGGGATTTCGTAAAGTATTTGCCAAATTCGTTGTCTAAAAGTATTACCAATTGGTGCTAGTGGAATCTCTGAAATTTCAGGCTTATCCCCTTTAAAGTATCTATTAAGCCAATCTTTAGTCAGTCTAAATATTTCAAGATTATCGTTTGCAGTAAATTCTGAACCAATTGTTCCACCAAAATATTTTTGTCCTTTAAGCCACGCTCCGACTAGTTTTTCTTGTTCATTACAAGCAAGTGTAATTTCACCAACAGGTGATTGATATATAGTATTGAAAAACATTCTTACCGTTTCCTTTTTTATATATGATAGCAAGAATAAAATCTAATCTCTCGAAATTTGGATGAAATTTGGATATAGGGCAAGGGATGATGCAATCGGGGGCTTGACTGAGAGTTGGTATCAGGTTGTAAAATGAATATGTAAATAATGTTTTTATTTTTTTGAAACGAGGTGTTTTATGGCTGAAAAGAAAATCTTAGTTGCGTATTATTCACATTCCGGTAATACAAAGAAAGTGGCAGAGCTTATTCATGCGCAACTTGGTGGTGATGTTTTTGAAATTGTTCTAACAAAAGCTTATCCAAATGATTACAATTCTCTTGTTCAAGTTGGTAAGCAAGAAAAAGAACAAAATATTTATCCTGAAATCAATGAAAATGCTGACTTGACTGCGTATGATACAATTTTTGTCGGCACTCCGGTTTGGTGGTACACAATGGCAGGGCCTTTAAAAACATTTTTGAAAGAAAACGATTTTGCAGGTAAGACTATTGTTCCATTCTGTACTCATGGTGGCGGTGGAGCTTCTAACACTTATTCTGATATTAAAAAATTAGCACCGGCAGCAGATGTATTAGAAGGGTATACTTCATATGAAGATTCTGCTAACGAAGTTGAGGTTAAAAAGTGGATTGATGGTCTGGGGTTCTAAAACCATTTTATAATTTGGAAATGGAAAGTTGTATAAAATAAGAAGGCGGCTGCGATGCAGCCGCCTTCTTATTACAATTTATTTTACCCCTCACCCAAAAAACTAAGTTTCGCATAGTTCAACTTGATTTTTTTACCCTCTCCCTCAAGGGGCGAGGGGTTCCCATCTTTTTGTCTACGTGCGTAGCACTAGGATTCCTTCAAATGTTTAACGTGTTTGTAGATGTAAAGTACACCTAGAATACCAAACACAACAACGATAAGGATATCGAATTTGTGCCAAATGTGTTTGAAAGCTTCCATATTTTGTCCCATTTTTACACCGACATAAACTAATAAATAGCTCCAAACCAGTGAACCCAGAAAAGTAAGGGTGAAAAATATTCTTTTTCTTGCTCTTAGAATTCCGGCAGGAAGTGAGATAAATGTTCTTACGACAGGTAACATTCTGCAAACGAAAAATGCCCAATCTCCATACTTATCAACCCATTTATCAGCTTCATCCAAATCTTTATGTGAGATTAAGAAATACTTTCCATATTTTTCCACAAATTTACGTCCGCCAAAGAAACCTAAGTAATAAGATGGGATTGAACCGAGAACGCAACCAAAAGCTCCTGCCCAAGCTGCTAAGTGGAAATTCATCTCCCCTTTACTTACTATATAACCGGCAAAAGGTAAAATTGCTTCACTCGGAAGTGGAATGTTACAAGACTCGATTGCCATTAATAAGCTTATGCCTAATGGACCCATTGCAGTAACAATGTGTTCAATAAAACTTACAAGATGTGTGATGATTAAATTAATGTATTCCATAAATTCCTCTATTCTTATTATTGATGGGGTATTCTTGTTTCCCTTCCCTTATAGTCTAAGGGGTTGTCTTTTCTCATTCTACAAGAAAAACTTAAAAAAATAAATGATAATAATTCTTTTATGATATCATATAGTTAAATATTGGTGCACAAAAGGTACAAAAAGGAGAGTTAATTATGTTAACAAAAATTTCATCATTAAAAACTACTTTTTCAGGTGTAGATTTTTCAAAATATTCTTCTAAAACATCTGAATTTGTTAAAGAATTTTCTTCTCGTGCAAATAAAGAAGGTAAATTCTTAAATTGGGTAAACTTACCACAAGAACAAGCAAAAAGATTAGATGATATCTATGCTTTGGCTTCAAAATTAAAATCTCAAACAGGTGTTGAAAAACTTAGCGTAATGGGTATTGGCGGTTCTAAACACACTGTTGAACATATGTTGGGTATCAATGGCTTGAATATCAATTCTGATAAAATTTATTTCTATTCAGATGTTGATTCAATCAGCTTTGCAAGATTTTTAGAAAAATTAGGTAATGATGTTCTATCATCAAACTATCTAATCGCTTCTAAATCAGGTTCTACTTTTGAAACAAAAGATGGTTTCTTAAGAATTCAAAAAATGGTAGAAGATGCTTATATTGCTCAAGGTCAATCAGCAGAAGAAGCTAAAAAATCAACTGCAAAACACTTTATTGCTGTAACTGATAAGAATGCAGAAAAGAGCGAATTAAGAAGAACTTCTAATGAAAATGGTTGGTTGGGCGATTTGTTCATCCATGATGATGTTGGTGGAAGATTCTCTGCTTTTGATGATCACGCTTTATTCACACTTGCATTTGCAGGCATGAGCAAAGAAGATATGAAATCTATGTTAATGTCAGCTCAAGAAATTTCTTCATTGTCATTGTCTGAAGATTTAGAATTGAATGACGCATTAAAAGAAGGTATTTTCTGGGCTGATGCTAAACTTAACGGTATTTCTGCTTCTGTTCACCAATATATGGGTTCAATGTTTGAAAATACTGTTTACTGGCATGCTCAAATGCAAAATGAATCTGTTAAAGATACTCTTAAACAGATTGCTAAAGTTCCTGATGCAATGCACCATTCAGCAGAAGCTCACTTCAATCCTGCAAACAAATTAGTTTTTGCTCTAACCGTTCCAGTAGATAAAGGTGTTTGTTCTGAAAACGCAGAAGCTTATATTGGTGCTTTGACTAAGTCTTATGAATCAGCAGGTGCATTCTTTAAAGAATATGTTGAAACATCTAAGCTTGGTTTAACTCCAGAAGCTGCCGGTGCTGTAACTCAATTGAGAGCATTTGCAACTTGTTACCAAGAAATCGTTGAAGCTGTTATGCAAAATAAACAACTTCCGGAAGTTCTTGATAGTGTACTTCAACCACACGTTGAATTCTACAAAAAGAATTTGAAAGGTGGAGTTGTTGTTCCTGGTAGAATTTCTTAGTTTTAAGAGTTGAATAAATATGTTAATGCGCCCGACTTATTTAAGTCGGGCGCATTTTTGTTATATATGTACAATTCAAAAAATATGTTATAATAAAGATATAGAGTTTATTACAAATTGTGTGTGCAATGAGGAATTTATATGAAGTACATTTGGCTTTATGTTGTTGCAATTGTAGCGTCTTTGGGCGGTTTGTTATCAGGTTATGATACAGGTGTAATTTCAGGTGCGCTGTTGTTTATAAATGATACTTGGTTATTACCTGATACATTGCAAGGATTTTTGGTAAGCTCTGTATTAATTGGTGCAGTTGTTGGTGCTGCGACGAATGGCATTCTGGCGGATGTTTTTGGACGTAAAAAGATTATTATGGCAACGGCTGTAATTTTCATTCTGGGTTCAATTCTTTGTGCTTTTGCGCCAAATGTTTATATTCTTATAATTTCCAGAATCTTTGTCGGCTTTGCAGTTGGTATTGTTAATTTTATTGTGCCATTGTATTTATCTGAGATTTCTCCAAAACAATTGCGTGGAACACTTGTTTCTTTGTATCAATGGGCAATAACGGCAGGCATTTTGTTCTCTTATTTTATAAACGCAATTTTTGCTCACGCTGTTTACAATTGGAGATGGATGTTATTTGCCGGTGTTCTCCCTGGGGTAATTTTGTTCATAGGAATGTGTTTTATGAACGATACTCCACGTTGGCTTGTATCCAAAGGAAGAGAAGAAGAAGCTGAAAAGGTTTTTGCTAAAATTGAACCGGATATTGATATAAAAAAGGAAGTTGCAGAAATTAAGGATACTCTGCGTAACGACAATCAAGAGAAAAAATTTCGATTTAAAAAATGGATGTTGATGCCGTTTGTCGTTGGTGTTGGAATTATGTTTGCACAAATTTGTACAGGCATTAACACGATTATATATTACGCACCGACTATATTTAAGACTGCTGGTTTTGATAGCAATATTACTGCAATATACGCAACTACCGGTATTGGTATTGTGAATTTTATTATGACAATAGTTGCTGTATATTTTACAGATAAATTGGGTAGAAAACCTCTACTTTATTTTGGTTTAAGCGGAGTAATGTTGAGCTTGTTTGCGCTTGGAACGTCTTTTGCTCTGGCAGGTATACTCGGTTCAAGCTTAAAATGGGTTGCTGTAGGCAGCTTGGTAACTTATATTATTTGTTTTGCAATGAGTCTTGGACCAATCGGTTGGATTTTAGTATCAGAAGTCTTTCCACTAAAGATTCGTGGAGTTGCGATGAGCGTTTGTACTGTTTCGAATTTTGCGTTTAATTTCTTTGTTGTAGGAAGTTTTCCTGTGTTGTTACACAGGATTGGCGGTGCGTGGACATTCTGGATGTTTGGTGTTGTGTCAATCTTGTGTATAATCTTTGTTTACTTTTTTGTACCGGAAACAAAAGGAATTTCTTTGGAACAAATTGAATTAAATTGGCGCAAAGGTATAAATCCAAGGGAATTTTAATATTACCGGTTAATAATGAAAAGGACTAATATTATGTTTTGTATTATTAGTCTAATATTTGTTTGAACTAGAATATTTTGTTAATTTACTATTGGATAAATATAAAAAAAATATCGCTTTTTATAATAACTAATCTCAATAAATTTAGTGGCATGTGAGAACTTTTGTGTTAATATTAACTTCGGAAGGTTAGTTATGAATTATATTGAAGAAATAAAAAGATTAAAAAAAGAGAAGAACGCAATTATTTTGACACACTGTTATCAGCCCGTTGAAATTGATGAAATTTCTGATTTTGTTGGCGATTCGTTTTATTTGAGTAAAAAAGCGAAAGAAACAAACGCAGATATTATTGTTTTTGCAGGTGTGCATTTTATGGCACAGTCAGCAAAACTTCTTAATCCTGATAAAAAAGTATTGCTACCGAACATGAATTCCGGATGTTTTATGGCAGATATGGTTAATGTAGAACAATTGAGAGAATTTAGAGCAAAATATCCAAATGTTCCTGCCGTTTGTTATATAAATTCGACTGCGGAAGTTAAGGCTGAATGCGATATTTGTTGTACAAGTTCAAATGCTGTGAAAGTTGTTCAAAGTTTAGGCGCAAAAGAAATTTTATTCTTGCCGGATACATATTTAGGCAAGTGGGTAGAAAAGAAATTAGGAAATGTAAAAGTTATTCCTTATAATGGTTTTTGTCCAACTCATTTAAGAATCAGACCGGAGGATATTGCAAAAGCTCGTGAAAATTATCCGAATGCAATAATCCTTGCGCATCCGGAATGTCATACTTCTGTTTCAGAAATTTCTGATTTTGTGGGTTCTACAAAAGAAATTATGGATTATGTAAAAAATTCTTCTGAAAAAGAATTTGTAATAGCGACAGAAAAAGGTGTGCTTGACAGGCTTAAACGTGATTATCCGCAAAAAGAATTCCACCTAATCAGGGACGATATTATTTGTAAAAATATGAAATGGAATTCTCTTGAAGACATTTATTTAGCTTTACGTGACGAGCAGCATGAAATTACTGTAAATCCGGAAGTAGAAAAGAAAGCTTACGAATGTATTGACAGAATGATGATAGGAGCAAGTGTATAGTTTATGAATATATTGGTCGGAATGTCAGGTGGTGTAGATTCTTCTACAACTGCTAAGTTATTAAAAGAAGCCGGTCACCACGTAATTGGTGCTACGATGGCGATTTGGGGTGATAAAGGTGTTATGAAGAATATGAAAGCTTCTACACATGGCGCTTGTCTTGGACCTGATGAAAAAGAAGATATTGAAGCTGCCAGAAAGGTTTGTGAAGAAATTGGAATAGAGTTTCACGTTTTTGATTGCGCAGCTCAGTATGATGAAATTGTTCTTAAGAATTTTAAAAAAGAATATCTTGCAGGAAGAACTCCAAATCCTTGTATTTGGTGCAATTCGCTCATAAAATTTGATATTTTACCTTCATTAGCAAAAATGAACGGGATTGAGTTTGATAAATTTGCAACTGGTCATTATGCAAGAATTGAAAAAGGTGAAAATGGAAGATATCAGCTTTTGCGTGGTGTAAGCCCTCATAAAGACCAATCATATTTCTTGTATCGCTTAAGACAAGATCAGCTTGCAAATATTATGTTGCCACTAGGCGGTTACACAAAAGAAGAAATTCGTGAAAAAGCAAAAAGTTTTGGCTTGCAAGTTGCTGATAAACCAGATTCTCAAGATTTTTATGCAGGAGATTACAATGAACTTCTTGATGTAAAACCAAAAAAAGGTAATATCGTGGATATGGATGGCAATATCTTGGGTGAACATGATGGTATTTGGAATTATACTATCGGACAGCGTAAAGGACTTGGTATTGCAGCAACGGAAGCTTTGTATGTAGTAGAATTGAGAAATGAAACAAACGAAGTCGTTGTCGGATTCAAGGACAAAACTTTTAAAGATAGACTAGTGGCTTTTGATATGAGCTGGTTGTCAATCGAAAATCTTGATAAAGAAATTAAGTGTCAAGCAAAAATCCGTTCAACTCAACAGCCTACAAACGTTACAGCAAGACCTCTTGAAAATGGAGAAGTTGAAGTTATATTTGAGGATATGCAAAAATCAATTGCTCCTGGGCAGTCTGTTGTATTATACGACGGTGATGTCGTTTTAGGCGGCGGAATTATTAAGGCTGGTGAGTAAAGGCTAAAATATTTTGTGACAAGCAAGGCGTTTAAAATACAATTACAAATTAAATGAATGGATTGCTTCGCTTTATATTATACAAGTTGCTTACAAAACTGAATGTAAAATACAATACGCTCGCAATGACGTAGCGTGAAACTATAAGTGGGGCGTCATTGCGAGACTCGTTAGAGTCGTGGCAATCCAGTTCTATTAAAATTGTTATTGACGGCAAAAGGGGAAAAGGAAAAATTATGAATAAAGAAGAACTATTAAAATTATATGATATGGACTTAGAAGAACTTATTTCTAAAGCGGAAAAAGTTACCAAAGAACATTTTAAGAATGAAGTAGAAGTTTGTTCTATCATTAGCGCAAGAACCGGTAAATGCGGAGAAAACTGTAAATACTGTTCTCAAAGTATACATAATCATGCAGAAATTGCTTGCCACCCATTGATGGAAGTTGAAGAAGTTCGTCAAGCTGCAATCAAAGCAAAAGAAAACGGTGCTTCTAGATTTTGTATCGTAACTTCAGGAAGAAGTGAAGGTGGTGATGATTTTGGAAAAATCTTAGAAATGATTAAGGCTGTAGCTTCAATTGAAGGTATTCATTGCTGCGCATCTTTAGGCTTGTTGAATGAAGAACAAATTAAGCAAATCAAAGAAGCAGGTGTTGAAAGATTTAATCACAACATTAATACTTCAAAGAACTTCCACAAAGAAATCTGTACAACACACGATTTTGAAGACAGAATTAAGACTGTGAAAATGATTGAAGAAAACGGTATAGAAGCTTGTACCGGTGTTATTTTAGGTATGGGCGAATCAAGAGAAGACAGAATTGATATGGCGCTTTCTCTAGCCGAACTTAATCCAAAAACTGTTCCGATAAATGTTTTGAATCCGATTAAAGGTACACCTCTAGAAGGTTATGAAGATAAGATTACAGAAGAAGAAGTTATCAGAACAATTTGTATTTTTAGGCTTGTTCTTCCTAATGCAATTTTGAGGTATGCAGGTGGAAGAAAAACCAGATTGTCTAAGGAAATGCAAGAACTTGGTTTGAGAGCCGGTATTAACGGACTTCTTGCTGGCGATTATTTAACAACAGATGGTGTTGAAACTAAAGAAGACAAAAGAATGCTTGAAGAAATGGGTTTGACAACTGTTAAGTAAATAAGTGAAATTATTAAGGCGTCGGTGCAAAATTTATTTTGTACCGACGCCTTTTTTGATGTTTAAAAATTAATCCAAGGGTTAATCTTTTTTCAATCCAATGGTCGTTAAAATTTATTACCCGATTGTGTACTATACAATTGGGAGAGAGTTATGCAAATTGATGCAACTATAGATAAAAATTTGGCGAAAGTAGCGGAGAAGGTGACAAGACCTCAACGTTCTCGTTCGTATAATCTCTGCGTTAAAGCAGACGCACTCAGATTTGCAAAACTTTATAAAGAGGCTGTGCAAGCATACTTGCAGGCAATTATGATGGATAGAAAAGAACCCCAAGCGTATTTGGGTTTAGCAATGTCTTACAAATACCTCCAAGAGTACAGGAAAGCTATTTCGACTTTGCATAAATTGATTGCAATTGATGATAGCAAAGATGAATACTTTTTTGAGCTTGGTGTTTGTTATTTGAGCAATGGTGAACCTGAAAAAGCTATTGAACATTTGATTAAGGCGATTTTGATAAATCGTGAAAATTTAGAGGCTCAAATTCAATTAGCTATTGCTCATGAACTTGTAGATGAAGCAGATTTGTCGTTAATGATTTACAACAAACTTATTGAAACAAATCCGGAATTTTTGAAGGCTTACTACAACAAGGCTGCAATGCTGATGGGACAAGGTGATTTTATGGAAGCATCAAGAACGTTCTTTCAGTTGATTAAGCGAAATCCCGATTATTACAAGGCTTACCTTGGTATTGCAATGAGTTTTGATAAGATGTCTAAGTTCAAGGATGCAATAAGATATTATAAGAAATTTTTGGAATTAAAACAGTTTTCAGAAGACGCGGTTTTTGCGCGCAATAGAATAGAAGAATTAAGGGCTGAGCATTTTTCTCGTGATAATTCGTTGTCACTGGTTAAATCTGGTGATGGAATTGATTTTTAACAAGTGAGTGAGTACTCCTTTATTTTTGTTGTTGGTGTAACAATATAGCGCGTCAAGCAATGGTAGTGCGTCATTGCGAGGAACGTAAGTGACGTGGCAATTCAGACCGTTAAGGTTAACTTACAAGTAAAATGACCAGATTGCTTCGCTCCTGCTTGCAATGACGCACTACCATTGACTTATATATAAATTTAATTAGTGGTTTGTTTTAGAGTTTTTCTTCTCCATGTGGGCGAAGGGAATTTCATATAGACCATTTGGTCTATATCACCTCAAAATTATAACCCATTGATTGATGTTAACGAAGTCCAGATATAATAAACTACTAGTGTAGACTTGGGGTAGGGGAAAATATATCCCTTACAAAATTGGTAGGTAATTAAGAAGAGGAAGGCGTAAGATGAATCTTACGGGATTAGACTTAACTTTGCAGCGCATCAGTACGATTGAAAATCAGTTTCAATCTCTAATGTCATACGGGGTTAAGCCTGATGAAGATTTCCAAAAAATCCTTGATACATCAATCGCTAATAGAACAAATCCTACTTCTTCATCCAGAAATGAAATCGAAAACTTGATTGAAACCTACGCAGAAAAGAATGGCTTGGATTCTGATTTTGTAAAAGCTGTAATTAAACAAGAATCAGGATTTAACCCTAATGCGACTTCAAGCTGCGGTGCTATGGGCTTAATGCAGCTTATGCCAAGTACAGCACAAGGACTTGGTGTTAAAAATGCGTATGACGCTGAACAGAACATTATGGGCGGAACAAAGTATCTAAAAGGTTTAATGGATAGGTTTGATAACAATAAATCTTTAGCTCTGGCTGCTTACAACGCAGGTCCAAATGCGGTAAAAAAATACGGCGGAATTCCACCTTATATGGAAACGCAAAATTATGTTAAAAGTGTTCTAAGCAATTACGACAAGATGAAAGGAGGAAGCAACTAATGTTAGTGAGAAGTTTTGAATCAGCTGCCAATGGTATGCTTGCTCTTATGGATATGAATGATAATACTGCAAACAACCTTGCGAACGTGAATACTGTAGGTTATAAAAAAGGTTCATTGAGATTCAAAGACGTTATGCAATCTGCTGTATACTCTCAAGAGGGTGGTTCTATTATCAGAAACACTAATGAAAATAATTATCTTGGAAGCTTGAGTGTTGGTAGTGCAAGTATGCAATATACCCACGATTTTTCTCAAGGTGCTTTAACTAAGACATCTAATCCTTATGACGTTGCAATTGAAGGTGACGGTTTCTTTAAAGTTCAAGACCAAGATGGAAATGTCGCTTATACAAGAAACGGTTCTTTTGTTGTTGATAGAGGTTATTGGTTAAAAACTAAGCAAGGTGAATACGTTCTTGACGTTAACAATAGAAGAATAAGAATGCTTCCTGAAGATATGGAAGATGAAACAGTTTTTAGAGATAGAAAAGATATCGTTATCGCAGAAAACGGTAATATTGAAATCAATTCTTATAACCAAAAAATTCCACTTCAAACAATCGGTGTTTGGGATTTTTCTGACAAAGACGATTTGTTTGAAGTTGGTGATGCGAAGTTTATTCCGAGAGATACAGTTAATAATCCGGAGCTTCGTTCAGAAAAATTCTCTGTACAGCAGGGAATGCTTGAACTTTCTAATTCTAATGTAATTAGAGAAATGATTAACACAATTAATACATCAAGAAATTACGAAAGTTTGACAAAATTAGTAAGCACCAATAGCGATATGCTGACAACGGCAGTTTCGCTTGGGCGCATAAGGACATCGTAGAGTAAGGAGTTGAAATGTTGAAAAGTGGAAGGGTTGAATAGTTGATTTAATTCCCTTCGGTCATATAAATAGTGAGCGTAAGCGAACATAATGAACTTTTCAACCATTACACCATTCAACTCTTCAACTAAAAAACAAAACCAGACTTAAAGAGGATAAACAAAAATGTTAAGAGCACTAACAACAGCAGCAACAGGTATGATAGCACAACAGAATTACCTAGACGTTATCGCAAACAATGTAGCGAACGTTAACACTACTGCTTTTAAACAATCAAGAATTGAGTTTCAAGATTTGCTTTCTCAAGCAACAAGAACCCCTGGTGCTTTGATGAACCAAGGAACATATCAGCCTGTTGGTATTGAAATCGGGCTTGGTGTAAAAACAGCAGCGACAACTCGTGTTTTTACTCAAGGTGTTGCAATCTCTACAGGACGTCAACTTGATATTGAAATTGAAGGTGAAGGTTTCTTGCAAGTTATGAAAGAGGATGGCTCTTTGGCATATACTCGTGACGGTTGTTTGCAAGTGGATTCTTTAGGTCAATTGTGTACAAATGATGGTTTGTTAATTCAACCATCTGTATCAATTCCACGTGATGCGACTGAAATTACAATTACACAGGATGGTAATATTTCTGTAACACTTCCGGGGCAAACACAACAATCAATTGTTGGTTCTTTGCAATTGGTAAAATTCCAAAACCCATCAGGTTTGTTATCAATCGGACACAACTTGTACAAAGAAACGCAAGCTTCCGGAAATCCGGTTCAAGATACTCCGGGGCAGAACGGTTTAGGTTTGATTCAACAATGTATGTTGGAAGGTTCAAACGTTCAAATCGTAGACGAACTTGTAGGACTGATTAAAGCAGAAAGGGCATTTGAATCAAACTCTAAGATTATCAACTCTTCAAGTAATATTTTACAGTTGACTAATCAGATGGGATAAGAACGTTAGATAGTTTTAGGATTTGAACATAAAATGAGGAAAAAAAGTTAAAGAGTTGAAAAGCGAAACAGTTGAAGAGTTCATTAAGTTCGCTAACGCTCACAATTTATATATGACCGAAGGGAATTAAATGAACTTTTCCACTTTTTCACCATTCAACTTTTCAACTAAAAAAAGGTAAGTATAATTAATGAATAAAATAGTAGCAACAGCATTAATATTAATAATAAGCAATTTGGGTGTAAACGCTCAAATGGTTTCTTCTAGTGATGTTAAAACTTCTGTTGCTAAGATTTTGGAAACAAATTATAACAAAATGACAAATGGTGAGGTTGAAGTTAAGGTTTCTGCAACACCTTTTGCACAATTACAGCTTCCGGATGGAAAAGTTTCATATAAAGTTGTTTCAGGTGGAGATAAAATTCTACCTCGTGATATTAAAAGAGTGGACGTATACGTAAATAACGCATTTGTTAAAACTTTGAATCTTCCGGTTCAAACAATTGTTTACAAAGACGTGCTTGTTGCAAGTGATTTTATAAACAGAGAACAAGCTGTAACAAATGAATGCACAACGGTTAAGAGAATGGATGTTTCTATGAAAATGGATTATGTTCTTGATTCAAAAATGTTGGCAAAAGAAATGACAACCAAGAAAGCTTTTCAAAAAGGTGAAGTCATTGACAAAAGATTTGTAAAAATGCGTCCTGACGTACAAAGAAATGGCGAAGTAAGAATTTTCTTTGTATCAAATGGGGATGTAATGGTTACAATAGACGGTACTGCAATGGCAGACGGTATGACAGGCGATTACATTAACGTTGAAAACAAAAATTACAAAAAGGTTTACAACGGTAAGGTAATTGGGGAAAATAGAGTTTTGGTTGCAATTTAGCACTGGGACTTGGGGTTGGTAAAAGAATTGAAAATTGAAAGTGGAGAGTAGAGAGTTGAAAAGTTGAAGGGTGGAATAGCGGAACGGTTCATTTAATTCCCTTCGGTCATAAAATAAATAGTGAGCAATAGCGAACATAATAAACTCTTCAACTATTCAACCTTCAACTCTTCAACTAAAAAAAGGTAAGTATTATGAAAAAAATTTTAGCAACAATATTAGCAATATTCATGTTGGCAAGTGTAATGCCGGCACAAGCTATTAATGCCAAGGTTCGCATAATGGACTTGACTCATATTAAGGGTGTGAGAGAAAACCAACTTGTTGGTTATGGTGTAGTTGTTGGTCTTCCGGGGACTGGTGACAACTCTCGTTCAACTCAGATTACAAATAAGATGTTGTTAAGAAATTTAGGCACAGTAATTGAGCAAGAAAACTACATCCAAAAAGGAGCTTCTGCAGCTGTAATCGTAACCGCTACAGTGCCTCCGTTTTCTAAGAATGGTGACAAAATCGACGTAACAGTTTCTGCGATGGCTGACTGTAAAAGTTTAGAAGGCGGTGTACTTGTTCAAACAATTTTAAAAGCTCCTAACGGTGAAGCTGTAGCAGTTGCGCAAGGTCCACTTTCAGTTGGTGGTATTAACAAAATTGCAGGCGGTTCATCTGCAAGAACTGCAATCACTACAACAGGTAGAATCCCTGGGGGTGCAATAATTGAACGTGATATCTATACAGAAATCGGAGATGAAAACTCAATAACACTATCTATCGACCGTTCTGATTATACACTTGTTTCAAGAATCGCAAAAACTGTTTCTCAAGTAGCACCAGCAAAAGCAATTGACGGAAGTTCTGTTAAAGTAGAAATTCCTGCAAGATTTATGAATGATAGGGTTGCATTTTTATCAATAATTGAAAATTTGGAAGTTTCTCCAACAATGGAACCGGCTAAAGTTGTGGTTAATGAAAGAACCGGTACTGTGGTTATTGGTGCAGATGTAAAACTTTTACCAGCAGCAGTGGCGCATGGAAATATTACGGTAACAGTTTCTACAACAAATGAAGTTTCTCAGCCAAACGGTTTTTCAAACGGTGCGACCGTTGGGTTTGAGAATTCGGATATACAAATTAACAAAGCTCCGGGTAGTTTAGTAACAATGCCTGCTAATAGCAATCTTAATGATTTAGTAAGAGCATTAAACTCAATCGGAGTAGCACCGGTAGACTTGATATCAATCTTGCAAGCACTGAAAAAATCCGGAAGTTTGCAAGCGGAACTGGTAATAATTTAACTAGTGACGAGTGAATAGTGATTAGTTAATAGGCAGTTAATAAAAATGAAAGGAGAAAGTGAATGAAATTGCAGAAGTGAATAATACCAATCACTACTCACAACTCACCATTCACTAATAAAAAAATGGACTTTTCAACACCTACAATAGATTTAATACATAGCGGATTAAAAAATGCTCAGACAGTTAACGCTGATCAGGTTTTATATAACAGAATTAAAGAATCCGGCGATTCTAAAGAGCAATTAAAAAAGGTTGCAACAGAATTTGAATCAATCTTTGTGACCAAAATGCTTTCAGAAATGGACAAGACTGTAGACCACGAAAACAGCTTGTTCGGAAAAGAAGGACAATACGTTGATACTTTTAAGTCAATAGTTTATCAACAAATGGGACGTGATATTGCGAATAATCCAAGAACAAGCTTTGGTTTCGCAGATCAGATTTACAGACAGATGGAGAA
>OIYO01000752.1_pt1 | contig 23554 bp, 14 predicted proteins | sample 1588191 | NCBI WGS metagenome assembly OIYO01 (sample SAMN03283275) | human gut metagenome | biome: human-associated habitat; material: feces | host: Homo sapiens | place: Peru | collected 2012 | reverse complement strand
AGAGAGGAAATGTCTCTATCCTTTTGGTTCCCTTTTGGAATTTGCTCGTTTATAGAAGTCCAGGAAGGAATCCACGATCACGGAGGTGGAGAACAGCGGGCTGTTCTCATACAGCTTCATGGCGTAGGGAACCGTCTGCTCGCCGCCCAGCTTGGCTTCCTTGGCCGCGCGCAGATAGGCAACCCACTCCTCGGTGGTGGTAGGCTCCGCCATGTTCAGCTTGTCCAGCCAGTCCTTGCGGATGAACAAACCGAGCTTGGCCACATTGATGCGGCGGGCAGGGATATAATATCTCAGAAAGATCATATCGACGGAGATGGGAACAACCTTTTCAGCCTATCTGCTCGGCATCCGCCTTGAAAAGATGAAGGAATTGCTGGTGAATACGACCATCTCCCAGCGGGATATTGCCGAGCAGGTCGGCATTGGCAGCGAGCAGACCATGTATCGTCTGTTCAAACAGTATATGGGATGCTCCCCCGGCGAGTATCGGAAGCATCCCTCCGCAGACAGTACCATAGCCGCCGAGACGGCGGATGAATATCATGAAAGCGAGGAATAATCACATGGACAACCTGAAGTATCTGGAACATGTCGTGGAGCTTGGAAAGGTCCAGGCTGCAACCACGCCCGAGGAAATGTCCGGCGCGTTTGACGCGTTCAACGGCTTCCTGGGCCTGTATTACGATCTGGCGAAGATGGAGCTGCAAAAGGCCGGGATCGACACGCCGCCTATTCGAAACTTCGCCATTGACAAGGCGCTTGAGCGCATCGACGCCCGCCTGGACTGCGCTGATTTCACCATCCCCGCGCTGATCCGTATGCTGCGCGAGCATCGCGGAACGCGCCTGAATGAGGAGCAGGCACAGAAGATTGAACAGAGTCTGATTCATTTCAAGTATTGGCTGGACGAGCCCGGCGATGTGCACGCCTGCTTCTTCACCGAGAATCATCAAATCCTGTATCACAGCGCCGAATATCTGGTGGGGCAGATGTATCCTGACGTGGTGTTCCCCAACAATGGCATGACCGGCGCTGAGCATCACGCCCATGCCACCGCCTTCCTGCGCCGCTGGCTGAACTGGCGTGAACGCTTCGGCTTCAGCGAATGGCTGACTCAGGGATACTACATGGATGACATGCTGGGTCTGGTCAACCTGATGATCTATGCCGACGAGGCGGATATCCGCACCCGCTGCCGCATGCTGATTGACATGCTGGTGTTTGACCTGGCGGTCAATCATTTTGAAGGGCACTTGCCCACCACCCATGGCCGCGTCTATACCCGCTTTATCATCGAGCCCGACTATGAGGATTGCTCCGCCGTGATGGCGCTGCTGTTTGATAAGGGATACGCCGGCACCATGAGCAACTGCGCCGTGATGTTGGCTGCCAACGGCTATGTTTGTCCCAAGGCTATCCTGGCGGCAGCAGCGGCTCCCACGGGAATCCAAACCAACCGCGAGCGCATGAGCATCGACGTGGCGGACGCCAAGTATTATGGCGTGGATCCCGCCGACTTTGACAACATCATGTTCTTCTGGGGCCAGCAGACATACTCCGACCGCCTGACCATTGAGAACTCGCTGAAGGTGTTCCCCACATGGAACTGGATGACTAACCGTGTCCGCGCCTACTATGAGCGCTACAAGCTGCATGATGAGGCTGGTGCGCCCTGCGTGGATGCGCCCGACTTCACAGCCATGACACAGGTGGACATCTACACACGCCGTACGCCGGACTATATCCTCAGCTGCGCGCAGGATTTCCGCAAGGGCCGCATGGGCTATCAGCAGCATCCCTGGACGGCCTCCCTGGGCGGCAAGGCAGTCATTTTTACAACCAATCCCGCTTCCACCGAGTATTCCAACCGTCCCAACTGCTGGGCCGGCAACCTGACCCTGCCCCGCGCCGTGCAGCATGAAAACGTGCTGCTGTGCCTGTACCGCGTTGAACCCGACTTTGTGGATTACCTCTATTCCCACCTCTACTTCCCCAGGCATGAGATGGACGAGGTGGTGGAGAAGGAGGGCTGGATCTTTGGCCGCAAAGGCGATGGGTATGCGGCGGTGTATTCGCTGCTGCCCGGCTACTGGGAAAAGAAGGATCCCGCCATGTTCAAAGAGCTGTACGCCGAAAGCTGGCAGGAGAAATATGACCGTGCCGACGATTATGAGTACATCGCGCAGGGTCACGCAAACGTGTGGGTCATTGAAATGGGCTCCAAGGCTGAAAACGGCAGCTTTGAGGCGTTCATGGACGGCTTTGCCGGGAAAAAGGTGTGCGGCGACACGCACAACCTGATCTACCAGTCTCCCTCTCAGGGTGAGATCACCTTCGGCTGGAACAGGCCCCTGACCGTCGGGGGAGAAACCATCTGCATCCATGGCTACAAGCGCTATGATAACGAGTTTGCTCAGACGGAATTTGACGCGGGCGCAATCGAGATCAATGCCGGCGGTCATCAGACGATTCTTGACTTTGAAAAGGCCGAGCGCACGGATATTTAAGGCACTACCGCACAATTCGTCTGCAGCGCTGGCGATGCCTTTTCTGCCATCTGCTTCTTGCAGAAATCTCGATTTACCTCCAGTAAACCTTCGATTTCTGCAATCGCATCTGACAAAAAATGCATTCGCCATCGCACCAACTCATTTGTGCGGTATTGCCTTAAGGCAACGCCGCACAATTCGGCGGCGCGTCGGGCGATGTCTTTTCCGCCAGCCGACCACCTCATTTGTGCGGTGTTACCTTAATATGCGCTCCGCTGTTTGAGCGACCGGGTATAATTCCCGGTCACAGAAAATGATTGAGGTATTTCCTGTGAGAAAGATGTGCCTGCTCTCGTTTCTCCTTCTCCTGCTGACGCTGCCGTTCCTTGTGCATGGGAGCGCGTCGGCACAGACGGAAACGCTTCGCGTCATGGTCTATGACCGGGAGAACATGCCCGAGGAATATGGCTCCTGCGAGGACAACGCCTGGGTACGCTATATTCAAAGCCGGGTGCTTCGCGAACTGGATATATCCCCGCGTCGCTGGAAACGGTTAACATCCTGGCCGCGAAGGAAAGGGAGCTCCGCATACGAACCATCATGTGCCCGGCTGAGAATTTCGATGAGGAATGGGATCGCTGCGTGGCCGCCTATCTCTCCGCGGGCGGCAGCCGCGCCATTGAAGCCAAGCGTTCCGCCTATCGCGAAAGCATTGCAGAAAAGAAAGGAAATTGACCATGGGATACTATTTTGACGATCGCAACAGCGCTGCCTGGAGCTATGGCGACGATGCCGGGAGAATCATTGATCTGCTTGGAACCCGATTTATGGGGGAAAATCCTGTTACGCCCTTTATCTGGCGCACCTTTGATGAGTCAGGCATTCAGGCGGATCGAAAGGCGCGATATCTGCTGGATTTTGCGCGGCGTTTTCCCGGCGGAGAGAATGGCGAAATTGTCTATGCCGCCGCCGATCTATACTGTCCGCAGGCCAAGAGCTCTGGCTTCGTGGTGGAGTGCGACGGTCCTGTTCAGGTGTGGTTGAATGAGGAAAGGGTGTTCCAGTCCAACGGCAATCAGGAACGCACCCATGAAAAATGCAGGATTGATGTGTCGTTGAGGGCAGGCTACAATCGTTTCGTATGGCGCTGCGAGCGGACGGAGATCGGCTTTGGCTGCGCTTTCGCCAATGCCATGCCGCAGTGGGAGCCCTGTAATTATGTACTGCCCTACAAGGAATATGACGGGGAGGCAGGAATCCTCTACACGGAGCCGGTGGATGAACGGATGCAGATTGACGTGGGCAGCTTCTTTGGCGACTTTATGCCGCCGGAGCTGACCTGGCTTCCCCGCGCGGAGAAAAAGTCCCTTGTCGGGGCAGGCGTATATGCGGCGTGGCTCAAGGGAAGCGTCCGTGTCCCCCTTGCCGCCCATGACGCTGTAACCCTGATCGTGGACGGTAAGCCCGGACGGGTTATCCCCGGAGCACAGCATGATGTTGTGGCCGTCGGCCCCTATCAGGCGGTGGCCGCGCTGGTGAGCGACAGCGACTGGGCTTGGAGGAAGCCTCCTGTGCATATTCATGGAAGGACGACACCTTATCTCATCATGGGCCCGCTGAAAACCGCGGATACTTCAGCCTTCACCGCATGCGCCATGGGACAGCTGGTTGAGGGCGCGGAGGGGACAATCACCTGGCGCACTGGCTTTGACGGCGTTGCTCTGCGTCCCTATGTGGAAAGCAAGCTCTTTGGCCGCTGGACTTATCCGCTGGGCGTTACGCTCTACGGCATGTGGCAGGCGGGGCATTTCCTGAGCCGCGAGGTCATGAACGACTATGTGACAAGCCATGCGGATCAGGTCGTCTCCATCCATGAGTATGCGCTTTATGATCAGGCAAGGTATGGCTTTCCGGGGGTCAATCAGCAAATCTGCTGGCTTGACGCGCTGGACGACTGCGGCTCCTTTGGCTCCATGATGCTGGAATGCGCCAAGCCCGGCGACGCGGCTGTCCGCAAGCTGGCTGATGCCATTGGGGAATATATGCTCCATGAACAGCCCCGCACCTCCGAAGGAGCTTATTGCCGCCGCGACGATACCATCTGGGCGGACGATATGTATATGTCTGGCCCCTTTCTGTGCCGCTATTCGGAGCTGACCGGTAGTATGGAAGGTATGAACGCCTGCGCTAATCAGCTGCTTCAATACAAGGACCTCCTCTTTATGCCCGACAAACAGATCATGTCCCACATGCGCTGTTTGCGAAACGGAAAGAGCAACCGTATCCCCTGGAGCCGAGGCAACGGCTGGGTGCTGTTCACCCTCAGCGAGCTGCTGCAAAAGCTGCCGGTCGGCCATGAGAAGCGGCCTGCATTGCTATTGTTCTTCCGCGAGCTCAGCGCAGGGTACATGAAGCTGCAGGATGCCTCCGGATTGTGGCATCAGATTCTTGATGAACCCGGTACCTATCTGGAGTCCTCGGCGACGGCCATGTTCATCTGCGCCTTCTCCCGCGGCCTGCGTAACGGCTGGTATGATGTGGCGGTGCTGGATGAGGTACGCAGCGCCGTCGAGCGTGCCTGGAAGGGCTTGTGCGAGCAGGCGATTGACCGGGACGGCAACCTGTACGGCGTGTGCCGCGGATCAGGTTTCTCCTTCTCCCGCGCCTATTATCGCACGCTGATGTGGAACTTCAACGATACGCATGGCATTGGTATTGTCATGCTGGCAGGCGTTGAGTACCTGAAGCTGACGACGAAGGCTTACGGAGCTGTCAGCCTATAAAAAACTGCATAGAGAATCCGCCTCAGCGCTATCGGCAATGCTGCGTCATCACGAAAAATGCCGCTGCTGTACTTCTGCCAGCAGCGGCGTTTTTCGTGCAGGGAATGAGGTTTGCCGAATTTCCTGTCGCTCTCCGCAGAGAGCGAAACTCCCCATCGGAGAGTGCACGAGCCCGACCAACGGGAGGGATACCACCGTCTGCTTGCAGGTGGTGAGTAAGTGCGCCCTTGCCAGGGAGAGGGCTTGACAAAGCCTCTTTTGGAATGTGATTTGTCAAGGGTAGATTTAGGGTAACACCGCACAATGAGGCAGTCGGCTGACGAATGGATTTTTCGTCAGATGCAAATGCAAATTTCGAAGGTTTACTGGATGTAAATCGAGAAATTTGCATGCCGCAGATGGCGGAAAAGACATCGCCAACGCTGCCGACGAATTGTGCGGTAGTGCCTTCCATTCATTACAGGCAACACAAATAAAGGGAGCGCCATACGAGCGCCTCCAACAGTAGGCAAAACAAACGACACTACTAATCAGTAAGTATTTTGTTTCTGATTCAACTATACCATATGGACAAGAATTTGTCAATATAGGGCGTTCACGTCGTATTTGTTTACGTGAATATTTTTGTGTGAAAGTCACGTAAAATTACGACAAATTGTGTTGACAACGGACAGAAACGATGATATAATGCAGTTAGCTCAATTGGTCAGTATTCGACCGGATTTTGCATGTTTGTTCGATTCTGTCGATACCGAGCCAAAAAAAGAGACATGCGAGAAATCGCAAAAAACAAAGAAAGAGGTGCTTCTGTAATGAAGAAACTCGTTGCTCTGCTGCTGTCTGTCATGATGTGCTTTGCGTGCGTCAGTGCGCTGGCCGATACGTATGTGTCCTGGTACACCTACGGCGACGTGTACCTTTCCTCCGTGCGTTCCGAAATGGAAGCTGATTTCGCCAAGCTGAACCTGACGATCAACGGCTCCGACGCCAACGGCAACCAGCAGGTACAGTCCGACTTCATCAGCACGGCTCTGATGAACAACGACTGCGAAGCTATTGTGGTGAACCTCGTTGAATCCGGCGCCATCAGCACGGCGCAGACCATCATGAACCAGATTCAGGCTGCGGGCATCCCCACCGTTTGGTTCAACCGTCCTGTCTCTACCAACAACGAAGAAGCCGCCAACCTGTTTCTGAACAACCCCGCTTCCGCGTTCGTCGGCACCAACTTTGAAGACGCCGGCGTTATGCAGGGCGAGCTGATTGGTCAGTATCTGGTTGAGCATTACAACGACATCGACCTCAACGGCGACGGCAAGATTTCCTACATCATGTTCAAGGGCGACGAAGCTAACCAGGAAGCTATCGCTCGTACCGCGCTGGCTGTGGAATACGCCAACAAGGCGCTGGTTGCCGCGGGCAAGCCGGAGATTGAGTTCTACGACGCCTCCAACGCCAACAAGTACCTCGTTGACCCCAACGGCAGCTGGTCCAACGTTTTCTCCTCTGAGCAGATGCAGACCGTCCTGTCCATGTACAACGAAGGCAACGGCAACATGGTCGAGCTGGTTATCTGCAACAACGACGACATGGCGTATGGCGCTGTGATGGCTCTGCAGAACGCTGGCTACAACCACGGCGAAGGCACCACCGCGATCCCCGTGTTCGGCGTGGACGCGACCGACGTTGCGAAGGATCTGATCAACAACGGCTACATGGTCGGCACCATCAAGCAGGACAACGTTGGTATGGCGGACGCTGTTGCGACCATCACCGCGAACCTGATTGCCGGCAAGGAAAACAAGTTCGAGGGTCTGAACGAGAACTACGTTATCGTTGACAACTGGTTCGTGCAGATTCCCTACGCTGTGTACACTGGCGAGTAATTCTTCCCTGAGCACTTCGGGCGGAGAGAACCGAATGGTTCTCTCCGTCTTTCACTGCTGACCAACATATGGCAAGCAGCATTCGACTTGCTCTCCGGCAGGTCGGTACCCACGGTATCATCCGCCGCTTTACAATCGTTTGTTCTCGTTGAATTCCAGGAAAGGAAAAGACAAACATGCAAAAAGACGATGTTTTGCTGCGCATGGAAGGCATCTGCAAGTCCTTCCCCGGCGTCAAAGCGCTTGACGATGCACAGCTGACCGTCCGTCCCGGTACCGTCCATGCACTCATGGGCGAAAACGGCGCCGGTAAATCCACGCTGATGAAGTGCCTTTTCGGCATTTACAGCAAGGATGCGGGCACAATCTGGTTCGACGGCAAAGAGGTTAACTTCAAGTCTTCCCGCGATGCGCTGGACAACGGCGTCGCCATGGTGCATCAGGAGCTGAATCAGGCGCTGAAGCGTAGCGTGATGGACAACATTTGGCTCGGGCGCTATCCGCGAATCAAGCTCGGCGGCGCTAAGATGCCCTTCGTTTCCGACAAGGCCGAATACGACATGACCATGGAGGTCTTTAAGGATCTGAATTTTGAGAAATTCGGCATCAACATCAACCCGCGTACCATCATGTCCACCATGCCCGTTTCGCGCCGTCAGATGGTGGAAATTGCAAAAGCTGTTTCCTTCAACTCCAAGATTATTGTGCTGGACGAGCCGACCTCTTCCCTGACCGAGGCGGAGGTTGAGGTGCTCTTCTCCATCATCAATATGCTCAAGGCACGCGGCGTAGGCATCGTTTATATCTCCCACAAGATGAAGGAAATCTGGCGCATTGCCGACGACGTGACCGTTATGCGCGACGGACGCTGGATTACCACCCGCCACAAGACCGAATACGGCACGGACGACGATTCCTTCCGCGCAGAGGTCATTCGGAACATGTGCGGTCGCGAGCTGAGCGCAGCCTATCCGCCCAAGGATAACATCGTCCACGACGATCCGATGATCGTGGTGGAGGGCTTGACCGCCAAATACAATCAGCTGCGCGACGCCAGCTTCACGCTCCACAAGGGCGAGATCCTGGGCGTAGCGGGTTTGGATGGCTCCGGCCGTACCGAGCTGCTGGAAACCCTTTTCGGCTATCGCACCCGTCAAAGCGGCACCATCAAGAAGTTCAACTTCGGCTTCCGCGCCGCGCAGGGCGGTACGCCTGAAGACTACAGCATGGAAGTACACGACATCAATGGCACGCAGGTGGGCGAGGAAATTTCCAACTTGTCACCCAACAGCGCCATCAAGCAGGGCTTTGCGCTGGTCACCGAGGAACGCCGCGCAACTGGCATTTTCGGCATCCTTGACATCCGCGCAAACACCGTCATCGCCAACCTGAAGAACTACAAGCTGGGGAAATTCCCGCTGCTCAGCGACGCAAAAATGGCTCGGGATACGGATCGCATGATTGAAGCGATGCACATCAAAACGCCCAGTCAGCGTCAGCAGATTAAGAATCTGTCCGGCGGCAATCAGCAGAAGGTCATTTTCGGTCGCTGGATGCTGACCAATCCTGACGTTCTGCTGCTGGATGACCCGACCCGCGGTATCGACGTGGGCGCCAAGTACGAGATCTATGAGCTGATTCAGTCCCTCGCCAAGCAGGGCAAGAGCATCATCATGGTCTCTTCCGAAATGCCTGAACTCCTGGGCACTTGCAACCGTATTCTCGTGATGAGCGCCGGTCAGATTGCCGGCGAATACGTCCCGACAGGCGACGGTAAGGTCGATCAGGAAAAGATACTCGAACTGGCTGCAAAGAACTTGTAAGGAGGTTGCCTGAACATGTCGAATGTTGCAACAAAGGCAAAAAAGCCGAATCTCTCCGTGAAGAGCGTCCTGAACTGGATTCTCGATCACGCCATGATTATTGTCATCGTGCTGCTGGCGCTGTATGTCCAGACGCAGCGTGACGCCTTCCTCAAGCCCGCTTCCCTCATCAACATCATCTCCCTGACCGCCGCCCGTCTGCCGATGGCGCTGGGCGTTGCCGGCTGTATCATTCTGGCCGGTACGGACTTGACCGGCGGCCGCGTGGCTGGCTTGACCGCTTTCGTGGCGGCCATCCTGCTCCAGCGTGCGGACGTTGCCAATCGCGTGCTGGCAGGCGGAGCCCCTGCCAACATCGTGCTGGTGCTGCTGCTCGTTATGCTCATCGGCGCATGTGTTGGTCTGATCAACGGCTTCGTCATGGCGAAATTCAAGGTTCACCCCTACATCATCACGTTGGCCATGCAGATGATCGTCTACGGTATCTACCTGACGGTTTCCAACTCGGTGCAGGTCGGTTCCTTCGACTCCAGCTACACCACCAGCTTCGTCACCAAGCCCCTGTTCCAAATTCAAACCGGCGTTCGCCCCAACGGCACTGCCATCTTCACCGTGGTTCCCATGTATGTGCTGCTGGCGCTGATCGTGACCGCGCTGATGTGGGTCGTCTGGAACAAGACCGCTTTCGGCAAAAACATGTTTGCCGTCGGTTCTAACGAGGAAGCAGCCCGCGTTTCCGGCGTGAACGTTATGATGACCATCATCGGCGTTTTCATGGTCGCTGGCGCTCTGTACGGCTATACTGGCTTCATCGAAGCTGCCCGTATGGGTTCCTCCACTGCGACGCTGGGTCTGAACTACGAAGCCGACGCCATTTCCGCAGCCGTTATCGGCGGCGTATCGTTCGTCGGCGGCACCGGCAGAATCTCCGGCGTTGTCCTTGGCGTGTTCATGATGCAGCTGATTATCGCCGGCATGACCTTCCTGGGCATCTCCGGCAACGTTACCTACATCGTAAAGGGCGCGGTTATCCTGTTCGCTGTTATTCTGGATATGCGCAAGTACATGACCAGAAAGTAACGGTTTCACGGTGCAATGGGGCAGAGTCCCTTGTGCCATCAGCTTTCAAACATGCTTCGCAGAGGCTCTGTACTTCATGCACGGAGCCTCTTGCTCTATCGTTATGGAAGGAGGAGCGAAAACAATGGAGGAAAACAAGAAACAGCCGCAATCGACAAGCGAGCAGCAGACGGAATCGTCAGACCCCAAAGCGCCGCGCCGTGGCCGCAATTGGATCACTGATATGTACGACAAGGTGAACCTATCGGTCGATACGCTCAATTACATTGCGCTCGGTCTGTTGATTTTCATCTTTGCTGTTATCTTCATTGCTTCCCGGCACTAACGCCGAATCCTCTGCCTTCACCCCCTCCCCTGCGCCTCCTGAAGCGGACACTGGAAAAAGCAAGCCAGTTTCCCATCAGGGGGCGCATTTTTTTCACGTCGGAGCATACGGTTTCCCGACGAAAAGACGCAAGCAGATGGCGCAGGAGAGCATGGGACGCGCATCACTTCGCCAAGGAAGAGGGTTCATCGCATCCGCAAACGCGACGAGCGCTGCAAGCTCTTGTTTGCTTGCAGCGCTCTTGTTTTGCAGCTTCCTCAGCTTTCCGTGAAGTGCCAAAGAAAAAAGGGGTTGTCTCACTAAAAAGAGGCAACTCCTTTTTGGTACAAAAAAAGCATTCGGACTATGAAAATCCGAATGCCTGCGGTAGAATGTAACTACCATGAAAAGAAACATGCCGCAGACAGATTATACAGCAATGACGAATGGATTTCAACTGGTCATGCCGCTGGACTGCGAAGTAAACATTGAGAAGAATGCACCGGTGAGACTGCTCAACGCCGTCATGGAAAGGATGGATTACAGCAAACTGTATGCGGCGTACTCCCGACTTGGGAGAATCGAGTATTCACCGAAGATTCTGCTGAAAATCATGGTGTATGGGTATATGCGCAAGCAGATATCCAGCCGTGCGCTTGAAGCATGCTGCCGAGAAAACCTGCACTTCATCTATTTGCTTGAGGGGCAGCGTGCGCCGGATCACAACACCATCAACCGATTCAGAAAGAATATTCTAACACAGGAAGCCGGGCAGGATATTCTGTGTCAGCTTGTTGTTTTGCTGCACGAAAGAGGACTGCTCAGCCTTGAAGCGGCTTTCATAGATGGCACAAAGATTGAAGCAAATGCGAACAAGTACAGCTTTGTCTGGAAGAAAGCAACGGCCCAAAAGACAGAAAAGCTGCTGAAGAAAATTCATGATGAGCTGCCTGCAAAGCTGAAAGAGGTAGGTATCCGCTTTCATGTTCCGGAAAAGATTGCTGTCCGACAATTGAAGAAGCTTTGGAAAAGAATCCATGCGCGAATCAAAGCGGATGGAATCGAGCTTGTTTCAGGAAAAGGCAAAAGAAAAACGCGGCTGCAGAGACTGAGCGAATGGGGAGATCAATGTCTTGCCAAACTCAAGCAATACACAAATGATATTCACATCTGCGGAAATCGGAATAGCTTCAGCAAAACGGACCATGACGCAACCTTTATGCACATGAAAGAGGACTACATGAGAAACGGGCAGCTCAAGCCTGGATACAATGTCAATGTGGCAACATGCAGCGATTTTATCATCGGGAGCTACATTTCTTCTGACAGAAATGACGTGCATATAAGCCTTCAAATACCGTGCTCTTCCTACTAGGGAGCACGGTTTATTTTTTCCATAAGATAATAACACAAGACTCATTTCGCATGTACAATCTGGTATTTTCGGGTGTTTTCTGGAGAAACCTTTCAAGCTCAAAAATGGCACTGAAAATCCGTAATAATTGTTATCTTCAAAAATGCATTCAGTGCAAGGGTTTCGTAGCATGAGTTTACTAATGATAAACAATATGTCATTAAATACTGCACAAACCTGCTAACAAAAGCGGACGTCGTGGGAAAATGGCCTACCGCCAAAATTAGAAGCTGCTAACACTCTGCTAACACGAACAGGGTAAAACAGGCGGTTTTTGGAGGAAATGCGAACATCCGAAAATGGTGGAAAACGTTGATATTTGGGCATTTGAAGGCACTCGGAGGCACTCAAAGGCGAACGTTTTTTCGCTCTCCTAAGCAGTCGGTCGTGGGTTCGACTCCCACTGGACTCACTTATAAGAATCGTAGCTCTTTTCAGTCTGCATTTGCCGCACGTTCGGCAAGGCTGGCTGAAAAGAACTTTTTTGCTTTTATATTCTGTCCACCTCAATCCAGCGCAAGTTCAGCCAACGGCTTTACCCCCTCAAAGTGCGCATGTATGTACTCCAGCAGCGCGGCCGTTGCGGCGGTACAGCCATTTTCGGTCGCCAGATGGAGGTAGTCTTGCAGCTGGGCAAACGTCAGGTTGTGGATATACTGCGCCACCGATGAGTCGTTCTGGACGATGCGATTGTCCAGCGAAGCCTGATCCATGCAAGCAACAATGTGGTTTACCATTCGAGTATACTTCTTGAATGTAAACTTTTGCACTTCGTAACTGCTCGCCTGCGCAATGAACCCCGGCGTTACGTTCTTGACGACTAAGGTACAGCCAGCTAAGTCAATATCAAAGGTCTGCGACATGTTTGCGAGTTCAAAGGGAAAGAGGAAGCCATGCTTCTCTTGACGCAGAAAACAGGAGCAGGGAATGGAGGTACCTACATAACGGTCTTCATGGATATCCGCTTCGGGGATAACGGGCTCACCCAGCTGATCAAAAGGCTGAGCCAGCTTATGATGAAGGAAATACGCTTGCCATGCGGAAATATCCGCGGGCGTCATTTCCATGGGGTGCGCGGGAACAATCGACAAGGCGTTTAACTTGTACGGTGCGCCGTCGGACAGAATGGGTTGATTGCCGCTGAGGGTGAAAAGCTGCTCCCCTTGTTTCCAGACAATGTAATTTGCTGTATTTCGCAACAGCGGATTTTCCAGATAAAGCGTCTTCCAGTGCGATGCAGATTCGCAGTATTCATCAAGAAAGTCCTCAAACAGCATCTTGAAGCGCAGTTTTGCAGCCGTCTGGACATGGGTGCGCAGACGGGACAGTGACTTGGCCGCTTGCGCCGCCAGTACGTCGTCGTTTCCTGATTTCGGAATGCGCTGTACAACCTTGTTTTGTCCATTGTCGTACAAACTGAGCGAAAAGTCCTTTTCCAGCGTGACGGTAACGGTTGTAGAGCCAAGATCGTAATGCAGTTGACCGTCTTGGTTGAACCCGAGATTAGGCAGAACGGTGTCGTAGAGGTCGCGAACGTTCGTATCACGAATCTCCGTATATTCATCCAAATCAGCACCATACATTCCACCATACCGTTCGGCAAACGGGATGACCGCCCATTGCTCGCTGTACCAACTGGCATATCGAAGCGTACGGACAGGCGGGGCGTCGTCGCCGGACGTCTTGCTGCGCCACTTCGGCGCGCGGCTCAGCAGTTCCTCGATGGTATCTTCATCGGCATAGCGGCAGATGGGATAGGAGAGGAGCATTTTTTTGCTGCGGCAGGGTTTGCCGAGGTATGTATCCGCCAATTGGAGCATCGCGGCTTGCAGACTCTGCGGGTCGAGATACTGCACAAGCGCTGCGGCTTCAGGGCAGAGACCGGGCTTGTTCCATGCAGCATACACGTCAAAATTGTTGAACTCAGATGCGGTTTCATGCGCAGTCAGAAGCCACATTAAGATCAGCGGCGGCTCGATTGTACCGTCCTTCCGGCGAAGTTCCGGCAAATCGGCTGCTGTAATGGCATAAAGACTCCGCAGTTTCTTCACCAAGTCTTTTTTGAGCATTCCCTGTGCATCCAGTGCTGCAACCACCAGCGACTCTTCGGGGGAAAGGGCTTCCTGATTCAAGTGCAGCCGTTTTGCAATGGCCTCGTCCGCTTCAACTTTAGTCACGAGTTTGGCAGCTGCCTTGATTTTTTTGAGCGCAGCATACAAAGTACTCAACTGCTGCTCGGTCAGCTTGGTCGAGAAATACAGCATCAGGTTTGCGGCGGCGGTGTAATCCTTCCGCTGGGGAGAAGTGGACAGACGTTCCAGCAGGGCGGAAGCGATGCCGTCTAAATCCTTCTGCGTCATGCAGGAGACGTATTTCAGAAGCATGTTCTTGTTCTGATGCGAAAGGAAGATGCTCAGCTTGTTTTCGGGCGTTTGTTTTTCCCATGCGGGCGGAGAAAGGAAAAGCTGCGTAACATCGTCATCGGACAATTGCGGAAGCAGTGTTTCCAGATCACCCAGCAATTTTTTCGGCAGCGAATCACCGAATGTGTTCTTACCCAAAGAAGCTCTGCTGTTGTTCTGCAAGGATTCTAATTGGCTGCATCCAGCAAACACCTCCTCGCCAATCTGTTCCACGCTGGCGGGAATGGTGATGCTTTTCAGATTGCTGCATTCAGCGAAGGTACGCGGTTCAATGCTCGTTACCCAATCGGGAAGCTTGATGCTGGTCAGGCTGCTGCAATTCTCGAAAGCATGCGCACCGATACTGCTGACGGCACTGGGAATGTCGATGCTTTGCAGGCTTGTGCAGTTCATGAAAGCACCCTCCTCGATGGACGTGATGCCGTCGGGAAGAGTCACATGGGTCAGGCTTGTGCAGCCGCCAAACAGATCCTGTGGGATGCACTTGATGGCATACGGGATGGTGACGTCCGTCAGGCTTTCGCAGCCAGCAAATGCGGAGTAACCGATATAGGTAACGGTTTGCGGAATGGTCAAGTGCTGCAAGCTCCTGCACCCGTGAAATGCCGCATAGCCGATGGAGTAAACGGAATTCGGAATCGTCACATCCGTCAGCTTTTCACATCCGTTGAATGCTTCGCCGCTGATATGCGTGATATAGTTTGGAACGATCACACTTGTTACATCGCGCTTGCAGGCCTGCAAGAAGTCGCGAATCAGCACGAGCCCGGATTCGTTCGCCAAGCCGTAGCAGCCGCTGAAAGCTGCACTGCCGATGCTGCTGACGGTGGCGGGCATGGTGAAATCCGTCAGGCTTTCGCAGCCGGAAAACGCCCACAGCTCAATGCTCTTGACAGAATCGGGAATGGTGACGCTGGTGAGCGCTGTGCACATTGCGAACATCCCCTTGGTGATGCGGGTCAGCCCTTTTGAAAGCACAGCAGACTTTAAGCTGGTGCATTCAGAGAAAGCGAACTTTCCGATAGAGATAACACTGTCGGGGATGGTGATGCTCGTCAAAGAGCTGCACTGATGAAAGGCATCTGCGCCGATAATTGTGACAGAGTTTGGAATCGTTACGCTTGTAATATTCTCATCGCACTCAAAGACCCGATCCCCGATGCGCTGAACCGAATCGGGAATGACAATATCCTGATCGTTTCCGTCGTATCTTATCAGCACACCGTTTATAATGACGAAGTCATCCATAAGCACACCTTCCTTCAATCAATTCAAGCTTTCAGCGGCGGCTGAATTTCTTCCTGACACACATAGCGCAGCAGTTCTTTGTTGTGCCGATAATACGCTTCGCAGCCGAATCTGCCGATGAATGCGGCGGTATCTTTGTTCGCGGTCAGCTCCGTGACGATCATCAGCAGCGCTGGTTCTTCGTCGAAAACAGCCTCCGCGAAATCAAACATGTTCGTCATCTGCCGACCGGTCGCTTCGGCTTGCGTACTGATGTGCTGAACGCGGACGTCAAAATCCTGTTTGAGCGCAGCAAAGGCGTCTGCGCCCGACAATCCTGTCAGCAGTTTCGCTTCCTCGATCATGCACGCAATGAGCAGCTGCAAAATGTGCTGATCATCAGGGGAGATGGGAGCGGCGTCCGCGGAGACCATGTCTGCCGCGAGGGGCTTGCGCTGCTCCTCAATGAGCGCGCGATACACCTCGTTCGGCGTTTGTGTTGTCTTCGTCTGCTGGCGCTGGAAGGTCTTGATGACATCCATCAGCTTTGTGAGCATCTTGTGTTCGTCCATGACATGCTGCGCTTGATGGATGATGTCGTCCAGCATGAGCCCAGTCAGCACCAGCCGTTCATCGAACTTCGCGTTCCGTGCGCGCTGCTTGATTTCGTCGGGCGCGCTGCCAGCCAGAATTGTGCTGATTGGATACTCGCTGCGGCATTTCTGAATGACTTCATCACTGCAATTGCGGTAGGCATCAGCGGGGGCCAGCAGCGCATTGGAACGGAAACGCAGGCTGACCTTTGAAATGTCGGGAATATGGAGATGAAACGAGTTGTTTGTGTTTTGCAGAAAGTGCGACAGCTGCTGGCCAAAAGTGCTGGGGCAGGTGAAACTGCGCAAGTTCTTGCACCCTGCGAATGCTTCCGTATCGATGGAAACAACCGAGTCGGGGATGACAACGCTGGTCAGGCTGGTGCAGCCGGAGAACGCCTTCCAGCCAATGGACGTAACAGAGTTGGGAATGGTAATGCTGGTCAGGCTGGTGCAATCAGAGAACGCCGCCATCTCGATGGTCGTGACGGAATTGGGAATGGAGACGTTTACCAAACCACTACAATGTGAGAATATATAGCTGGGAAGGACGGTAATGGATTCAGGAAGGATGACACTTGTTAGACTATGCTGACAGAAGAACGCATTAGCACCAATGGACGCAACAGAATTAGGAATGACAACACTTGTCAGATTGTCACAATATTGAAAAGCTGAATCACTGATAGAAGTTACAGAATCGGGGACAGTTACATGCACTTTGCTGGCTAAACAGCCGAACAAAATGTCGCGAACAATGATCAGCCCAGCGTCATTCGCTAAGTTATTGCAACTCAAGAACGCCTTGGCACCAATCGAAAGGACGGAATCAGGAATCGAAATACTTGTCAAATTTTCGCAGCCTACAAATGCGCAGCTTCCAATAGAGGTGACAGAATCGGGAATGGTGATGCTGGTCAGACTGGTACAGCCAGCGAATGTTGAAGCACTGATGGAAGTGAGAGAATGAGGAAGTGTGATGCTTGCAAGACTGCTGCAGCCCCAAAAGGCTGAGGAACCGATAAAGGTGACAGAATCAGGAATGACAACGCTTTCTAGATTTTTACAGTGGAAGAACGCCTTATCCCCAATGGAAGTAACAGAATTAGGAATGACAACGCTTGTAAGATTGAGACGCTCAGCGAATAATCCACCCGTGAGGGAAGTTGCAGAAGAATTGGGAATCACTACATCTGATGCGCTGCTTGCATAACCATGCAAAACATTACGGACAACGATACATCCTGCTTCATCCGCCAAGCCAGAACAGCCTGTGAAAGCTCTATCGCCAATAGACGTGACAGAATCGGGAATGGTAATGTTTGTCAGGCCGCACCCTATGAATGCCTCTAAATCAATGGACGTGACAGAATCAGGAATGGTAACGCTGGTTAGGTTTTTGCAGCCTGCGAATGCGCGAGGATTAATGGAAGTAACGGAATTGGGAATGGTAATGCTTGTTAGACTTTCGCAGTAAGCGAATGAATAGTCATTGATGAAAGTAAGCGAATTGGAAAGGGTAACGCTCGTTAGTTTGCTGCAATGATAGAATGCAGAACTTCCAATAAACGTGACGGAATCAGGGATGACAACGCTTACCAGGCTTTCGCAATCACGGAAGGCCGAAAAGCCGATGGAAGTAACAGAGTCAGGAATCACAACATTGCTATCACAGCCTCGATAGTTTAACAAAACGCCGTTTGTAATTTGAAAGAACGCCATTTTATTTTCCTCTTCAATGTCGTTTTTATGGGTGGTCACCTGTTCTGATGTATGCTTTTTCTTTCTGCCGCTCAATCGCCCGATTGGAGTTTCAAACCTTGCTGCGCAGGAGGATGGTCAGGCTGTACCCCTGCTCGGATGGATCTTTGATTTCGTTGGATTCGAGCGGTTGTTTCAGCGGGAGATAAATTGCTTACCAATTTCGGACGATTCTGTAATATTTTTTACGTTTTTCTATGAAACTGTACACACGTCCTTCAGCCTCAAGTTCATGCATGCAGCTTGCACACTGTTGTCTGTCGAGCAATCCTAAGTTGTTGGGTGAGGCGTTCATAACCTCTTGGATGGTTACCGGAACACCAATGCCCGTAAGCGTCTCAAGAATTTGAAGTTTAATCATCGCTTGCTCAGGGTTCAGCGCGTCTTTGGCGTCCTGCATTTCAGCTTTAGCAGAAATCAAAGCCTCTTCAGCTGCCTTTTTCAGTTCGGAATTCAACTGAACAATTTCGTTATTCAGCTGGTTCAACTGTGCTATTTTCGCTTGCTTTTTCTTAAAGGCGAAGAAGCCTAATTGCCGAAGCTCTTCGGATACAAGTTTATGCTTTTCCTGAGCGGCTGCTAATTTCTCGTTCAGTGCATTCCAAGCAGGCGTGTCAATGCGCTGATTTTTGACATCCTCGTAATGCTTTTGCGCTTTCTCGTAATTCGCTTTACATTCCGCAGCCTCCTTTTGCAGCTGCAGCCGCTCTTTTTCGGCTTGCGCTCTGGTTATCTGGTCAGGGGTTTGGGGAGCGGGCGGAGAAGGCTTGCGTTTATTTTCTGACGGTTTCTTAGAAGGCGTATTGCGGGATTGTGAAGAGCTGCTTTTTGCCGTTTTAGGCGCGGACTTAACGCAATGTGCTTTCGCCTGTTCAAGCAGCTTCAGCGTGTCCTGCTTTCCGGAATACAGGACGTCGTTCATCATCTCTGCGATAGCGACATCAGCGGGTTTTTCAAGCCGAGCCTTTACCCGCTCTGCGTATTCTGATTCAGCAAGCAATAATTCTGTATTAACGCATTCTCCATTAAGAGTAAGTTCTTGCTTGGTCAGGTCAATGAGCGTAAGGATTGCGTCTTTGGCGGATTGAAGCTGGTCTTCATCGGCCGTTTCGCTGCGACGAAGCGCGTAGACAACTTCGGCTTGCGCAAGTGCAATTTCAGCCTGCTTGCTTACCTTCTGCAACATGGATTGAAGGTTGCTTTTGAATGCCTCATAATCATCTGTGCCGTTCGATTGACTCTGCTCAAACTCGTTGATAAGCGTAGATTGCCCAAAAGACCTTGCAAGCTGGATATGCGTGTTATACTCACCAATTGTGTTAACCCATTCCGTAAAACCATCTGTTCCGACTTTTGATTCGATAAAGCATTTGTCATCGAGGTCATTCAGCATCTGAACGGGCTTGCTTGCATACATATGGTCGAGGATTGTGCGCACAATCCGCTCATATGCGGCGCGTTCTTTTTTCTTGATGCCAGAAATTTGGAACCGGATTCCTTGCGTATGACCATCGACATAAAGACTTGCATTTATGTGCGTACATCCGCGATCATGCATAACATAGAGTGCGCCCGGAAGGTCTTTGCGTTCATAAGGGACGATTTTAATTTCGTGCCCAGCAAGCATAGACATTTTGCGACCACCGATGTCACTATAAATGCTAAATTCCACAGGCAGCCGGAAGTGATTGATAGATTCTGCAGCGTGCTGCTGCCCTGCAAAAATAATGAATTTTGCGTCCGCATAATTCGTCAATTCCGACTCCGAACGGTATGCAACAAAATCTCTGTTTTCCGCGCCGGGCATGATGACAAAACCGTCAGGAATCTCCATCCAATAGCCATCGCCGTCCGCTTTCAATCCCTGAGAATATGTGGGCTGTTCGATATTCAGCGAACTCAAATCAATGTCGCTTTGCTGTGCAGTCGTGCTGCTCTTTTTAGGAAGAAGTTTTTCCAGCTGTTCTTCGGGCGTCTGCGTGCTCAGACCAAGTGCTTTCAGCAAATCATCCAGCAAAATGATTTGAATACCGCTGCCCTTCTGCTGCTGCGCAAAGGCCTGATTCAATTTAGAATCTCCGGCCTGAGGTGGATAGCATACGAGATAATCTGTCTTCCCGGAAATTGTTGTACGACGAATTCCGCCCTGCTCTTTCAGCTTCTCCTGAATCGTTGACCACTCATCAAGATGACTCACGCCAGTGAAAACGAAAGATTTCCCGGAAATTTGAATAGATGGATTTTTCGTCAGGTGCTTTTGATATCGGTTCAGCCACGACTTCCTGTTTTCAATTTCTTCTTGCAGCATCCCGCGCTTCACTCGTTCTTGCCAATGGTTTTTCTCGTCTGGATGCGCAAACATACAGTTCATAGGCCCATCATCAGAGTAGAAGGATTCTCTGGCAGCATAGGTCATGGAACACCAAGCATAAAGTATATCCGCAACGTCATTGACCAACGGCTCATCTGGATCTCGATCATCGGCCAGATTGGAATAGATGGTTTGAACAGCAGGGAAAATATCACGGAGATCTTTGCGAAGCGCATCAAGAGATTTCATGCGTGCGGCATCTGCACCCGTGAATTCGGAAAACTGCTTTTTGTCATTTTTGCTTACTGCATCTGGGATGAAATAGATGTGGCAGTCATCCCCGCTGCAAAGCGCCGGGCAGAAGCTGTCTGCCTTATAGTTTAAGTAATTCCGACCTTGAATGAAAGCCGTTATCTTTTGCAATGTGTCAAAATCGACATCGGCGGGGGTAATCTCCTCTTTGTCGCAGTACGCCATCAGCGTCCATGCAAAGGAACGAAGCCCGTCATACATCTCGGCCCGGCGGATAAGACCGCTGGTAATTTCTTGTTCGCGGTCATCCGAAGGATTGAACGCTTCATAGGTTACTCTGAAAAGCTGAGACATACTGAGAGCCGTTTCGGAAAGATCAAAATCGCTCTCTCCTGCGGCTTCAATCCGCCGCAGAAGCTTTTGTATACTCGACTGTTTTTCTTTCTCATCTGCGAGAATATCAAGAGGGGCCACCTCACCAATCCTATTAAAAGCATATTCCGTACCAGTTTGATTGATACGGACATTTCCGCCTAAAGCGGAAAGCAGATTCTTGGTGCCGCTATGAAAAGACAAATGCGAATGCTGATCGTTTGCCGGCGTAGCAATCGGAAATGCGTTATCATCGGATGACATTTCATCCACATTGCGTATATTCGATGTCAGCAGCTCGGGTGTTATCGGCTCAAAGTCTCCGGAAAGGCCATCTATGCGGATAGAATCGAGGACTTGATTCAAGGAATCAACCCATTCCGCCATAGCTTCGTGATCAATTTCACTGGAAAAAACGTGAGAGCTTTTCAGCACATATAAATGATCATCATGCCGCAGATACAGCACAATGGCAAATCCAGTAAAAGTCATAAAAGCAACCGAGTATTCTTTTGTAAGCGACAAACCACGACATTCCAATTGCCCCGGAACCTCGAAAGCAATTGGCGCTGCGCTGGCTTGGAAAGGCGAATTATTGTAATCGCCGTTCTCCACGGAGAAAGAGTATTTCCAAGAAGAAGCGCCATCGTTGCCTATTTCCTCAAGACCTTGAATTTTGAAAGTCTCATGACCGTCTTCATCTTCGTTACGTTTGACCATGTAGTCGTCAGGTAGATCGAATGCCAAGTGTTCATCAAAGTTGTCCATAGAATACCTCCAAATACAAATTATATCGTCTTTGCGGCTGCTCCCATGCTTAATGGATGACTTGCAATTTGAAGTTTGCAAAATTAACAATATTGATGCAGCGAAGAACGCTTCTCCTTCCGCAGATAATTGCCAAGAAACGTTACAATAGCAACTGAACGCACCTCCGTTTTCGCATCATTGGCGCTGAAAGCAGGACACACACGCCACTTGATAGTGAATCCAGAACTGAAAACCATATATCCAATTGGATTATAGCATATATAACGCCAAAAGTAAACTTCAAATCCAGTTTCACACAAATTTTTCGAGGAATATTGGCAGACTAATCGCTGCATAGTTGTTTTTCAAAGAATATGCTCCACTTGAAAAAGTGATGATTATCATGGCCTGTGCCATTGGGCTGCTTGTCGCTTATGAAGGCGGCTTCTTACTTTGGGAATTCACCAAAAATACAGAAATACTGACTTTTCCTAACAAACGATTGACATGCAGAAACTGCTGTGGTAAAATAAGCAAGGAGCGTTCGTGCGCTTCCTACACTGAAATAGGATGAAAAATCCTTATTCACGCAGAGGATGCCAAGAACACCATGCAGTGGAAAAAACATCGGCTGCAAGAAGTGCGGCGGACGGAAGGAGCATTTGGAGATGTCGGAAACAACAGTGCAGCAATCGGCGACATCCACGCGCGAGCAGATTTGGCTCAATCGCGAGCAGGTGCGCAAGGAAAAAACGGTCTATCGGGCGCTGAAGCGCGCGCAGGATATTTTCTTCTCCCTGCTGGCGCTGATTGTGCTTTCGCCGCTGCTGCTGATTGTGGCGATTGCGATTGTCATTGATGACCCGAAAGGCTCGCCGATTTTCACGCAGGTGCGCAGCGGGCTGGACGGCAAAGAGTTCCGCATCCACAAATTCCGCTCCATGTGCGTCGATGCCGAGGCAAAGCTGGCGGATTTGAAGCTCCACACGGAAATGAACGGCCCGATTTTCAAGCAGAAGGATGACCCGCGCATCACCCACGTCGGGCATTTCATCCGCAAGTGCGGCATCGACGAGCTGCCTCAGCTGTGGGACATTCTCGTCGGCAGCATGAGCATCGTCGGCCCGCGTCCGCCGCTGCCCTGCGAGGTCGCGGAATACACGGACTACGAGCGCCAGCGCCTGTACGTCCGCCCAGGGCTGACCTGCATCTGGCAGATTCAGCCGCACCGCAATGACATCACGTTCGACGAGTGGATGGACATGGATATGCGCTACATCCGCGATCGCAGCTTCTGGCTGGACTGGAAGCTGATTTTCGGCACAGTGTGGACGGTCTTCGCGGGGACGGGCGAATAAGAAGCGAATATGCCATCGAAACCGCATAAATATGCTGTCAGCAAAGAAAAGCTGTGCCGGACGCTTTGGCGCTGTCACGATACGCAGAATGAATCGGGTTGTACGACTGGGAGATTCTGTACATCAGCGCGTCGCAGAGGACGGCATCATTCAGCGATTCGCAGCGCGGCGGGACGGGCAGAATCTTGCTAAGACAATTCGGGTCATGATGAACGGAAAGCATGAACCATAGGAAGCGTGTGTACAATCGGTGTCACCACGCTTTTTCTTTTTCAGGGAGGGACGGTCGCACATGTGGTATGTCATGCAAGTCAGGACGGGCAACGAATTTTACATGAAGCAGCAGTGCGAGCGGATGATCAGCCCGGAAGCGGCGGAGAAGATTTTCATCCCGCTGACGGAGCGGAAGGTGCAGCGAAACCACGAGTGGCGGCTGGAAAAATTCCCGCTTTTCGCGGGGTACGTCTTCGTGATTTCGGAGCAGATTGAGCTGTTCCAGACGGAAATGCGGCGGCTGTTCGGCTTCAAGCGTCTGCTTGGCGCGGACGGCGAAATCGTCCCCTTGACGACGGCGGAAGTGACGTTCATGGAGGGCCTCGGCGGCAAAGAGCAGATTGTCGGCATGTCCGAGGGCTTCATCGAGAACGACAAGGTCGTCATCACGTCCGGGCCGCTGGTCGGGCGCGAGGGGCTCATCCGCAAAATCGACCGCCACAAGCGCAAGG
>OIYO01000751.1_pt1 | contig 23583 bp, 17 predicted proteins | sample 1588191 | NCBI WGS metagenome assembly OIYO01 (sample SAMN03283275) | human gut metagenome | biome: human-associated habitat; material: feces | host: Homo sapiens | place: Peru | collected 2012 | reverse complement strand
TTGTACCTGTAGATACAGACAGAATAGAAAGTATAACAGCAACAGGAGCAGAAGCAGAAGTTACAGAAGCATTCAAATATAAAGTAAAAATTCCAGTAGATGATGATACTAAAAATTCACAAGTACAAATAAAAACAAAACTAGGAACAGATCAAATTAGTATAGACAATGGAACAACATGGGAAAAAGGAATTATAAAAAAAGAAATAGATATTTCAAGTAATGAAACACAAATACCATTTATTGTTAAAACAGAAGCAGGCAATGAAGTAAATTATACACTAACAATAGTAAGAGTTAGCAATGATAATAGTATAAAAAATTTAACAATAAAAAAATCGGGTGTTGAAACAGAAGAACAAATAATAAAAAATGAAAATAGTATATATGAAACTATAGTTCCAAGCACTGGTGAAAATGTTGTAAAAGTAACAACAAATCACGAAAAAGCATATGTAAGTATAGACGGACAAGCAAAAGAAGAACACGAACAAACATATAAATTTGAAATGGAAGAACCAATTAAAGAAATACCAATAAAAATAACATCTGAATCTGGTAGAGATGAAACATATACATTAAAGGTATATACAAAAGAATATCTTGCAACATTAAATAAAGTAATGGTAAATGGAAAAGAAGCAAAAAAGATAGATGATAAAAACTATGAAGCAGTTATAACAGACGAAATAGATTTAGCATCTATAGAAGCAACAACAAACTTTACTACTTCAAAAATTGGAATTAATAATGGAGAAAAGCAACAAAATGCAATAAAAGAAAACATACAAACAGTATCTGATGTAACATCAGCAACAATACAAGTAGAAAGCGAAGATGGCACAAAGCAAAATGAATATACATTAACAATAAAAAAACAAAGAACAAATAGCAAAATACAAGAATTACAAGTAGAAGGAAAAACTATAAAAGAAATAAATAATGTATATACAGCATATGTGAGTACAGGTGTAAACAATGCAATGGTAAAAATAACAACCAAAAATGCAGAAGACACGATTTCTCTTGCAGACTTTACAGAAGAAAAATCAACATTAGAAAAAAGTGTAGAAGTAAATGCAGAAACAAATACATATAAAATCCATATAAAAGACAAGGAAACAGGAAAAGTTGAAAAATATACTTTAATCATAAAACGTGGAGACACAGAAGTAGGATTAAAAAATATTTTTGCAGTAAACGAATCAACAATAAAAGAAGCAACAAATGTCGAGAATTCAAAATATGAAATAAAAGTTTTAAGCAAGTATACATCTACAAATTTGACAATAAACTGTATAAATGCTGAAAGTAAAATAGCTGTAGGACAAGATAATATAGATGCACAAAATTACCAAATTGGAACAATTACACAAACAATATCATTAGCAGAAAAAGAAACTACAGTCCCAATAAAAGTAATTACTGCAGACGGTGGAAAGGAAAAAGAATACACTGTAAATATTATTAGAAGTTCAGATGATGCAGAATTAAACGAAGTTGCAATAAATGAATTATTAGGAAATGATGATATTCCAGCAGAAATTTCAAAAACAGAAGAAAACACGTATGAAGTACAATTACAAAATGCAGTAACATCTTTAAAAATAAAGGCAACAGCAGTAAACGAGAACACTAATGTAAAAATAGGAGAAGACGGGTATTCATTGAAAGAAGCAACAAAAGAAATAACATTAGATTCAAGTTTAACAGAAGCTATAATAACTGTAAAAACTGAATATGGAACAGAAAAACAATATACATTAAAAATAAACACATTACCAGCAGAGACAGGATTAAAAGAAATTACAGTAGGAAACGAGACAGCAAGTTATAATTCAATAAAAGGAAGATATGAAATAAAAGTCGACAATGAATTATCTTCATATGATATAATTGCAAAGTCAACAGATGATTTAGCAAATATAACACTAGGAATAAAAGCTGGAGATGTTACAAAAGTAGGAACAGTAGAAGCAACAGAAAATAAATCAGGAAAAGAAACAATTGTACCAATTACAGTAACAGCACAAAATGGAATTGAAAGTAGTACATATGATCTTGCTATTATAGAAAAATCAAGCATTGCAAATATAGGAACAGTTCAAGTAAATGGTCAAGAAATAGAACCAGACGAAAATGGAAACTATACAGCAAATGTTAAATCAACAATTACAGATGCACAAATAAAGGTTGAATCACAAAATGATAATGCTAAAGTAACTGTTGATAGTCAAACACAAGATACAAATCAATTAACAATAAAAAGAAAAATAACAGAAGATAAAACTGAATATACAATAAAAGTTGTATCAGAAGATGGAAAAAATACAGAAGAAAAAATATTAACAGTAAACAGATTAAGTGGAAACACTAATATCTCAGGCATAAAAGTAGAAACAGAAGACAAAAAAGAATATGTACCAACTGTACAAGAAGATGGAACATATTATGTCAAAACAAAAAGAACAGGAACTGCAAATATCACTATAACATCAGAAGACGAAAAAGCAAAAATATCAATTGCAGGTGGAGAAAAAAATGTTGGAAATAATACATCAACAGTAACACTATTAGATGAAATTACAGAAGTAAACATATTAATAGAAGCTGAAGATGGAACAACAAAAGCAGAAATACTTAAAATAGAAAAAGAATCTAATAACACAGATATAGCAGAAATAAAAGGAAAAGACATTAAAAAAGTTTCAAAAATAACATCATCTAAATACGAAGTACAAGTTGATGATAGACTACAAACACTTACATTTGATGCAATAACAAAAAATGAAAATGCTAAGATAAAATTAGGAACAGAAGATGAGTATACACCAAATAAAATAGAAAATAAATCTATAGATATAAGCCAAATAAATTCATTTACAATAGATGTTTTAGCAGAAGATGGGGAAACTACTAAAACATACACTATTGAAATAACAAAGAAATTTAGCACAGAACTATCAGAAATAAAGACAGACGGAGACGTTGCAAAATTACAAGACAATAGTGAAATTATTTACAATGGATGGGTAGACGCAGACGACACAGCAAATATAGAAATAACACCAGATAATACTCTTGCAAAAGTAAGTGTATACAAAGATAATGAACTAATATTGTCACAAACAGGAACAATCTCTATTACACAAAGCATGAAATATGAAACAGATTCATATAAAATAATAGTAAGCAATCCAAATAATGAAGCACAAACAAGTACATACATATTAAATCTAACAAAAAAATCTACAAACAACAACATTGAATATGTTAAAGTAAATGGGGAACCTTTAACAGAAAATACAGATACACAAACTTACGAAACACAAGTAATTACAGTAGATACAGAAAAATATGAATTACAGGTTAAAGCAGAAAATGAATATGCAACTATTAAATTTGATGATGGTGAATATAGTGTAGAAAATACACAAACTCAGGAATATGGAATCAATCCAGGAGAAATAAAAGAAGTTAAAGTTACAGTTAAGTCTCAAAATGGGGAAGAACTAACAAAAACAGTTAAAATTTACAGAAAAGATAATAACTTGAATGTAGAGGCAATAAAAGTAAATGGAACTGATATTACATCAACATATGACGAAAAACATAAAAACTACAATATTACATTAGAAAATACATTAGACACAACTGCATTGGAAATTGTAACAGAAAGTGAAAAGACTGAAATTAATACAATAATTGATGAAGTTGAACATAATGGACAAAAAACAATAACAGTTGATAATATTAGTTTACCAGGGGTAGGTAAAAAGATAATTACATTTACAGTAACTTCTGAAGAAGGCAAAAAAGAAACAAGAACAATTACAATTTCACAATTTTCATCAGATATTGAACTGGCAAAATTACAGGTAAGAGGAAAAGACGCTAAAAAACGTGATGATGGTAACTACGAAATAACAATAAGTGATATACCAACATCTGCAGATATTTATGCAAAAGCACAAGAAGAAACAACAAAAATAGAGATAAATGGAGGAACATCATCAGTAGGAGAACAAAACTCAACAATACAAAACCTTGAAGAAGGAAAATACTTAGAAGTCCCTGTTAAATTAACAGCAGCAGATGGAACAGAATATGAATACCAATTATACATAACTGTAAAATCTGGAGACAACAATGTTAAAACTATAAAAGTAAACAACTTAGAGGCTACCAAAATAGATGATAACACATATAGAAGCTTTGTACAGGAATCTGCAGTTCAAGCAACTGTTGATGTTACAGCAAAAAGTGAATTATCAAATATTAAAGTAACCCTAGGAGATAGCCAAAAAACTGGAAATCCATTAAACTTTATCCAACCACTACCAGAAGAAAAAACAAATGTTACAATAACAATTGGTTCGGAGGCTGGCGAGGATAAACAATATACACTAGAAATTATAAAAGAATCAAGTGATAATTCTTTAAAGAATGTATATGTAAATGGAAATGAACTTAAAAAAGATAAAAAAACAGGAAGATACAAAACAACTGTAGACGAAAATAAACAGCCAGTAATTAAGGTTATTTCAAATAATCAATATGCTTATGTAAGAATAGCATTAAATGAAGAGGAACAAACACAAAGTGAAAAAGCAGTAAAACTTGGAAGTGACAAAATAACAGTAATACCAATAACAATAAGAAGTCAAACGGGAATAACAAATGTTGAATATATAGAACTTGAAAAAATCGATAAATCAACAGCAGTAGATTCTTTAATAGTAGACGATGTAGAAATAACAGACTATGACAAAGAAACAAATACATACAAAGCAGTAGTAGACAAAGACATAGATCAACATGAAATATTTATAATGGCTGGAAATACAAACTCAACTATAGAAATAAACGAAAATACAGCAGTTGGCAGTATAACAACATATTCAACATTAGAAGAAGGACAAGATGGAAAAACAATACCATTTACTATAACATCAGAAACTGGTATAACGCAAAAATATCAATTACTATTAATTAAAAAATCATCAAATGTTAACGTAACACAAGTGGTAGTAAATGATGTAAAAATTCTTCCAGATCAAGATAGACCAGGCATATATAGAAAAAATATCAAAAAATTAGCGAATAAAGCAAAAATAAAAGTTACAACAGAATATCCATATGCTAGTGTAAAAATAGGTGACAATGATACTATTATGAATGAATCAGAAGCATGGGTAGATTTAAAACTAGAACAAGATGAAATAACGGTTCCAGTAGTAGTAACAGCAACAGATGGTAAGACAGTAGAAACATACAATATTATATTACAAAGACTATCAAATGATACAAGTTCAATTGTAAGTTATGATGGAGAACCATTAAGTAAAGACGAAAATGGAAAATATAATGTAAGTATTTTGGACACCGCTACATCAGGAACAATAAAAGTAGTAACAAATGATGCTAATGCAACTGTAGATATAAATAACACACTAGAATATGAATTAGGTGGAAAAGAATATAATCTTGATATTGACACAAAATCAGCAGGAAAAACTATAGAGGTACCAATATCAGTTGTTTCAGCAGATGAAACTGTTGAAAATAGTACCTTGGTAATTACAAGACTTTCTACAAATAATAATACTGCAAAAGTTGAAGGAACATATGAAGATAATAATAAACAAATAACAAAAGAAGCAGTAATAGACGAAAATGGAAACTACTTTATAATGGCAAAAGAAGATACTAGTGAAGTTACATTAAAAATAACTCCAGAAAGCCAATATTCAACTGTAAAATTGGGTGACCAAACATCAACAGGAGAATTAACAACAGTAGTAACACTTACAGGAGATATAACATATGTAAATTACACTATAACTTCAGAAGCTGGAGAAGAAAAACAATACACTGTAAAAATAGGAAAAGTAGCAAGTATATCAGGAAAAATACTAACAGAAAATACAAAAGAAAAATATAAATCAACAATTAAATTATACAAATCAACAGATACAATTAACCCTGTAAAACAGATGGAAACAGAAGAAGATGGAACATTCAATATTACAATAGAAGAAAGTGGAATATATGATTTAGTAGCATGCAAAGACGGATATCTAAATTATAAAGTTACAGGAATTGAGGTTATAAAAGGAGAAGAAACTATATTAGATGAACATAAATTATTAGCCGGAAACGTAGTTAAAAATGGCGAAAATTCAGCACTTGAAGAACAAATTGAAATAGATGATTTAGTAGCATTGAATAATAATTATGGGGAAATTATTACAGATGAAGATAAAGTAACTAGAGCAATTTATGATTTAAATGAGGATGGAGTAGTAAATAAATTAGATAGAGATATCTTAAAGAAAAACTATGGTAAAAAAGCAGAAACAATAGAATGGGTTAATCCAAACAAAGCAACAAAAAAAATAATGAAAAGCGCATCAATAAAAACAACAAGTGAACAAAACTTTATATTACCGATTACATGTAACTACACAATAACATCAAGTTATGGTACGAGAAAACACCCAATAACGGGAGTTATAAAGAAACATACAGGTATAGATATATCAGGAGTACATCATACAGAAATACTAGCAGTAGCAGATGGTGAAGTAACTTTTGCAGGAGTACAAAACGGATATGGCAACTGTGTAGAGATAAAGCATATTGTTAATGGGGAAACAATATATAGCTTCTACGCACATTTATCAAGAATAGATGTGAAAGTAAAAGATACTGTAAAACAAGGTCAAGTAATTGGATTAGAGGGAGGAGCTCCAGAATCTGATCCTAACCCAGGAAGTTCAACAGGACATCACTTACATTTTGAAATTAGAAAATCTAGTGGATATGGAAATGATGTAGATCCGACAAACTATATCAAATTTAAAAACAAGTAAGACAGAAATCTGTCTTACTTGTTTTTAATAAACAAAATAGCTAAAGCGTATAAAATTGGCATAACAACAAAAAGGTAATATAATAGCCACACATTACTAAAAGATAAATACTAAAAATAAATAAGGTACCATACAAGTTTAAAATATATAACTGAAAGTTTAAACTTATATGGTATAATTTATACTAAAGGGGGAGATTTTGATGGGAGAGATTTCAAATATAAATGGTAAAAAAATGGTACCAATAGCCAACTTGAATACTGAAGAACGTAATTTAGCATTTAAAGAAATAAGAGAAAAAAATAGTAATAGGTATTATGATAACTCACAATCAGATAAACCAAGAAATAATGTGAAATACTTTATTGATTATATACAAAATAGCTCGGGTAATGCAATTGATTTAGGATGTGGGGCAGGAAACGACACGGTATATCTAATAAAAAATAATTGGAATGTTCTTGCAATCGATAGAGAAGATGTAGAAAAAAGAATATCTAATAGACTTAGTAAAGAAGAATTAAAAAAATTCAAATTTCAAATACAAGATTTTGAAAATCTTCAATTAGAAGAGAGTAATTTAATCGTTTCAAATTATAGTTTACCATTTTGCAACAAAGAAAGGTTTAAAGAAATGTGGAATAAAATAAAAACTAGCATATTACCTAATGGATATTTTGTAGGCAACTTTTTTGGACAAAATGATGACTGGTATAGTACTAGACCTAAAATGACATTTTTAACAAAAGAGCAGGTAGTAGATCTATTTAAGGAATTTGAAATAATAAGATTTAAGGAAATAGAAGAAGATAAATTAACTGGCTTAGGTAAAATGAAACATTGGCACACATTTAATGTTATAGCTAAAAGAAAATAAAAAAGAATATTTCAATAATTTACGAAAAGTAGTATAATGAAGAAAGATAAATAAGAAAAAAAGGAGTAAGAATAGTGGAAAGACATTTATATCATTATACAAGTATAGAAAATTTATTGTTAATTTTAAAAACAAAAAGTATATGTTTTAGTAGTTTAGAGAATGTAGATGATATGGAAGAAATGGAAACAGAGGATTTAAAAAATTTTGGCAGATTTTATTATGTGAGTTGCTGGAATAAAAGTAGTAAAGAGTCTATTCCATTGTGGACGATGTATTCTCAGGATATGAAGGGTGTAAGAATTGAACTTCCGATTTTTCCATTTGAAAAATTTTCATACAATGCTGATGAATATTATTTTAAGGAAAATACTATGGAATACATAGATGTAAACGAATTGTACAATGAAACAAAAATGGTTGCAATTGATGAAGGAATTAAACTTTTTGATATTGAATACACAGATAATGAAAAACTTTTATATCCCAAAATAAAAAACATTGAGTCAAAAAATTTATTAAAATACGATTTTTCTAAACTTGGGAAATATAAAAGGAGTAATTGGAGTTTCCAGGAAGAATGTAGATATGGTGTACTTATGGTACCATGGAATTTAGAATATTTAAAAAAAGTTAGACAAATTCAAAGTACAAAAAATGCAAGAACAAATGAGGAAACATCACAGGTAATACATGAGTTAAGAGATTTACTTGAAAATCCAAATACTATTGTTCCATGTAGAAGATTTTACCTTAAAATTGATTCTGATATACTAAAGCAAATGAAAATCTTATTAGGACCAAAAGTAACACCTGCACAAGAAGATATTGTTAAATTAATTGTAAAAGAATATTGCCCGGATATAAAAATAAGTAGGAGTAAATTAAAAATATGCTAATTATAGAAACAAAATTAGATGTTTTATTACTACTTTTTATAAAAAATGACAAAAAAATACAAAAAATTTAAATTAATACTTTATTTTTCGAAATAATATATGTATAATATATCTTAAACAAAAGAGAAAGGAAAGATAGAGATGTTTATACAGTATATTAATAAATTACCAAGTAAAATTGAATTTTTTGATATTCTAAGAATATCCGAAACAAATAAATATGATATAAACCAGCTAGATAAAGAATTAAACGAAACAATTACAGCAGTATGTGCCTATAGAGGAGATAGAATAGTTGGAATTGGAAGAATAAAAAAAGAAAAGGAATATTTATACATACAAGACGTTATTGTAGTACTAGAAGAATGCAAAGAAGAAATAGAAAATAGTATTATTACAAATCTTGTAAAGCAGGTAAATCAATTAAAAAATTATGATGTAGAAGTAAGAGATTGTTTACAAATGCCAAAAAATGAAAATGAATTTTATAAAAAGTATAACTTTTTAATTTCAGATTTTGAAGTGGTTGGAGCATAACAAAAAATAAAGACCTTTTATATAAGCTCTTGTTTATATAAAAAGGTCTTTATTTAATTTAAGTTTAAACATTCAATTAATTTATTAGCTTATTATATTTTGTAGATTTCCTTTAAATCTGTATTGTAATAAGTTATTGAACCATCCTTTGATACTGTGATGTAATTTGAATAAACAGAAATTGTTGAAGAACTATCAAAGTTCATAGTTTTTCCTGTAAGTAAATTATAAACAAAGTATTCATCTGATCCTTTAATTTTTCCTTTAATAAAAGTACTTGTACTGTAGCTTGTTACAGAATTTGTTTTGAATGATGTAATTGTTTTCTTATTTTTTAAATTAATTAATAAAAACTCGTTATTTTTTTCTGCTAAAACTAATTCTTGGTGTTTTTTATCTTTTAAATATTTAAATGTTGTTGGAGATAAAAATTCAATATCATCATATTCACAAGATAAAATAATCTTTTCGCCTTTCATAATACCATGTTTTCCATTACTTGAATAAGAAGAATATCCTGTCAAACTTGCAAGAGTATCTTCAGATGATTTTTCAGGTTTTTCTTTTAAAACAGATGAATTTTTTAAATCATAATATGAATAACGATTAGAATAATCAGCAGAAGAATTATATATTTCTAATATCTTCTTAGAATAATCATAGTAAGATATGTCAACTTTATCTGTTGTTTCATATGCAATCTTGTTTTTAGAAATGCATATAGTTGATTCTAATGTATTTTTATCACTTGAATAAATTTTAAATATATTATCTTCATCAGCCGAAATATACTTATCTGAATATTTATAGACTACCTTACCATTCTTTAAATTAATAATTGCATATTTACTGTTATTAACATTTGCAACAGCATAAGTTTCGTCTAGGGCTTCATTTACATTAGAAACAGAACAAGAAAAATAATCTTCAGAGTCTTTGAATTTATAAGAATATATTTTCTTACCTTTTGAATTTAAAATACCAGCTTCAACTTTTTTTCCTTCTTTATTTGATTTAGTGTAGCATACATATCCGTTATCCGCGTATTTAACTTTTATATTTTCATCTGTTATCGCCTTTAGTTTGTTGTTATACAAAACATCATCAATAATAAATAATCCATATTCAGATAATACTTTTATTCCACTAGAAAACTTAGAAGATAGTTTTATATTTCCCTTTTTATCTATAATACCATACTTTGTTGAACCACTTTCTTCATATGTAACACTAGCGTAATCTCCATAAAAAGAGCTTGCTGATTTGAATTTCGCATCAATTATTGTTTTTCCATTTTTGGCAGAGATATAACCATATTGATTATTAATTTTAACTGGTATTGGCTTATCTGGGTCAAAAATTAATGCAAGATTTTTAGTATCATCATTTCCACGTCCTATCATAAAAAATAATCCAGATAATAGTAATATAATTACAAGAGCCACTGCTACTATTATAGGTATTAATTTTTTTATGTTTTTACTTTGTTTTTCATTTTGATTTTCTTCCATAAAAAAACCTCCTTCTGAATATAAATTATATATAAGAACATATAAAAAGTCAACACGGGATAGATTGGAAAATAGTGAACTTAAAACCAAGTCAATATAATAATACTAAAATTCATTGCAACAATAGGAAAAATGTGATACAATAAAAATCGTAAAATATAAAAATAAAGAAATTATAAAAGCCTAAAGGAGGAATATATATGGGGTTAATTAAAGCCGCAGTGGGTGCTGTAAGTAGCACATTTAAAGATCAATGGAAAGAAGCAATTAGATGTGAAGATTTAGGAAACGACATTCTAATGATGAAAAAGACTACTCCAAATGGAGTAATATCAAATAAAAGTACAATTATTGTTGGACCTGGACAATGTGCTGTTATTTATGATAATGGTAGAATAATTGATGCAACAGCAGAAGAAGGATTTTACACATTTGACAGTTCATCTACACCATCATTTTTTGCAGGACAATTTGGCGATGTATTCAAAGAAATGTGGCAAAGATTTACATATAATGGTGCAACAGCAAAACAACAAGCAGTATTTTTCTTTAATACAAAAGAAATAATAAATAATAATTATGGAACACCTGCACCAGTCCCATTTCAAGATTGGTCACATGCAATTCCAAACCAAATGACTGGAAGTTTAACTCCAATGAGAGTAGAAGTAAAATGCTATGGACAATATACTTTTAAAATTTCCAATCCAGCTGTATTCATGAGTGAAATAGCTGGAACAGCAGATGTATATAGAAAAGATGCATTATTAGAACAAATGCGCTCAGAGGTTGTAAGCTCATTCCAAAACGTATTGAATGAATTAGGAAATACAGATAATAAGGTTCCAGTGCTTGAATTGCCAAGCAAAACAGATGAAATTAAACAATTAATGGATGAAAAAGTGTTTGATGAACCGATAAGAAGAAGAGGTATTTCAATTGTTGGATTTGTTGTAAAAGCAGTAACATTAGATGATGCATCATCTAAAAAAATAGATGATTACGAATTAAGTTCAAACCAATATATGCAACAAGGAAAACTTGTTGGAGCATATGCAAATGCTGTTCAAGATGCAGCCAAAAATGAAAACGGTGCTGCAAATGGATTTATGGGAATTGGAGTTATGAATATGGCAACTGGAGGAATGATGGGAGCTGCAACACAAGGGCCATGGCAAAACACACAAAATAATAATCAAAATCAACAAGAAACACATCAAACAAATAACACAGCTAAACAAGAAATAAACCAAAATACAAATAATGAATGGGTATGCCCAAAATGTAACCATACAGGAGATGGAAATTTCTGTGTAAATTGTGGAACAAAAAGGCCAGAAGAGCCAAAGGTAAAATTTTGTCCAAAATGTGGAACAAAACTTTCTGAAAATAGCAAATTCTGTTCAGAATGTGGAGAAAAAATCTAATAATAGTAAAAATGGGATTATAGAAATATTCTATGAGTCATAATAAGGACTCCTTTCATAAAATAATATAAATTATTATGAGAGGAGTTATTTTTATGAGGAATATAAGAAAATCGACTTTAAGCATGTTTCTTACTATATTAATTTTATTAATTATTCAATTACAAGTGTGTGCATTTGGCCCTGATGGAAATGTAATATTCAATGGAATCGATGTAAGCGTGTGGCAAGGAAATATAAATTTTAGCGATGTAAGTAATGATGGAATAAAAATTGTATATATAAGAGCAAGTGAAGGAAACAGTTATGTTGATTCAGAGTTTGAAAGAAATTATCAAAAAGCTAAAGAAAATGGTCTATATATAGGTTGTTACCACTATTTAACAGCCCGCACGATAGAAGAAGCAAAAAAGCAGGGCCAATTTTTTGTTTCAGTAATTGGTGGAAAACAAATTGACTGTAGACTTGCAATGGATTTTGAGTCATTTGGAAACTTAAGTAAACAACAAATAAATGATATTGCAATAGCATTTATAAATACAGTAAGGGAACTAAGCAAAAAAGAAGTTATAGTATATAGCGATACATATAATGCAACAAATACATTTAATGGAGAAATAACGAATTATCCATTATGGGTTGCTGAATATGGAGTAAATGAGCCTTTAAGTAACGGAAACTGGAATACATGGACTGGATTTCAATATACAGATACTGGGACAGTACGTGGAATTGATGGATATGTGGACAAAAATAAATTTACACAAAATATTTTGCTTAATGATAAATCAGAGATACCAGTTGTTCAAAAACCAAATAATACAGATGATGGAATAACATCAGAAATTATTGTTAAAAAAGGAGATACTCTATACGGAATTGCAAAACAATATCAAACAACAGTACAAAGACTTGTAGAATTAAATAATATTCAAAATCCAAATCTTATTTATATAGGCCAAACGCTAATTGTACCGGGAAAACGTGATACTAATAATATAAGTAGTAAAACGTATTATGTAAAAAAAGGAGATACATTATACGGAATTGCTAAAAGATATAATACAACTGTAAAAGCTATTGCACAGGCAAGCAAAATAAAGAATCCAAATTATATTTTTGTTGGGCAAAGACTTACTATACCTGTAGCCTCAAGTAATAATTTCGAAAGTAATAGTTTAACATTTTATACAATAAGATATGGAGATACCTTATATAGCATTGCTAGAAGATATAATACTACAGTTGCCAAATTAGTTAGACTAAATCGAATAAAAAATCCAAATTTAATTTATGCTGGAAATGTAATTAGAATATAAAAAATGCAATAATTTGATAATCATACAACAACTTAATTTTATGTATTATAACTTGAAATTTTTATTGATAATTATTAGATTTGTGGTATAGATTTTAATATATTAAATCAATTATATAAAAAATTGAATAGTAACTATTGACAATATTAACCAGATTAGAGTATAATAATTACCGTACATTAAGGAGAAAATCTTGCGAAGCTCTCCTTAAAATTAGCATCCCGTGCAAGGTGGTTTTAAAATGCCGGAAGGAGGGGAATATTCATGTCAGAGGTTAAAGTTAATAATGGTAATATAGAAGACGCTCTTAAAAGGTTTAAAAGACAATGTGCTAGAAACGGAGTATTACAAGAAGTACGTAAAAGAGAACACTATGAAAAGCCTAGTGTAAAAAGAAAGAAAAAATCAGAGGCTGCTAGAAAAAGAAAATTTTAAGATATATTGTAGGCATTTCCAAATAAAGTGGAAATGCCTATTTTGCAAGGAGGAAAAATATGTTAAAAGAAAGATTATTAGAAGATTTAAAAAATTCAATGAAAGAAAAAAATATTAATAGAAAAAATGTTGTTCAAATGGTAAGAGCAGCAATTTTACAAATTGAAAAAGATCAAAATATAGAAGTAAGCGATGAAAAAATATTAGAGATAATTGCTAAAGAAGCTAAAAGAAGAGAAGATGCATTAGCTGAATATAAAAAAGCTCAAAGAGAAGATTTAGTTAAGCAGGCAGAAGAAGAAATAAAAGTTTTAGAAGAGTATTTACCTAAAAAAATGTCAAAAGAAGAATTAGAAGAAAAAATAAAGGAAATAATACAAAAACTTGGAGCAACAACAATGAAAGATATGGGAAAAGTAATGAAACAAGCAAAAGAAGAAATAGGAGTTGCAGCAGATGGAAAAACAATAAATGAAGTTGTAAAATCAATGCTTGGGTAAAAATATTTATATAGACAATATATTTTATAAATGACTTTATAAAGCAATTTCATAAAAATTACTAAAATGTAATTTTTAAATGAAGTTGCTTTTATTTTTAAAATTTACTTGTATATATTTTCCATATTATATTATAATAATAAATGTATTAAAACTTCTAAGGGTTTATAGGTTAAACCTGCATAAAAACCTAAATGTTGAATGAAGGTAGGGATAATATGAAAGATGTAAAAACAATCTTAAAAGAAGGTGTAACTTTACATGAAATTAAAACAGATAAGTTTAAAACAAACTTATGTGCAGTTTTTTTATCTACACCACTTACAAGAGAAAATATAACAAAAGGTGCGTTAGTTCCTATGGTTTTAAGAAGAGGTAGTAGTAAAATAAAAACACAAGAAGAAATTAGCAAAGTACTAGAAGAAATGTATGGTGCAGGATTCGACTGTGGCATAGAAAAAACAGGAAATAACCAAGTTTTAAAGTTTTATTTAGAGTCTTTAAATGACGAGTTTGTTCCAAATGATGAACACCTTATAGAAAAGTCAATCGAAGTATTAATGGATATTGTATTTAACCCTTTAATAGTTAATAACGAGTTTAAAAATGAGTATGTTAATAGTGAAAAGGAAAATTTGAAACAAATAATACAAGCCAAAATTGATAATAAAGCAAAATATGCATATGAAAGATGCATAGAGGAGATGTATAAAAACAAGCCATATGGATTGTATAAATTTGGATATATAGAAGATTTAGAAAACATAAACTCTGCAAATTTATATGATTACTATAAGACTTTAATTAATGAATGTAAAATTGATATTTTTGTTTCAGGAAATATTAATGAAATGGTAAAAAATAAACTAGAGGAAAACTTATCAATTAAAAACATACAACCTAGAAAAGCAATTTATGAAATTAGTGAAAAGAATGAAGAAAAAGAAGATAAACAAGAAAATGAGATAATTGATAAATTACAAGTAAATCAAGGTAAATTGGTAATTGGTTTAGATATAAAAAATATTACTGAAGATGAAAAATATAGTGTTTCCGTATATAATATTTTGTTAGGAGGAAGTGCTAATTCTAAATTGTTTCAAAATGTTAGAGAAAAAGCAAGTCTTGCGTATACAGCAAGCTCAAGCTATTTAAGACAAAAAAATAACATTATTATAAGAGCAGGAATTGAAATAGACAATTTTGAAAAAGCCTTAAATTTAATAAAAGAACAATTAGATGATATGAAAAATTCAGAATTTCAAGAGCAAGAAGTTGAAAATGCAAAACAGTTAATTATATCAACAGTAAATGGAATTCCAGATTCTCAAGATGCGGAAATAACATACTACTTTGGTCAAGAATTAGCTGGAAAATCCACAGATATTGAACAATATGTGGAAAACATAAGGAAAGTTCAGCCAAAACAAATAAATGAAGTAGCAAAAAAAATAGATATAAATACTATTTACTTTTTAAGAAACTAAGATTAAAAGATTTGTAAATTAAATTAAGATGGCTTGTAATATTAATTATTAATAAATATTCTTGCTGTTCTAAAAGGAGGAAAAAGTGAAATTAATAGAAAGTTTAAGAGTGAAAGAAAAAGCTTATATTGAAAAGCTTGAAAATGGACTAACTGTTATTATAATCCCTAAGAATACAACAAATAAAAAATATATAATATGGGGTACTAATTTTGGCTCAATTGATAATCATTTTATAATGCCAAATACAAATGAAGAAGTTTATATTCCAGATGGTGTTGCGCATTTCTTGGAACATAAAATGTTTGAACAATCTAACGGAACCAATAGTTTGGACACATTAATGGCACTTGGAATAGACGCAAATGCGTATACAACAAATGACCATACAGCGTATTTATTTGAATGTACAGATAAGTTTTATGAGGGATTAGATGAACTTATGGATTATGTACAAAATCCATATTTTACAGACGAAAATGTAGAAAAGGAAAAAGGCATAATTGGTCAAGAAATTAGAATGTATGACGACGACCCGGGTTGGCAGTTATATATGCAAATTTTAGACTGTTTATATAAGAAAAATGAAATAAAAATAGATATTGCAGGAACTGTAGAATCTATTTCGAAAATAACACCAGATGTTTTACAAAAATGTTATGATACATTTTATCATCCGTCAAATATGGTTATGGTTATTTGTGGTGACTTTGTTCCAGAAGAAATTTTAAAAGAAGTTAAAAAGAGATTAAAGCCAAAGCAAAACCAAGGAGAAATAAAGCGTATTTATGAGCCAGAAGAAAACGGGATAAATAAAAAATACAACGAAAAAGTAATGGAAGTAAGTATGCCACTTTTTGCAGTTGGATATAAAGATGAACAAGTTCACAATGAAAGTATTGTAAGAAAACATATAGCTATAGAAATTCTGCTAAATTTAATTATTGGAAAAAGTTCAAAATTATATAAAGAACTATATGAAGCTGGAATTATAATGGAAGAACCAGATAAATCATTTGAATTTTCAAAACAATATGCGCATGCAATAATTTCAGGACAAACAAAAGATCCGAAAATTGTAGCTGAAAAAATAAAAGAAACAGTACAAAATTATAAAAAAAACGGGATTCCAGATGAAGAATTTGAAAGGATCAAGAAAAAAATATACGGAGAATATGTAATGGAATACAATCAAATTTCAAATATTGCAAGAATGTTTCTAGCTGATTATATGAAGAAAATTAACAGTTTTGACTACTTAGAGGAATATAAACTAGTTACAAGAGAATATGCACAGCAAATTTTAAAAGAGACATTTAAAGATGAAAATATGGCCGTAGCCGTAATAAAGGGAGAATAGATATGGTATTAAAAACATCTGAAATTTCAAATGTAGCATTTTCTATATTTGGATTAGATATATACTGGTATGCAATATTAATTGTAGCAGCAATTATACTCGGAATTTTATGGTGCAAAAAAAATGATGGCAGATTTGGAATAAAGTATAATGATATAATAGATTTATGCTTATTCCTTCTACCAATCTCCTTTATATGTGCGAGGGCATATTATTGCATATTTGAATGGGAAAGTTTTAAAGGAAATCTAATTCAGGTTTTCAATATTAGAAATGGTGGACTTGCAATATATGGAGGGTTAATAGGAGGAACTATTACAACATTTGTATTTTGCAAAATCAGAAAAATTAATTTTTTAGATTTAATAGATTATGTGGTACCTGTAGTTGCTTTAGGACAATCAATTGGAAGATGGGGAAATTTTATAAATAGAGAAGCATATGGAACAGAAACGAATTTTTTTTTAAAAATGGAAATTGTAGAAAATGGAATAACAAAATATGTACATCCAACTTTCTTGTATGAGTCTATAGCAACTTTTTGTTGTTTTATAGTTTTAGCAATATTAAGTAAAAAAAGAAAATATAAAGGGCAGATCGCAAATGTATATTTAATAATATATTCATTTGCAAGAATGTTTATTGAGGGAATAAGAACAGATAGTTTAATGTTTTACAATATAAGAATTTCTCAAGTATTATCTGTAGCGATTTTTATAATATTTAGTTGCATTTTTGTATGGCAAATAATTAAATGTAGAAGAGAGCAAAAAAAAGTAATAAAATAAAGAAAAATGCAATACGAAAATAAGACAAAATAGGCTCAAAATCGGTTCTTTTTGTTGACGATACGTCAAACTTATGGTATTTTTAATATATACAAAAGAAAAAACACGAAAAGGAGAGTGAGTTATATGTTAGATGAAGAAATTTGTAAATTAAGAAAGAAATTAAATGAGAGTATTTTGAATGGAGACGATTATAGTATAACATATAAACTTAGTGTGGAACTTGACGAATTAATTGCAAGGTATTATGAGAAAGGAAAAAGAAAAGAGTTAGTTTGATATAGAAGCAAAGAAAGTTATATGATTAAAATGAATACAAATAAGTGAAACAATAGAAATGTGCAAAAAAAAGTTGACTTTTAGGTGAAAATAGTTTATTATAGAATTATATAAACAAATGTAGGAAAGGAAGAAAAAATATGAAGAATAACAAATTATTAAAAGTTTCTTTAATTATAATAACAATTATTAGTATTGTATGTATTACAGGTATTGCCAACGCGGATGCTTTTCCAGACAAAATAGAGGGAGAAGAATCACCTGTTAGTCAAAATGTTTCAGGTTATGCAAATATGATTCTTGGAGTGGTTCAAGTAATTGGATATTCAGCAGCTGTTATTATTCTAGCGTGGTTAGGCGTTAAATATATTATGGCTTCACCAGATGGAAAAGCTGAAATAAAAAAGCAAGCATTTGCATATCTTTTAGGTGCACTATTATTATTTGCAGCAGGAACTATTGTTGGATGGATTAAAGTAGCTATTGATAAGGGATCTAATAATCCTGATAAAAGTGGATATATACAAGTAATAGATGAAAGCAAATGTTAATTAAGGTATAAATTATGATAAAAGTGAAATTTAGTAAACTATTAATTGCTATATTATTGATAATAATATTTTTAATGATTTTTGCCAATAGTATATTTGCTGCTGATATGAACCAAATATATAATGGAAAAAATGATAAGAGAGTTTCTAATCTAGCTTCAAATGCTTTAGGAGTGGTTCAAGTAGTAGGATATTCGGCAGCAGTTATTATGCTTGCATATATAGGAATAAAATACATATTATCTACACCAGATGGAAAAGCTGATATGAAAAAACAATTAATAATGTATGTTATAGGAGCAATAATACTATTTGGAGGAGCAACTATTGCAGTTGCTATTGGAAAAACTGCACGAGAGGAAATAAAAACAGCAAATGTGCCACAAGAGAAATTACTAGTAGATAATACAGGATATATAGCCACTGCAAACTTTAACTATTTTGGATTATAACATAAAACAGCTGAGAAAAAGTTGAATCTTTTATCTCAGCTGTTCTAATACAATAAAATATTTAAAAACTATATAATAAAATAATTTCAAACAAAAGAAAAACTATAAATAGTAGTTTTTCTTTTTTATTACAAAAATATTACAGAAAAATAAAATTATATATTTCCGTAATAAAAATATAAAAGTCAATATTACAGTAATGTTAAATTTACTGTAGCATGCTTGAAATATATTGAAAGAATGCCTAAAATGGATTATAATAAATAAAAATGAGGTGATTAAATGAAAAAAGTAAAAAAATATATTAGAATGTTATTTGTTATAATATTTTGTTTGATTATGGTATTAAACTATAATTTGAATGAAGTTTATGCAAGTGACTTGAGTATAACAAGTATATTTGATAAAGGTGAAAACTTTTTAAAAAAGGGCTCTGTATCGGGTGAACAAACATTATCTATAGAAAAAGCGGAAGATGAATTTTTACCAGTTGGTCAAATATTAGTAATAATTGCAAATGCAGTAGTTTTTATATGTGTGGCTGTTATGGGAATAAAGTGGATAACAGCTAGCCCGGACAAACAAGGAAAACTAAAACAACAATTAATTGGATTGGTTGTTTCTATTATAGTAATTTATGGAGCAGTTGGAATTTGGACGTTACTAAAAAATACTCTTTTTAACTTAGAAAATGAACAAACAAGTCAGCAAATAATGCAACTAATAAGTGAAGGAGGAATAAAATATGTCTACACATTACATACCTAGAAACGTAAAAGGTGAAGGAAGATTTTTATATATTTTTACTACTAAATCATTAATTACCTCAGCAATAGGTGCGGGAATCGGCTTCATATTTTATTATATTTTTAGTCTTGTAGGATTAAAAATGGCAGGAATTATATTGATTGCAATTTCAGCTTTACTTGGATTTGGAGCAGGAACAATAAAAATCCCATTAATTACATCATTCAAATTTACAAAGAATGTTGCGGGAGACTATATTGATGACATTATTATCAGATATATAAAATTTAAAATGAACAATGCTAAGATTTATACATATGTAGAAACAAAAGAGGAGGAAGAATCAGATGGGGACAAATAGTGCTATTTTTTGGATACAAATAATTACTGCGATTATAGTATTTGCAATTTTAATATTAGGCGGAATCTTATTTTTCTTAATTTTAAAAAATAAAAAAGCAACAGAAGAAACAGAAGATTCTCAAGAAGATAATAAAAAAGCAAAAAGTAAAAAAAGTGAAGGAACACAGGGAAAGACTTCTGTTAAAAAGTTCATGGAATTTGACGACATAATTGATAATATGATTGTGAGAAAAAATAGACAGCAGTATGTAATGGTAATTAAATGTAAGGGCGTTAACTATGATTTACTATCAGAAGATGAGAAGATGGCAGTTGAAAATGGATTTACACAGTTTCTAAATACTTTGAGATTTCCAGTACAATTATATGTTCAAACAAGAAGCTTAAATTTAAGGGACATAATTGATTCATATAAAGAAAAAGTTAACGACATGCAAAAAGAAATTGATGTATTAGATGCAAGAATAAAAAAGGCTAAGTTATCGGGAAATAAACAAACAATAGAAAAATTAGAGTTTGAGAGAAGAAGAAAAATTAATGTTTTAGAATATGGAACAGATATATCAAACTATATTGCTAAAATGAGTTTAAATAGAAGTGTATTACAACAAAATACTTACGTTATTGTATCTTATTATACTTCAGAGCTAGGAACAGACGTAAACAATTATTCAAAACAAGAACTAGATAGTATGTGTTTTAACGAACTATATACAAGGGCACAGGCATTAATTAGTAGTTTAGCTACAGCAGAAGTATATGGAAGAATATTAGATTCTGAAGAACTTGCTGAATTATTATACTTTGCATACAACAGAGATGATGCAGAAGTTCTAAACTTAAAGAGAGCATTAGATGCTGAATATGATAGCTTGTATTCAACAGCACCAGATATTATGCAAAAGAAAATTGCAAAACTAGAACAAGAGATTGAAGATGAAGCGGTAACACTTGCAACAGAAAGTATGCTTGAAGCAGATAGAGTTAGAACATTAGAAAGACAAAAAAAACAGAGAATAAAAGCAAGAGCTTTAGAAGTTGTTGATGCATACAGTGATGAAATAGATAAAGAATTATTAGAGGGAACGAAAAAAGAAATTAATAAATATGGAAGTGAAGAGCCTAAAAAAGAAAATGCAAGTAAAGAAACACAAAGCAATAAAAAAGAGCTAGAAGAAAAACCTAAAAGAGGAAGAAGAAGAAAAGAAGCTTAAAAGAGCGATAAAAAGGAAAAAATCCTAAAACAAAAGATTGAAAAAAGGAGATATGATTTTATGAAACTTATGAATCGTAAGAATTCTGAAGAAAAGAAAGAAGTTACTGAAGAAAAGAAAGTTGGAATCATAGATGGAAATAAAAAAACATTAAAAGACTTAATTGCACCTGCTGGAATTGATGCAACACATACAAATCATCTTGAAATAATATCAAATAAAAGTAGATTTGCTAGAAGTTTAGTTGTTTCAACTATACCAAGAACTTGTACTTTTCCAGAGTTTTTAAGAAGTATGTATACTTTTGGCGATGCTAATATTTCAGTATTTATAAAGCCTATTAGCGAAAGTACATCACAAACTGAATTAAATAGAAGAATTAATGAATTGGAATCTGAAAGAATCGTAGCATTAGATAGAGGAGATATAAACCGTGAAAGAATACTTGCACAAAAAAGAGAAGAAACTGAACAGTTAAGAGACTCAATTGCAAGTGGTTTTAACAAATTATTTGAATCTACTATGGTATGTACATTGTTTGCATATAATTTGGCGGAACTAGATAAACAAACAGAATTACTTGCCTCTGAAATGTCTAAGACATTAATTGGTGTTAAACCTACATGGGCAATGCAAGAAGAAGCATTTAAGACTAATATGCCTTTTGTAGACAATAAATTAAATGTTAAACATACATTTGATCGTAGTTCAATGGCAACTGTTTTTCCGTTTTTTAATTCTGAAGTTGGACATGAATCTGGTATACCATTAGGCTTTAATCGTCAAACTGGACTTCCAATTTTGTTTGATAACTTTAGTTCGAAACTTTCAAATTATAATATGGTTATCTTTGGTAAATCTGGTGCCGGAAAGGGTGTTACAATTAAAACTCTAACTTCACGTTCATCTGTACTTATGGGAATTGAGAGTTTAGCTCTAGATGCTGAAGGCGAGTATGGAGTTGTGGCAGATGCCTTAGGAGGAATTAATGTTGTAATTAGTCCTAATTCAAAAACGGTTATTAATTTGTTCGATATAGAACCAGAAACAATTAAAGATGAAATAACAGGAAAAGAAAGGATAATGCTAAACGTTGAAAACAAGGTAGAAGACGTAACACAAGCATTGTTAACAATGGCAAGAGGTTCTACAAGAAGTAAAGAAGTAAACGAACTTACAAAACAGATTATTTCTGAATCTGTTGCTGAAGAATATGCAAGTCTTGGAATTACAAATAACATAAATAGTTTATATGTAGCTAAAAAGCAAGGATTTGATTTAGACTTTTTAGGCAACAAAAAAAAGGCAATGCCAACAATTGGTTCTTGGTATCATAGACTACTTAAGAAAGCACAAGAAAATAAAAATCCAGATTACAGATTTCATTATAGCTATTTAGTAAAAGTTATGAAGCAATATGTAAGAGAGTATAATGGACAAATGGCATACTTTGATGGACAGTCTACATTTGATTTATTAGAAGGAGTACCATTTATTAATCTAGATATTTCACAATTAGAGGAAAGGTTTGCAAGACCTCTTGCACAACAAATTTTATTATCTTGGATATGGGAAAAATATGTTAAGAAAAATAGTGAAGATAAAACAAAAGCAGCAAGAAAAAGAGTTCTAGTTGATGAGGCATGGATGCTTCTTCCATATCCAGAAGCAGTGGATTTCTTAAATACAATGGCAAGACGTGCCAGAAAAAGAAATGTATCTTTAGCGGTTATTTCACAGAAATTTCAAGATTTTTATGAAAAACCAGAAGTACAAGCTGTACTTACATCATCTGATACAAAATTATTCTTGGCACAAGATAAATCTGAAATTCAATACATAAAGGAAGTATTTAAATTAAGTGATGGAGAGGCATATTTCTTAACAACTTGTTCAAGAGGTGAAGGATTACTAAAAGTAGGAGAAGACACTGCAATTATTGCAATAAAACCAACGAAGAAA
>OIYO01000748.1_pt1 | contig 23650 bp, 20 predicted proteins | sample 1588191 | NCBI WGS metagenome assembly OIYO01 (sample SAMN03283275) | human gut metagenome | biome: human-associated habitat; material: feces | host: Homo sapiens | place: Peru | collected 2012 | reverse complement strand
CTTTGCAATATAACCGCCGTCACCGTTCGGGGTAAGAATCAGATTGTAGCTATATGTCTTTCCCACCTCTATATCCGCTAATTTTTCGCCGAATGCAAAAACGCACGGCGTCTTATCATAGCCTTCCGATTCTATTCCAAGAAGGATTTTACTCTTAAAATCAGCACTCTCGTTAAATTGCCAATCCAGGCTTTGTCCAAATTGATATCTGGTAGAGGGCATAATTTGTCCGGTACCGTCTTCAGTCGCATTACCAAGATTATCAAGATAAACAAAGACTCCGTTACCTCTGATATACCCATTATCGGTCGGTATCATAAAATTCGCAGTGAATGTAAGCTCCTTGCCACCTATATTTTCTGAAGTTATTCCCGATTTCTTTATCATCCATGAACAAGAGTTGAGACCTGCCTGTGTGGTTACATCAAGGACATTATTTGAGCCGATACCGGCATTGTTTTTAAGAACAAACGTTTTATCCCCATCTCCCGGCGTTTCCATCTTATCAGGATAAAAATAACTCGAATCACTGCTTACCCCAATAGCATTGCTTTTTTCAAACTCCGCACCGATAAGATTTGTGTAATTATTACCACTGTGCTTTGATATTATACCGTTTTCATATCCGCTGTCAAAATCATCAGAGAACAGTACTGTCGGAGCAGATGCAGAATCCGCTGCCACCGGAATTGTTATTGTTGTTGCAGCTACCGCGGCCACAACAAAAAAAGATGATAGCCTTTTAAATTTCATTTATTTTCTCTCCTTTATATAGTTTTGTTTTTATTTTTTACTCTTTAACGCTACCTATCGTCATTCCTTGTATAAAGTATTTTTGAAAGAATGGATAGATAACAAGCATCGGTCCCAATGCAACCATACACAAAGCCATTCTCGCACTTTCTGACGGTATTTTTTCCATATTGCTTGCTACTCCCGCACTTTGCGCATCCTCAAGCATTTGCTGAATATTTGTCAGCATTGTCTGAAGAAGGAATGACAATGTATAAAGTCTTTTGTCTGTTATATAAAGCATGGGTGTCATCCAGTCGTTCCATTTGTCAAGCGTTATAAAAAGTGCAATAGTCGCAATACCCGGAAGTGAGATAGGCATTACAAGCTGGAAAAATATTTTATACTCGTTCGCTCCGTCTATAGTTCCCGCTTCTATTATCGAAAACGGTACAGATGATCTGAAAAACGATTTTAGCACCAAAACATTCCATGATGAAAATGCACACGCTACTATAAGTATTACAGGTGTGTTGGACAGATGAAGCACCTGAGTATTTATTATATATGTTGCAACCATTCCACCGCTGAACAGCTGGGTAAAAAACACAAATACCAGAAAAAACTTTCCGTGTTTAAAATCCTTTCTTGATATTACATAGCCGTACATCGCAGTTGCAAGAACGCCGAAAACCACGCCAAGCAAAACCGTAATAATCGTAACCACATAGGTTGACAATATCGAATAACCGGAACTGAATACATACCGATAACCATCAAGAGAAATCTCCTTTGGCAAAATGCTGTAGCCGTGCGAAACAATCGATGTCTCCGAGCTGAATGAGGCACTCAGCGCCATAAGAACAGGTATTATGCACAGTATGCAAAATATTATAAAGAAAAAATGAAGAATTATATTAAGCGATTTGTTTTTAACTCTCATTTGTGTATTACCTCCTTCTAAAAGATTCCACCGTCAGAGTCAAGTTTTTTAACTATTTTGTTGGATATGATTATAAGTACAAATCCCACAAGAGAGTTAAGCATTGATGTTGCAGATGCCATTCCAAGCGTATTTGCCCCTGACCCTGTCATCAGATTGTATGTGTATGTCGATACAACGTTTGTGGTATTATACAACTGTGGTGTGTTAAGCGGGATCTGATAAAACAAACCCATGTCTGTACTCAAAATTGCGCCTACCTTTAAAATAATCATCATTGATATTATTGGTTTTATGGCAGGAAGCGTTATGTTCCAAAGCTTTTGCGATATGGTGGCTCCATCTATGTCTGCCGCTTCATAAAGCTGCACATCCACGCCCGACAACGCTGATGTATATATTATAGAGCTATAGCCCCAGCTTTTCCAAAAATATACAATAATCAGTATTATCGGCCAATACTTGGATTCCATATACCAGTTAATTTTATCCATCCCCAAAAACGGCAGAACAGCATTATTCATTATACCCGATTCTATCCCCAGAAAACCAAACACAAGATAGCTGACTATAACCCACGATAAAAAATGCGGCATTATCATTATAGTCTGATATACCTTCTTGCTAAGCTTTCCCCAAATCAGATCAAGCATAATTGCAAGAAGTATAGACAATACCATCCCTATGAACAAGAACACAATATTATACAAAAGCGTATTCTTAAGGGCGGTTATAAGCGACGGCGAGGATAATGCATATCTGAAATTATCCAGTCCGCACCACGCCGAGCCGAGTATACCATCTCTGAAGTTTATCTTTTTGAACGACAGAATCATTCCGAACATAGGAAGATAATTAAACAAAATAAGGTACAAAATACCCGGAATAAGCATAATATATAATGCGCTTTGCTTTTTTACTGTTGCCGCAAAGCTTCTTTTTTCGGCTTTTGCTTTGGTTGCTGATTTCAATGTTGTTCACTCCTACTTATTTTATTGCTTGTTTTTTAAAAACTCGTTATATTGTTTCTGCATTTCTTCCTGCACTTGCTTTATCGGCGTTTTTTCAAGAGCAGAATAATATTTTTCCATCTCTGTGTCATAATCGATATCAACAGAACCGTATGCACCAATATTTCCGTAAGGCTTCATCGCATCTATAATTTGTGGTATCAAATGCGAAACCGATGATGAATCAAACACAAACCCTGTACCTTCTCTAACCTTTCCCATCTCATTAAACTCTTTGAGTTTAGTGAGTTTTTCAGGATCATCTGTTGATTTAAGGTAATCTATGAACACATTTCCGAGCGCCCATGTATTACCCGCCATATTGTAGCCCGAGTTATCCATAAGTTCAACCGTATTTTCACCGGTTTTTTTATAATGCTTACCCTCAATTCCATAAACCACCAGATTTTTTACCACAGGATCTGTATTTAAAAGGTTAAGAAAGCGTGCGGTTCTTTCAGGATTTTTAGAGGTTGTTGAAATGACCTGAAGCGAGCCGAGTCCCGGCAACGCATCCATGTATACATCTGATATTTCCGCCTGTGCAATCGGATACCGGCACTGCGGCTGCATTTCCTCTGCTTTTCCCGGTTTCAGCCCGGTAAAATATGCAAATGTTTTACCGGAGTTAAATCTTGCCTGCAAATCACTTGCCGTTGCAACATCGCCCTTTACAAGACTGGATTTGTAATAATCCCGCACTGCCTCATACTCACGCTTGCTGTTGTTTGTCTTTCTTTCTCTGTCAAGAATTATCTTTGTCGGATCGCCACCCTGCTCTGTGCTTTCTATTCCAAGTACCCTAAGGTTTTCAAGCGGGCACACAAGTGCAGGAGTATTGTACATATCACTTATCCCATATGAACTTTTATCCCAATCAATCGGATAATCTATGCTCGGTTCATTATTTTTAAGCATCTCAGCGACAGGCTTAAAGTCCTCCAAAGTCTTATATTTTGTCATATCTATATTATACTTTTCGGCTATATCCTTTCTGTAAATCCAACCATGCTGAGTTACAATCTCCTTATAGGTTGGAATTGCATAAATTTCACCGTTGACAGTTGATGCATCAACCATTTCCTGCGGAAGCAATTCAAAAACATCCTTCAAATATGTATCCTTATAGTCGGTAAGAGGAGCAAAGGCTCCGGAAACTGCGTTTGAAAGATAATCAAGTGCGGAAATTGATGCAAAAGCGAGGTCAAAGTATTCACCTGCCTTTATCATAGTCGAAACCTTTTCATTATACTGGCCGGGATCAAGCATAACCATATTTACCGTTGCGTTTATTTTGTCCTTCAAGTACTTGTTGAGTTCTTCCTCAACAAGATCGGTATCCTTTTGAGGCGTATACTTAATATACCACTGAATCTCATACGGTTCTTTCGGAACCGTGTTTGGGTCTTCGCCCGTTGCCGTTTTCTTGCCGTTTCCGCAAGCAGAAACAGAAAACGCTAAAGCCGATGCCACTAAAATACTTACAAATTTCTTCATTTTATAAAACATCCTTTCTGTTTTGTATTCGCCAAATCAACCTCTGTGACAATACGAATACATATATAAATTTAATTTTTTATTTTTTCTCTGATTAAATAAGGGTAATAAATACTCCTCCTACTACCGAACGATTCTGGAACGCAATATGTGCTGCTGTTGACGAATAATACCAGTCTGTAAGCGGCACCCTGTCCGCAGTCTCGTTTATCATATTTACAATACACTCGGAGACCTTAAGGAAATATCCCTTATCCTCTGTCAGACGTGTTGACCACATAAGCCAATCGAGCTTTGTGTAGTCTGCTCGCGAATCAAGAGGAACACCGTAACGGTTCATTTTTGACTTATACAGTTTAATCTCTGCTTTTTTTACTTCGTCTGAAAAAATATTAAAGCCCAATATACTGTCCCAAACCATGTTATACTTAATGCTCCAACTGTCCGGCTCGTCAAACGATAGCCGTGTTGCACCGTGCAGTGCTTTTGCTTCTTTTTCCCATTTTTTCGCATATTCATCCGCCTTTTGCATATATGCATCGTCGCCTGACAAATACGAATATGACGCTATACCCAGTATTGCTTTAAGGCTCAAATTGCAGTTATGGCTCGACTGTCCGGCAAAATCATCGGTACAAAGCTGCATGCCCGGGTCATAACCGTATTTTATAAGATAGTTTGCCCACGTTTTCATCAGTTCAATATTTTCCTCAAACAATCGCGGTGTACTCTCTGAATACTTTTTTACAGCAGCCAGACACAAAAGCATATTTCCCGTTTCCTCTATAGGCATCTGATTTGAAAGCTGTTTTTCCGGATCATCGTTTTTACTGTACCACTGTCCGTTGGCAATCGGGTATCTACCTACATCATGCGGCACAAAGCTATATGGCCATTCTTTTGATTTAGCGTATTTTACTATCGGCCGCAGCATTGCCTCTACAAGGTCAGGATTGTATTTCAGGAACAGCGGCATTGACGGATAAGTAAGATCTATTGTTCCCATACAACCATTTGATTCACACTCTTTTGACAAAAATATTAAATCATTATTATCATCGCAACCGAGTTTATGTGCGGCTACAGCCTGTCTATATGCCAAAGAAATTATTGCACTGTAGTTTTCGCCGAATTTCCAAGCTTCGCCAAGAAGCTCATCGTCAAACTTGTCACAGCATTTTTTTATTTCCCGATACTCATTTTGGGCCGCAGAAATCATCAAGTGAAAATCGGGAATAAATCTATTAAAATATTCCTGTTTCGTTTCTCCGAAATATTCCATAGTTTTTATCTCATCGTAGGCAAGCGTAATCAGACCTGACATTTCGGATTTCATAACAGTTATGTACGGCATATCACGGTAAGCGTTATATGTTTCATCCACGGAAACCTTTTTTATGTGGCAACAAAAAGGCCCCTCTTCGTTATCACATATTGCTGCAAAAGCATCTTTATCACACAAGTGAAGGTAACCCCAGTTTATTCCTACCATATCTCCTGTTTCCGAGAGCGGCTTTTGAATTTTATTGCCGCAGCACAGCGAAAAATCGGTCTGTCTGAAGGTTATTTCTGCGTTCGCATTTCCCACACAGCACCTTGAATTTATACCGAAAACAAATTCTATTTTTTTGTCCGCTTCGCATTTCCTTTTAATTTCATACTCAACATAACTGACAGGTCTTGAAAATATTTCCGGCTTATCAATAAGCAATGGTGTCACAAATGTTAATACAACCTCCGCAAATTCGTTTTCAAATTTATATATTGTGCTGATCGGTCTTACCTCAAGCCATGTTTGTCTCATTTTATGTCCTGCCTGAACAAAATCATCGGAGGTTGCTCCCATCGAATAAAATTTATCACAAACATTTATTCCGACCATAATTGGGTTTGGCTTTTCTGTCCAGTTTCTTGTCGTATCATCATGCAAATAATCGTTACACGACCATATTGAAAAATATGGATCTACCGTAACAAGAGGCACTGCCGCAGGTCTTATGTTCATAAATCATCCTCCTGAATATACTGTAATAATGTAAATTTAAAAAATAAACCAAAAAGGCTCTTGACTTAATTATATTTTACTGTTATAATTTTAAAAAAACAATGTGTTATTCAACGCAAATAATGAGGTATATGCGCATGAAGGAAGAAATATACATATTTTATCAAACGCGAGAATTAAAAAATGTAATTCGTTTCCAAATCTGTGGAAGAACCTTTCCCGACAAAAACTATTCTGTTTTTCGTCCACCGTCCTCAGAGGTATCCTGTATAGAATATGTCGAAAGCGGTTCGGGTGTTATAAACATAGGCAACAAAACCTATTCCGTAACCGAGGGTGATACATATTTTCTCCACGGAAGGGTAACGCACCACTATTATTCCAACAAAGAGAATCCGTGGCAAAAGGTGTTTGTAAATGTCTACGGTTCGCTGGTAGACAACATGATAAGCGGGTATGATCTCAGTGACAAAATTCTCTTCAAGGGACTTGACATAAGATATGAGCTTAATCGTATTCTCGAAATCGCAAAGAAAAACTCGGTCACATACAAAAAAGAATGTATATTGATATTAAATGAGATTTTTATAAAAATGCACAATCATGTAACGCAAAAGGAACGATTGCTTCCGCAAAAAATACGCGATTATTTGGATAAAACAAGTATAAGCTCCAAATTCAACTCTGATGAGCTTTGTGCCGCTTTTCATCTTTCGCAGTCTCAAATAATAAGAGTGTTTAAGCAACACTACAGTATGACTCCATACCAGTATTTTCTTAGCAGAAAAATAATGCAGGCAGAAACCCTGCTGAAGACAACAACATTATCAATAAAGCAAATTTCTTATATGCTGAATTTTGCTGATGAATACTATTTTTCGAATGTTTTTATGCGTGAAAAAGGTATTCGCCCTTCTCAATACAGAAAAGAAAACAGCAGCATCTGAAAAATGCAGTTCGCTCAAATGTGCGAACTGCATTTTTAATATACTTTTTCATATACATAAGTCAAAGGTGTCAGTTTTTCATCTAAAAAAAATTCTTTTATTATATATGTTTCATCCTCTGCTATATTATCCTTAATTTCAACAGTAAGAATATTTTCCCCCGGACCTATTCCGGTTTTTACATTTAAAAGTTCAAGTTTCCCATCAGACAATTTTTTATAAAACGCCGAGTACAGCATCGGATTTGGTTTCCCAAAACAGTTGTTAAGCGTGTAATAAACCGTAATTCTTCCGTTCTCCTTATCCTTTGTAACACTATCTATAGTAAAATTTTTTATAAACTTCACTTCGGATACGCCCTCAGAAATATTAGCCTTTTTATTTTCGTATGTCTTTCCGTTAATCGATGCAGCCATACCGCAATCCGGTTTCGCTTCAAGGATTCCCTTTCCCACAAATCCGGCAGTGCCGCCATCTCCGCTCTTTACGGTATATGTTTCAAAGCTCTTAAACGTACTGCTCCAACCGGATTTATCTCCGATAACCGATTTCTTGCTTTCATAACAGTTATCAAGAAAAACAAGTGAATTTGTTTCATTGCTGTTTCTGCTGCCGAGTCGGCTGCCGGCAAAAACACCCGCATTTGCAAAAGAGGATGCCTGCGTAGCAAGCTTGGCCGAATTGTTCAGCACAATACTTGTAAATCCGTTTACATGGTTAGAGGAATTAAATGAAATAAAAAACGCACCGCTCGTTCCGTTATAGCAACCGGAAAATACTCGCCTTGTAACTTCTCCGCCAAAAAGATACACCATAGTATTGCCGTTTAAATTTGTTCCCTCTGAACCGCCAAATAAAGCTTCCGCAACACCACCTGTAATAATTACATTCGTATCGCATGAAAGCACAGGGGCAGCTCCCGACGAACCACCATAAACATTCATTACCTTTCCGCCGATAATATTTATATTTGTCGATACCCCTACTGTTCCTAAACTACCTTCTCCGCTTCCTACAATGTATTTTGTAACCGCATCTTCCGAAAGCGTGATATTTGTTTTGCCCGTTACTGCTGCTCCGTTGCCCCCGCCGAATACATAGCACGGAGATATGTTTGACTTTCCGTCGTCTATACCGTCTCCGATGTTACACTTTCCTCCAAAAACTATATATGTGTTTCCTTCTGTTTTAGCATTATAACCGCCGCCATAAACTCGGTTGTACATACCACCATACAGATTGACCTTGGTATCTCCTGCCAAATTTTTTCCGTTTCCACCACCGTAAACAGTTAGTCTACCGCATGACATAACTCTATCGGTTAACTCAAGATTATGTCCGTTTGCAAAAATATTATTGCAATCAATAGTAATATTATCCAAACGTACATTTGAACTACATTCAAAATTTTCAGCAAGCTTAATCTTCACTCTGGGACTCGTTCCGGCAATGGTTATTCTGCCTTTTTGCAATTCCGGCATGTTTTTAACTGTTATATCATTTTTAGCAATTACAGTCATATTACCGCCATTCCGCGCCATAGACAATGCTCGCTTTACCGTTTTGAACGGAGCCTCCGCACTTCCGTCATTTGAATTATCTCCGTTTACTGATACAAAGTATGTCGGTTCAATATCAAGCGATATATTATCAAAATAAATCAGGTCCTTATCATTGAGATACGGATTGTCGGCTGTATAAGAAGAACTTGTGTTCCATCTGTTACTATGATTTATAATCGCAGCATACGAATAATTTCCAACGTCTTCCTGAGTCGGCACTCCCGTTCCATCCAGAGCTTTTAAATCATCATTAAGCTTTACACTAACAGTATATCCTGCATTATCTTTTGGAGTCATGGTCACGGTAAGACTGTAATTTTTATCATTTTCAATCTCTGAAATGTTTTCTCCGAACACCAAAAGTCTCCGCCTGTAATCATCACAAACACCTATTCCGGCAAGCATATTTTCGGAATTTATATTTTTTAAAAGAAAATCCGATGAAACAAGCACAGAGTCTGGCTGATTTTGCGAGTTCTCGCTTTTACCGCCAAGCGCAATCGCTGCCACTGTTCCATCATTCCATTCCCCGTTGGATGGAATCATAAATTCGGTTTTGAAAACTAAAGTTTGTCCTTTTATTCTTTCATATGTTATATTGGACCTTTTCCACATAGAAGCATTGTACAAAATTCCCTGTGACTGCAGCTGAAGTGAGTTTCCATCTCCAAATTCGCTTATTTTCGATATTTTTGCCGTCCTCTCAACATTTCCCTCACTAACACATCCCGGGAAACTTTCTTGATCGGATTTTATCGACTGCGCATTCTTTGCAAGAACAAAATAATCGCTTTTATACTCATCTATCGTATCCGTCTGAGCCTGCAAGATATATTTCTGCTCCTGATTATAATCAGAAAAATCGTCACCAAACAGTCGATATTCTTCTTCACTTGCTGCATCAGGTACTATTACTTCATTTTTCTCCTTGCTTTCGAGCTTTATATCATCCATGTATACAAGCGGCTTATCACTTGCGTATTTTGATGTGCCGTCCGCGTTCTTTTCACTGTTTGCATAGGTATACCAACCGTGATTATGAAGTGCAATATATGCATATTTAAAAACTTTCATTTCATTCACTGTGGGTGTATCATTGGAAAACACCTCTACTTCATAATCATTCAGTTTTGCAAACACACGATATTCAGAATTATTTTCATCAGGTATCATTTTTAGTGTAAAATTATATTCTGTACCGGTTTCCAGATTATCTATATCTTTTCCGAACACACTGAATTTTGTACCTTGCACAGAAAACAGTTTATACTTATTTTTAAGATAATTCTCACTTATCTGATGGTTTACATCAGTACACACCGCATCCGGTGCAGTTCCATCTGAATTCACGGGCGAAAGACCTGCTGCAAAGCCAACTCCTCTGTTATAAATTCCATCTGACGGAATCTTAAATTTAGCATTGAATACAAGCGCTTTGCCATCAATTTTTGTCTCTGTAATATTTGACCGCTTATACATCGAGCCGTTTACCACAAGTCCCTGTGATGTAAGCTGTAATGACTTTCCTTTCGATGAACCGAATACACCGTCTACCAATTTTGCAATACGTTCGGGATGCTCGCTTCTCGACACCACAACTGTATCTATATCGTTTATTTTCGACGTCCACTGTCCCGATGCAACATTATTACGAACAATAAATGAATTGGTGTCATAATATTCAAGGTTATTTTGCTCAGTCCTAGCTATATACTCTCCTGTATAATCACTGAAATCATCAGAAAACAGCGTATCGCTCTCCAGAACAGGTTCAGATGCCGTAAAGCGCAGATTGTCAAGCAGTGCAATGGTTTTATCATTCTGATATTTGTTGTCTGCCGAATAATTTGCATTTATAAAATATGGATTGGCTTTTTCGGCAATCATTGCAAATTGGTATTTTGCCATCTTCTCAATCGTCGGAAGATTTGTGCCGGAAAGCTCATGAATTGCTCCGTTAATCTTTGCCTTTGCAATATAACCGCCGTCACCGTTCGGGGTAAGAATCAGTTTGTAGCTATATGTCTTCCCAACCTCTATATCAACCAATTTTTCGCCAAACGCAAAAACACACGGTGTTTTTGTATATTGCACAGTTTCTATACCAAGAAGGGTTTTACTTTTAATGTTGTCTGATATGTATGCCCAATCTGTTCCGCCCGCAAATGACCATCTGGTTGTCGGCATATTGTGGTCAGTTCCTTTTTCATCAAGATAAACAATAGTGCCGTTGCCCCAGTTAAATCCGTTACCAGCCGGCACCATAAATTCTGCTGTAAACGTAAGTTCTTTGCCTCTAATATTCTCAGCATTTATTCCGGAATTCTTTATCATCCAAGAACACGAATTAAGTCCCGCCTGCGTGGTTACATTAAGCGCTTTGCCTGAGCCTACGCCGGAACCTTCTTTCATCTCAAAGACTTTATCAGCATTACCCAATTTCTCCATTGTGTTCGGATAGAAAAAATCACCGGCATCACTTATCCCAATCGCATTAGATACTTTAAAATCCGCACCGATAAGATTAGTGTAATTGTCTCCGCTTGTATGTCGTTCAAAAACGCTGCTTGTATATCCGCTGTCAAAATCATCAGAGAACAGTTCTGTCGAAGCAGCCACAGAATCCGCTGCCGCCGGAATTGTTATTGTTGTTGCAGCTACTGCAGCCGCAGCAAAAAACGATAATAGCCTCTTAAATTTCATCTTTCGCCCTCCTTAATATCTTCCACCATCTTATATATATCAATATTATCTGATATTGTAAATATATTTTATAATTTAAAAAATGAGTTTTATACGCATATAAAATAGCAAAAGAATATGAAAGCAATAATTTCATTAATATACATATCTCAATACTTTATAAATTTGGCTCTATAATAAATGTTGGGGTGACCAACAAATAGAGTTCAAAAATTTTAAAAAAGAGAGCATATTTGTTCAAACTCTGTTATAATGGAATTGACAACAAACCAACGAAATGGAGGAGCTTAATATGCTCTCTTATGATTATACCAAAGATTTATTAAATTTACACGGGTTGAGGTGATAAAAATTGAAAAATCTGAATCGAAAACATTAATATATCCAATTGCCCGTAAAACCGCATACTTATCCTTGTTGTTCTCATCAAACACCACCTGTTCATGATTATCGGATAAGAAAGATAAAAGATATTTTACATCTTTTACAAGTATTGCAAAAGATGTAAATTTATTTGTTTCAACAGCCCGCATCACTTCATCCGGCAATTCAAAAAAATCGTTGGGGTAAGCCCCGGAAAATACAAAAACAAACCATAAGCACCTAAAATCGTCCTCGCTTTATTTCTTTCAGCATATATTTTTTCATAGTTTGTTTGCAACAAGATTATATGTTAATTTTTCAGTATCATAAGCCATTTACATATCAAAATCCTTATTATATAATCTGTTATATTCAGATATTTATTTCAATATTCAAAATTGCTGCTATAGAAAAATAACGCTCATAATCTAAAACCATCATTGAAATTGCTTTTGATTGCAGCTATTACAGTGTTAATTGTTTTAATCGCCGTTTTTATAAAAAATATAATGTTACACCAACCAAATATAGAAAAAACTGTAAAACAGTCGGCATAATATCACTATTTTGCAGTTTTTCTGTTTATTTACTCTTTTTATCCTTATATATTGAGGAGGAAAATATTTACTCCAAACAGCGCAGCTCCTCTCGGAAACGGACACCCAAAATTTTGCGGCAGTGATACTGTACCAACTCAACCCGGAGCGGCGTCGCCACACCGGGGCACAAAATTAAATATCCCAGACTTATCAACAGTATCATACCATTGGTGCGCAATGATTCCGTGACCGGCAACGGTCGGGTGTACACCGTCCCACAACAGGTATTCCGTTTCAACATCTTTTAAATATTTGTCAAACTCGTCTTGCAACGGTACAAACACAGCGCCGTGTTTGTCGGCGAGCCGCCTTGCAGCTTGCTGAAATTTTGTCACTTCGCTGCGGTGGAACTCCTTTTCTTCGTCCGTTTCATTAACGCTGAGCGGCACGAACTCCTTTTCACACAAAACATTCGGCGAATACTCAACATATTTTTTGACGTTATGCGTAATACCGAATATGGGCTCAACTATTACAAGCTTTACGTTCGGCAGATATGCAACCGTATCCGAAATCAGCAAATCATACACCCTCTCATATCGCTCTATATTTGTGTTTTCCAAACCCTTTATCGACTTATATAAATCGTTCACGCCGATATAGATGCTGATTACATCCGGGGATAACTTTAACACCTGCTCATACCACACCTCATAAAGCGCATTTATTCCGCCGCCGCTGAAACCCTTGTTTATAAATTTCGGTCGCTTGTTGATATTGTCTGCCGCAATCCTTGACGAAACTATGTACTACCCGTGACCCAGATTATGGTTCAAATCCATATTCCGACTTCTTCCTCCGTCGGTTATAGAATCCCCCGCAAATAAAATTTTTGTATTTTCTTTTACTTTAATCATCTTTGTTTTCACTCCCTTACAAACTCAACCTTGCTGACATTCCCGATTTTAAGCACATCATCACAGGACATATCTCGGTCTGATATTTTGACATTCTCAAACTTAATATTATCTATTCCGCAATCTGTCGAGTTCCCAACGCCGCACTTGATTAACGAGTCGACCATATCGTCAGTATTGCCTTTAATTATGATATTTTTAAATATGATATTTTTAAACGTGATTTTCTCTATCCGATAACCCTGAACCTCGGCGTATGGTGCTGCTCTCTTATCTCTTACCTCTATGTGAACGGCTTTTCCGTTATGACCTTTTGTGACATTGAATATCATATCTTAAAAATCATAACCATCCGTCCAACGGGTGGTTTGCTCTAGGGCTATAAGCCCATGTTACCGGCCAGCGGCTCAAGCCGCTGGCTTTCACATTTGTTCAAGCCTATTGCCTTTGCCTCTTTCGCCGCCCCTTAAAGGGCGTTTGTATTACCTGCTACCCTTAAAAGGGTCTTCGTATTCTTTTACACTCAATCTATCCATTGCTATATCATGTTTTTCTTGGTCGGATATATATTTTCTTATCGTTGCTTCATTTAACCCCACCGTGCTAACATAATATCCTTCTGCCCAAAAATGTCTGTTGCCAAACTTATACTTCAAATTTGCGTGTTTGTCAAACATCATCAATGCGCTTTTTCCCTTCAAATATCCCATAAAGCTTGACACGCTCATTTTTGGTGGTATACTTAACAGTAAGTGCACATGATCTGGCGTCATATGTCCTTCGAGTATTTCTACACCTTTATACCTACACAATGTTCGTATTATTTCTTGTAGACTTTCTCGATATTGTCCATATATTGCCTTTCTCCGATATTTTGGTATAAATACTATATGATACTTGCACATCCATGTTGTACTTGATAAACTATTCGTTTTATTGGCCATTTTACTCACCTTTCTTTTCTTTACAATAAGCTTGAACAACTTTATTGTAACAGAAAGGTGAGTTTTTTGGTATAACCTTTTGTTCCCCACCTGCAAAGCGGGTGGTTTTTTATTTCGCACGCTTTGCGTCCTCAACCGTCTAAAGACATTAAATGAAATAGCCGTCAAATCAAAGGTGAAATGCACGCCCTCTTACAAGGGCACTATTGATATGCCGGCAATTTCACGCTATATTCGCTATATTATTAAGGGTTAAAAGCCGTGATTTGCCTTTCAGCCCACAAAAACTACTTAGATTATATTATCATTTTGGAGCTAAATTTGAGGTTTACACAAAATGAGGGATTGCCCCTACTCGATTATTATCCGTTTATCGTCTATCCTCCGATTTTTCTGAAAACGCAAGCCATTTTGCACCATAGCTATCCAGCGAAAAACGATTGCCGCATTCATTTTCAATAGCATGATGGTTTACACGATACCGGCCTCGCAGTTCTTCCCTTAAGCTGCTGTCGGCAGAGATTGGTTCCACCCATATTTGCAGTCCATATTGCAACTCACTCCTTGAAAGCGGTTCTGAGTTCGGGATACTGCTTTCGGCAAATTTTGGCGGAGCTATAAACAACTTCGCTGCTTGTTCAAAGGGTATGGTAATATTACATCCTACCAGATGTGACTTTGCATAATCAACGAGCATCCACCCATGCTTTGCTGACCACACGGGTTTTTCGTGCATAATCGGCAGCAGTTTTTTATTAAGGCTAATCATGTTATCAAAGCTACGTTCGCTGTCTGTGCGTCCGAGTAGGAAGTCCGTTGTAACACCATAGAGGTCTGCCATTTTCTCTAATCCCTCAACTGAGGGTGCTTTATTTCCTGTTTCCCATGCACTCAATGTCGGCTGAGAAATCCCCAACAATTCGGCAGCTTCAATAGCTTTTAGCTTTTTTAACTGTCTTGCTGTTCTGAATTTATTCTTCATTTGCACCACCTAATTCTTCAGCGTAATCTGCCAGTAACCTTTCGTATCTGAGCCGACTCTGCAAATTATATTTTTGCTTTTTAATGACTTTATCAAACATCCGATTGTTTTCCGGCTGACATTTAATTTCTTTGACAGAGTTTTATATGTGTAGGCAGGATCCTCTATCAAAAGTGCAAGCAACTGATTCTCTGTTTCAGTCACCTTCTCAGTCACCCTATCGGTTGATGTGCATACAATTCTATCCTCCGGCGCTGAAAATTTTATCATAATATCCTGTGGATGAACCGTAAATTCCGGCTGAAAAACACCATCATTTTTGCATACGGTACATATCTTTTCGATTCCGCGTCCCCAACTTTCAATAAAGCCGGCAAGATAAAACACATAAGCTATATTCGGCATTTGTTGCACAGAGTATTTACACGTCTTACGGAAATACCTCATATTTTTGCAATTTCCGAAACAGATATATTTCATAGTGTTTTTATCCTCAATATGATTATATATATTATATTCCAAAATCGGAATATAATCAAGAGGTTTTTGTGAAATAAAGCTTTTGAGTCAATTATTTTTTGATAATTAAACTCTTTTGTGCAGATTAACTGCTCTTTACCCGCTTTATATAAAAACAAAATTAAAAAAGTTGCAAAATTGCTCTCTGTTTCGTGTAATTAAGTAAAGGGACAAAAAATACACTACAAAGGAGATTTTCGATATGAAGAAAACAATTAAAATTTCTGCATTTGTTCTCAGTCTGACACTTTTGGTTACGGCATCTGTTTCCGTTCAGGCAGAAGAAATCCCCGGGTCCTCTGTTCCGCAAAACGCAACAGAGGAAAGTATTCTCATAACCGAGAATTTAATCAGTGGTATACTGGATGAAGTATCGCAGGGACTCGGATATCTTGAAGCGCGAAGCAAAGCAAACAATTTGATTTATAATGCAATTCTTTCGGGACAGGCTAGCGGATACGGGTATGGCCTCCTCTCTCCAATTGCGTGCAATGCAATTTTTGAGTATAGGGATATTTACCTCAGACCGGATTTTTATGTCGCTGCAGAAGCAAATGTAAGAAATATGCTTGCAGACTTGATAACACAAGTTGAAACAGGAATGGATTACGAAGAAGCACGCAAAGAAGCATACACCAGAATTTACAGGTCGGTTGATCCGAATTTTGATCCATCTGAACGCGAAATGACTGACTTCTGTTATTGGGATACTCCGGCAGTCGATTCTGCAATGTTTAACAGAGCAAGAAAGGTTCTGCTTGAGGCAGAAGCAAAGTATAAAACGCAGTTTAATGTGCAATAATGAAAGTTCTTTTATAAAAACACTTGAAATTATTTTGGAAATCTGCTATAATAACAATATAAGTTTCAAGGTTTCAAAAAAAGAAATCATAGTTTATCAAGGTATTCACAGTGTCTAAGGATTTAATCTTTAGGCACTTTTTTTATTACACAGGAAATTGCGCAAGCAATTGCTTGTAACAACAAAATTCACCTTATAAAGTGTGAGCGTAGCGAACATATATAATCAATTTTGTTATTTCTGCTGCCTCTTTAATAAGAGGCACAAATACACAAAGCTGCAAGGGTATTCCCTGCGGTTTTAACACGAGTTATTTACTCACAATGCACTCAAAGAAAGTTTTCTTTCGATGAGTGCATTTTTATATATACAGAAACAGCCTTAGCGGCTCAAAGCTCGATATATTCCGAGAAGCCGCCAGGCTCTCGTTATATATAAAAATTTATTTCAAAGGAGGTAGCTTACATTGATTTTGTATCTACGAGCAACAACAAATGTGCAGGACTTGGCGATTGACTACATTGAAGTCAAATTGAAGTCCGACAAAACCGTCAGCTTAAACCGGGATGAAAGCGGTATAAATTGTAAAGAACTTTTTATATCTACTCTGCCGGAATATGCGGAATTAACCTATGAAAGGAGTTACACAAATGGCATATAATCAAAAAATTATGCGAATGAAGGAGCTTATCGAAAAGCTCACAGAGGCAGATATTGCCTATTACAAAAATGATGATTCGATAATGACGGACCGTGAATACGACTTGTTATTTGATGAACTTGCAAAGCTGGAAACTGAAACAAGTCTTGTGCTTTCGGGTTCTCCGACGCAAAAAGTATCCGGCGAAATTCTGGAATCACTTACCCCTGTCACACACTCAAAGCCGATGCTTTCGGCAGATAAAACAAAATCCGTAGATGATTTAATTAAGTTTGCAAAAGGCAGAGATGTTTTGCTGTCCTGGAAGCTGGACGGCTTAACCATTGTTCTCCGTTATAAGGACGGGAAGCTGGAACAGGCCATTACCAGAGGGGCTGAAGGGATTGTCGGTGAGGATGTTATACATACGGTAAAGACATTTCTGAATGTTCCTCTTACAATTCCGGAAAAATCCGAGTTTGAAGTGCGCGGCGAAGGCGTCGTGTCCTATAAAAACTTCAAGGAAATCAATCTCGGTCTGGATGAGCCTTATACACTTCCGAGAGCCTTTGCATCAGCGAGTACTCGTAAACTAAACTCAAACGAGTCAAAAGAGCGCAGATTGGAATTTTTTGCGTTTGATATTGTATCGGAAAACAATATGCCTTCGACCAAAACAGATGAGTTTGAGTTTATGGAACGCAACGGATTTCAAACGGTGCCTCATGTGTACTTAAACGCTGACAGCACGGCGGACATTATCAAAGCCGCAGTTGAAAGATTTGAACCGAAGCTCTATGGATATCCCGTTGACGGACTGATTATGGAATATGACGATATTGCCTACGGAAAATCACTCGGTGCGACAGGACATCACGAAAATCGTCTGATTGCGCTTAAGTGGAAGGATGAACTGTACGATACCAAATTTCTTGGTGTCAGACTGGCAACAACCCGAACCGGCATGGTAAGTATTACGGCTCTTTTAGAACCCGTAACCATAGACGGAACGGTTGTAACACACGCAAATCTGCACAATGTCGATATTTTCGAGAAATTTAAGTTTGGTATTGGCGATACAGTAAAAATCTACAAGGCAAATATGATTATTCCGCAGGTTGCTGAAAATGCGACACAAAGCGGTACATACAGCCTTCCGATGCTTTGTCCGTGCTGTGGTCAACCGCTTGAAATTGACAAAACTTCCGGAGGAACCCGTGTGCTGCGCTGCAACAATCAGCATTGTTCGGCAAAGCTTGTCAGAAAGTTCGTTCATTTCTGTGATAAACCCGGAATGAATATCAATGGCATTGCAGAGTCAACGCTTGAAACGTTTGTCAGCAATGGCTGGGTGAAGAATTTCGGTGATCTTTATGAGTTAGAACAGCATCATGATGAAATCGTAGATGCTGATGGATTTGGCGAAAAGTCATATCAGAAAATGCAGAAATCTATTGATGCCAGCCGCAAATGCACACTTAATCAGTTTATTGCAGGACTTGGCATTCCGATGGTAGGTCGTTCTGCCGGAAGAATACTTAACAAGCACTTCGGCGGAGACTGGAATGCGTTTGAAGATGCAATTAAGAGCGGATTTGATTTTACCGTTCTTAAAGACTTCGGCGAAACAATGAATAATAACATTCACAAATGGTATGCGGACAAAGACGAAGAAAAGCTTTGGCGTCCATTGCTTACAAAAATAGAATTTATCAAAGAGGAGAATAAAACAATGAGTACAAAAATCACACCTTTATACGGAAAAACAGTTGTTGCGACCGGTAAGCTTGAAAACTACACCCGTGACGGCATTCAGAACAAGCTGATTGAACTGGGAGCAGTTCCGGCATCTTCGGTTACAAAAAAGACAGATTATCTTATTGTCGGCGAGAAATCAGGCAGCAAACTTCAAAAAGCTCGCGAGCTTGGTATACCTACACTGACAGAAGCAGAATTTGAAGACTTGATTTCTGATTAAAACTATTTGAAATCACATTATGCGGCGGAGTGGTAAAAGCTCCGCCGTTTTCTTTAGGAGGTTTTTTATGAGAAAGAAAACAATAGGAAAACTGTCATTCGGTCCGACCATAGACATTACAGATCCTTGCTATGACAGAGATGTGTGGTGCCGAATGAATAAGGTATCAATTAAACAAGGCAGTTATACTTGTGTTGTTTGGTCAGAAGACGGGCGTGTGGGTATAATCGGAATATATCTTGACGGAAAGATTCCAAAGCAATCTGCTATGAAGACAATCGGAGAGATTGGTGTTGACGCAGGCCTTGCCGGATTCTTTTTTGATAAACCGGATTATGACGATGCTGCATGGAATAATTTCTGTGAAAATCTCGGAAATGAAAATGCGTGGATTACCGAAGACGGATTTTTTTCTTCCGGCGGTTACGGAGATGGCTGCTATCCTGTTTATTCAAAACAAAGCAAAGGCGAAAATGTTGCCTTAGAAATCAGATTTATGTAAGGAGAATTGTTATGACATCGGATAAAAAAGTTATTGAAATTCATGGTGTGCTTCAAAAGCCTCTCGAAATCGGAAGTTCCGCTTTTATTCTTGAAGATAACGGAATCCGAAGAACTTCTACCGTTCTTGAATACAAACAGGTTTCCGAGAATGAGATTCATTTTGAAACACTCAATACCATCTATCATTTGCGATTAAAGCAAAACAAATCATTGTGCGGGGTTATCTTAAAACACATGATACAAACAGCAGAGAAATCAAATCTGCAAAATGAAGGGAGAAAATTTATATGAGTAAAAGATTGGAATATTATTATGATAATCTTAAAAAATTAAAAATCGGTTTGGATGAACCGTTTAAGTTCAACTGTACTATGTGTGGAAAGTGTTGCATTAACAGAGATGACATACTTCTCAATCCAAAGGATTTATTCAATATCGCAAAGGCGTTGGAACTTCAGCCTATAGATGTTGTCGAAAAATACTGCGATACATATATCGGTGAAGATTCACGGTTTCCGATTGTAAGGTTAAAACCGCAAGGAAATTTAAGACGCTGCCCTTTGCTCAAAGATAAAAAGTGTATGGTACATAGCTCAAAACCTACAGTATGCGCTATGTTCCCAATAGGAAGGGTGATTTCCGTAGAGGGCGCTTCCAAAATCGACTTGTCAAGCCCTTGGAATTACAGTAAAATACAATATATCTTTGATCCACCTCATTGTGGCGACGACTCTGTAACTCATACGGTCCGAGAATGGTTTACTTCGTTTGGCATAGATATTGAGGACGAGTTTTATATCAAGTGGAATATGGTTCTCGGAAATTTCAGCAAAATTTGCAGAAAAGCAGAAAAGAACTTTACAATGCCGAAAACAACGGAATATTTGTGGAATGCTCTGTTTGCGAGTCTTTATTGCTCTTACGATACACAAAATGATTTTATGGAGCAATTTGAGAACAATGTCAATCAAATCAAGCCCCTTATGGAACAAATCGACATTCAATATGAAGACGAAAAATCAAAAACGGTGTATCACAAAAAGGTTAAGAAAAAGAAGTGGAAAAAGCAAAAAAACAAGTCGAAAAACAGGAGGAAATAACTTATGTCCGAAGATTATAAAAATAATCAAATAATCCGAAAAGATGCAAAAAACTGTTTCATTGAAAGCTTAAATGACAGCTTTCCTATCGGCAAGGCACATTTAGGATTTGCTTCATATGATATGAGCAAACCCGCTGGCAGTCGTCAGACGAACAGAATTAACATCTACATATCTGTCGAGGAATTGTTGGAGTTGTGCCGGAAATTATCCTGCGGAGAACTGAAATATATGTTTCAAAACAAGAAAAAGGCGTCCGACAGTTCACCGCTATATCAATGCCTCGGCGGGACATCAGCGGAACGGCTCAAAAAGGCAGGTAAATCAAGAGCTGACGGCATGAGCCTTTCAAGGACTGCACAGATTATCTGTGGCAGTAAATGTGATATTCTCTTTATTGCGGATAGCGGTCCGGGCGAAGAAAACGAAAAAGGACTGATTGTACCGAGGTTTGGAAACAAGCCGGAAAATCATGTGGCAGTCAGTATGACCTTTGATTCGCTCAGTGAATTGCTACTAATGACTAAAACTCATTATGAGGCATGGCTTTCGGCATATTATGCTGTTGCATTTAAGCCTCAATCCAATTCTAAACCGAGACAGACTGCGGAAAGTCCGCAATCGTTCGACTCGATTATATAGTGTACCTGTTTATACGAATGACGGCTCCAATACAGCCGTCATTTTTTATGCGCCGAATTAAATATAGGATATTTTGCAATAGCTCTTGACAAATGAAATAAAATGTATTATAATTAACTCGAAAGTTAATAACTCAAAAGTTAATTATAATACAGAGGTGATCTTGTGTTTATAGGCAGAGAAAATGAACTTGCAGACCTTAATGATATGTATAATCAAAATAAATTCCAGTTGTTTGTACTGTATGGGCGCAGACGCGTAGGAAAAACAACTCTTATAAATGAATTCTGCAAAAATAAGGATGCCATCTTCTATTCTGCAGAACAAAGCAACAACAAATTAAATCTTGAAAAGTTTTCCGGTCAGGTATTTCAATTTTACGGCGAAAATACGCTTGAACCGTTTTCCTCTTGGGCGAATGCACTGACATATATTAATGACAGGCAGATGGATAAAAGACTGATTATTGTTTTTGACGAATTTCCGTATTTGGTAAAAAAGAATAAGGCATTATTATCCGAGCTTCAGCATTTAATCGACCATAAGCTTCAATACGGAAACCTTTTTATCATACTTTGCGGCAGTTATATGGGATTTATGGAAAAAGAAGTTTTGAGTTCAAAAAGCCCATTGTTTGGACGCAGAACCGGACAACTTCATATGAAATCTTTTGATTATCACACAAGCCTGCGTTTGCTTGACAGTTTTTCGGATGAGGAAAAGCTAATGCTTTACGGAGCTTTTGGCGGTACAGCTTTATATTTACAGCAGATTCAATCGGAAAAAAGCTTTGAAGAAAACATTAAGTATGCTTTTTTGAGAACAACAGCTTATTTGTATGAAGAACCCTTGCTCTTACTCCGTCAAGAGGTACAGGAACCGGGTATATACAGTGCAATTATTGAGGCGATTGCCGGCGGTGCCACACGGTCAAATGAAATTTCAACCAAGATTGACGAAGAACCTGCCAAATGCTTAAAGTATATCAAAATCCTATGTGAGCTGGGAATTTTATACAAGGAGGTGCCATTTGGAGAAAAGCAGACATCACGAAAAACAATATACGGTATATCGGATTTTATGTTTCGGTTTTGGTATCGTTATGTGTTTACAAACAGATCTCTAATTGAAACAGGTGCGCAAGATGCTATATTGAAAAAACGCATTCAACCGACTTACAGTGATTATATGGGTTTGGTTTTTGAAAAGATTTGCAGTGACTATTTAATGTTGCAAAATATCCGAGGCAATTTGCCTATTTTGTTCACTAAAATAGGCAGATGGTGGGGGTCTGACTCTGCAAGCCACTCGCAGGCTGAAATTGATATTGTTGCAAACGAGGGCAAAGATTATTTAATATGCGAATGCAAATGGAGAAACGAAAAGCTTGATCTCTCCGTTTTGAAAGGACTTAAAGAAAAAGCGGACGCTTTTATGAAGAAAAGAAACAACACATGGTATGTATTGTTCTCAAAATCGGGATTCACCGAGGCTGTAACAAATGAAGCCGAAAATGATGATCATATAATTCTTGTGGATTTGCACGATATAATAAATCTGAAATAAAGAATGTATTAGATTATTACAAAAACAATTTCAATTAATGAAGAAGAGGCTAAAACAGTAAAATACATCTTTGAGAGATATAATGAAGGAATCGGGTGCTATGTAATTGCACAGGAACTGGAGCATTTGGGATATAAAACAAAAAGAGGTAACTCCACTTGGGCTGAGAGTACAGTTATGGGCATTTTGAAAAATGAGAAATATAAAGGTGATATCAGACAAGGAAAAACTTTTACGGTAGATCCGATTTCAAAAAGAAGACTTGATAATTTCGGTGAAGAAGATCAGTTCTACATCCGGGATCACCATGAGGCCATAATATCAGATGAAATGTTTGAAAAGGCACAAGAGATTTTGAAGCGCCGCGCAAAGCCGCGCCGTTTAGGTACGGATGGCAAACGTGAAAAATTCAGCCGGAAATATGCCTTTAGCTGTATGCTGGAATGTGGCTTCTGCGGTGGTACACTTACAAGGCGAAGTTGGCATAGCGGTTCACAGTATAACAAGGTTATCTGGCAATGTGTGACTGCCACCAAAAAGGGCAAGAAGTTTTGCCCTGACAGTAAAGGAATTGCCGAGGAAACCATTGAGCAGGCATTTATTGAATCCTACCGGCTTCTGTGCCAAAATAATAAAGACGTGTTAGATGAATTTATTGCCCGAACAGAAGAAACCCTTTCGGACAGTAATGCAAGCAAACAGTTGGCGAAAGTAGAGAAAGATATTGCTGCATTGGACGCAAAGCGGGCCAAGCT
>OIYO01000747.1_pt1 | contig 23659 bp, 21 predicted proteins | sample 1588191 | NCBI WGS metagenome assembly OIYO01 (sample SAMN03283275) | human gut metagenome | biome: human-associated habitat; material: feces | host: Homo sapiens | place: Peru | collected 2012 | reverse complement strand
GAAAGAAAAATAGATGCTATCATTAGAAAAATAGTAACAAAAAAACAGATTCTGCTTTTGAAGTTGGTGGAAATTCTGATGATAAAGCGGTTACAGTTGTTACATTTGTTTATGATGAAGCTGATGTACCTGGATATCCTCCAACTGATGATAATAATGATCCACCTACAGGAGATATTCATACTGAATTTTCTTCAGACGATAATAGTGGTAAATGTATACAAAAATATACACCTACAAAACAAAATATAAAGCCATATTTAAATGCAAATAGGATTTTACTTAAAGATTTGAAATACAAATTAGAAAAAAATGGTGATAATGTTGTGTATAAAATTGAGAATTTTAATGTACAACAATTAGTAGGAGGTAAAATTGAGGATAATCCAGATGCATCACCTGAAGGTACCGGAACTATATTTGGAAATGAAAATTATACATTATTTAATTCTGATACAAGTAGTAATTTTATTGTGACTGATAATAGTAAGGAAGTAAGTCTAAATTATGCTAATGCTTTTAAAAATTCCAATAATAATGGATCATTACCATCTCAAGCTACTATAGATTCATTTGTAAAAAATGAAAACAATAAAGCAAGAAGAACTAAATGCTGAAATAACAGAGAAAAAATCAAAATTCATAGCGAATATTTTTTATGTAGAGTCAGTAGAAGAAGCTCATGAAAAAATAAAAATAATAAAAAGAAAATATTACGATGCTAGGCATAATTGTTATGCCTATTCTATTTCTGAAAAAGGAGAAATTATAACAAAGGCAAGTGATGATGGGGAACCAACCAAAACAGCAGGAGCGCCGATATTAAATATTATAAAAAGCGGTGAACTAATCAATGTGTTAGTTATAGTTACAAGATATTTTGGAGGAATATTATTGGGAACAGGAGGACTAGTAAAAGCATATACAAAAGCAACACAAGAAGCACTAATGAAAGCTCAACTCGTTACTCTAGAACATGGAATGGAAATAAAAATAAAAATAGATTACGAAAATTTGGAAGGTTTAAAATATTATTGTAGAAAAAACGAAATAAATATTATAAATTTAGAGTATAAAGATTTTATTGAATGCACATTAGAAATAAATAACGATGAAAAAGATAAAATTATTACAAGTAATAATGATAATCTATTTAAAGTACTAGAATATGAGGTAATAAGAGAAAAAAACATCAGAAAAAATCATTGAAATATAAACTAAAAATGGGAAAATTAGAAAAAAATTCCAGAAAAAGTATTGCAAATTTCTGGAAGATAATATATAATACGAAATGTAAAAAATTTACAAATTTATTAACGGGGGGAATTTAGTGTGAAAGAGAAAATAACAGTATTAATTGCTGATGACAATAATGAATTTGCTATGACACTTATGAGTTATTTAGAAAAAGATGAGGACATGGAAGTAGTTGGCAGAGCCAAAAATGGTGAAGAAGCATATGAGATGATTGTAAGTACAAAACCAGATATTGTTCTTTTAGATGTAATTATGCCACATCTTGATGGACTTGGAGTATTAGAAAAATTAAACTCTACAGCAATGGAAAAAAGACCAACATGTATTATGCTATCAGCAGTAGGACAAGACAAAATTACACAAAGAGCACTTAACTTAGGAGCACAATATTATGTAGTAAAACCAATAGATATAGAAGTATTAATAAAAAGAGTAAAAGATGTTCGTCATTTTCAACCAGCTCAAAATAAAGGAAGCTTTTTAAGCAGAGAAATTAAAGCACAATATATAGAAATAGATTCAGAAAAACAAAAATCAGAAGAGAATCTTGAAGCCTTGGTAACAAATATTATTCATGAAGTTGGAGTACCAGCTCATATTAAAGGCTATCAATATTTAAGAGAAGCAATTATGATGGTAGTAAATGACATAGATGTAATAAATCAAATTACAAAACAGTTATATCCAGATATTGCAGTAAAATATAAAACAACACCATCAAGAGTTGAAAGAGCTATTCGTCATGCTATAGAAGTTGCATGGCGGAAGAGGACAAACAGATGCTGTAGAAAATATTTTCGGTTATACTGTATCTGCAACAAAAGGAAAACCAACCAATTCAGAATTCATTGCAATGATAGCAGATAAACTAAGACTAGAATTAAAATCAGCATAAGGTAATAAATCATATAAAACAAATAATTACATACATTTAATATATATAACCCAAAGAAATTTAAAACACTGCCTACAATTATTTAAAAATAAATTGTAGACATATGGAATTTTTAGTAGTAAAATAAAAAATAAGGGGGAGATATTAATGATATGTAAAAAATGTAATAGCAATAATGATGATGGAGCAAAATTTTGCAGAGTATGTGGAGCAAGTTTAGAACAACCACAATCTGCAAATCAAAGTAACGAAAATGTATATACAAACAATACTAATAATGTAAGTTATACAAATAATTCTGGAGATGTACCAGTATACAAACCTGTTAGTGCTGTAATCGCTATAGTAGTATCTGTACTTTGCTGTGGTGGAATATTTGGATTAATATTTGCAATATTATCATTAGTAGAAGGTTCAAAAGTTAAAAACTATGTTCAACAAGGTGATTTACAATCTGCTAATGCAAGTTTAGCACAAGCTAAAAAATGGAATATGATTTCATGGATTGTTATAGCTGTATTCATGGTAATAATGTTAATTTACTGTGCATTTATTTTTGGCAGTGCAATTATATCAAATATGTAATTGTGTAAAAATATTGTGGAATATATAACTATATAAAAGTTGGTCAAAAAAGGCCAGCTTTTTTAGTGTTTATATAATATTGGTAAATTACTAAAATATGTAAGCAAAAGTGTTGACAAAAATAAAAAATGAGAGTATACTAGTATACTATAAGAGTATACAAGAGAAGGTGGTATTTTGAAAGAAGAACAGATTATTCAAGCTGCAAGAGAATTATTTACAGTTTACGGATATAAAAGAGTGTCTATGGATGAAATAGCTAAAAAAGCAAATGTAACAAAAAGAACAGTATATTCGTATTTTAAAAGTAAAGAAGATTTATTAAAATATTTTATTGATGAAGAAATAAGAACAATGAAGAAAATTGTAGAAGAAACAGAGAACCATGAATTATCATATTTTAAAAATGTTCATAATGTAATTTATAGGCTTTTAGAATACAAAGGAGAAAGCAAATTTCTAAAAAGTATTATAAAAGAAAGCGAAATATTTGAAAATCGTATTATAATCGAAAATTTAAAACAGATTGATTTAGAAATTCAAAAATACATCAAGCAAAGATTACAAGAAGCAATTGACAAAAAATATGTTGAGGTAGAAGATGTAGATATAACAGCTTTTCTAATTTACAAAATGTATATTGCACTCATGTTTGAATGGTCTGAAAATAAAATTGATAGACAAAAGATAGCTGATAATATTATTAAAATTTTAAAAGATGGTTTAGAAAGAAAGGATGTTTAAAATGAATAAAAACAAAATTATGAAAACAATTATATTTATAGCAGTTTTATTAATTCCTGTTATTTATAGTTTCTTTTATTTAAAATCTTATTGGGATCCATATGGAAATTTACAAGATTTAAATGTTGCGGTAGTAAATAGAGATACAGGTGAAGATCGGAGTAAATCAAGGAAAAGAATTGATAGACTCATTAATTGATTCTAAAAGTGTTAACATATGTGTTGTAGATGATGATACAGCACAAGAGGGCTTAGTAAATGGAAAATATTACGCAAAACTTATTATTCCAGAAGACTTTACAAAATCACTTAATAAAGCGCAAGATTCTGATAGAGAAAAAACAATAATTACTTTTTCTCCAAATAAAAAATCAAATTATTTAGCATATCAAATTATTAATAATGTAGTAACAAAAACCGAGCTAAGTTTACAAGCTAAGGTTTCTGAAAAAATAGTTGCATCATTAAAAGAAAAACTAGAAGAAGTTCCAGGTAAAATGGAAGATATAAATAATGGTGTTAATGATGTTCTTGATGGAACTACTACCTTAAATAATGGATTAAATACTTTAAATGAAGGAACAAAAAAATTATCAACAAGTTATGATACGTTCGATAAAGGGATTACAAATGCATATGAGGGAAGTTCAAATTTACAATCAGGTATCAATTCCGTAAAAAGTGGAACAGAAAACTTAGTAAGTGGAACAGAAAGTGCAAGTGAAGCTATAAATAAAATACAAAGTGGTGTACAAAAAATTTCTTCTAAAACAGAAGATGGAATAAAAAATATTAATGCAGGAGTTACACAACTTGTAACAGGTACAAATAATTTTAATACAAACTTCAATAATTATGTAAACGGGGTTAATGAGTTAAATAAAAATACAGAACAGATTTTAAATGGAATTGTTTTAATGGGAAAACAAAACCCAGCACTATTACACGATGAAAACTTTAAAAAAATGTATAGTGGAGCAACTGCAATATTAGAGAAACAAAGTTTTAAAAATCTTCAAACATCTGGTGAAAAATTAAAAGTTGCATCTGGAAACGTTAATTCAGGTATGAATAACTTAAAAAATAAAATGAGCAGTGTAGAAGAAATTGCGACAGGACTTCGGAGAGTTAAACGGAGCAATAACAAAATTAAATTTAGGAGTTCAAAGTTTAAATTCTGGAACTAAACAATTAAATAGCGGTGTAGAAAAAGTAAATGCAGGTACAGCTTCATTAAATTCAGGATTAAAAACATTAAGCACTAGCTCAGAAGAAGTTAAAACAGCAATCACATCTATAGCAAGTGGTACAACAAAAGCTTATGACGGTGGTATTGCACTTGCAAATGGTGTTAAAACATTAAAAACAGAAATATCAAATGGAATTGAAGAAACAAAACAAAGTCTAAAAAAATTAGACGGATTAGATAGTTATGCAGAAGACCCAATTGAAATAAAAGAAGAGAGCTATGGAGAAGTTAAAGAATACGGAGTATCTTTTACACCATTATTCTTATCAATTGGTTTATGGGTTGGAGCACTTATGTGTTATGTAATATTATATTATGACCAAGAAAAGAGATTTAAGATATTAGGAAGATATGCAAACAATAAAATGATACAAATTGCCTTATATCTGGGTATAGCTGCAGCTCAAGGATTAATAACTGCCGCATTATTAAAGCTTGGTCTAGGATTTAATGTTCAAAATACATTCTTATATTATACATCTTCTGTTATTATTGCAGTAACGTTTATGAGTGTAATTCAATTTTTAATTATTAATTTTGGAGATATTGGAAAGTTTTTAGCACTTATTGTTTTAGTATTACAACTTGCAGCATCAGGTGGAACATTCCCAGTTGAAACAATTAATAAAGGTTTCCAAGTTCTAACAAACTTTTTACCAATGACATATGCAATAAGATTATTAAAGGAATCATTAGTTTTAATTGATAAAGGTTTTGCAATGAAGAATATATTAGTTTTATTAGCATTTATAATAGTACCTTTAATTATTACAACAATTACAAGTTATATTAAACAAAAAAATGTGAAGCAAGAAGTAAAACAACAATAAATTAAAAAAAGTTATAATGTCTTTTATGTATATAGTTTAAGGCATTATAGCTTTTTTATTATAGTCTGATATATATAAATAAAAATTCAAATTTATTTTTCATCAATTTTTCATTTTGATATTTTACATATATAATAGACTACTTTTAATTTATATGATAAAATATCTAATGTTATAAAAAAAGAGGGGAAAAGAATGGAAAAAAAGATAGAAAAAAAAACAATAAAAAATTTAGAAGAATTAAGAGGACTTAGTAAAGAAGAAGTTGAAAGACAAATAAGTAGAGGGCTTGTTAACTATGATACATCACCTAAATCTAAGAGTATCAGGTCGATTATATTAGGGAATGTTTTTACTTTATTTAATATTATAAATTTCTTATTGGGACTTGCAGTATTTGCGGTAGGCTCATATAAAAATATTTTTTTCCTAGGAATAATAATTTGTAATACTGCAATTAGCATAATACAAGAAATTAAATCAAAAAGAGCAGTAGATAAATTATCTGTATTAGCAGAAACTAAGGTAACTTGCTTAAGAGATGGGGAAAAAAAGAAAATTGGAATTAATGATATTGTATTAAATGATTATTTAATATTTGAAACAGGAAATCAAATTATTACAGATAGTACTATTTTAAGTGGCGAAGTCGAAGTAAATGAATCATTTATTACAGGCGAGTCAGATACTATTATAAAAAAAGTGGGTGATACATTACTTTCAGGGAGCTTTATAGTAAGTGGAAATTGTATTGCAAAAGTTATACATATAGGAGAAGAAAATTATACATCTAAAATTTCGAGTGGTGCAAAATATGTAAAAAAAGTAAATTCGGAAATTATGAAATCATTAAATCAAATTATAAGAACGATTTCAATAATTATAATTCCAGTTGGAATTTTACTGTTTTTAAACCAAATTAATTTAGCAGATAATAATTTACAAAATGCTGTTGTAAATACCGTAGCTGCAATTATTGGAATGATACCAGAGGGTTTAGTTCTATTAACCAGTACTGTTTTAGCAGTTAGTGTAGTAAGATTATCAAAAGATAAAGTTTTAGTACAAGAGCTCTATTGTATAGAAACATTAGCTAGAGTAGATACATTATGTTTAGACAAAACAGGGACTATAACAGAAGGCAAAATGGAGGTAAAAGGAATAAGATGTTTTACTGGCAATGAAACGGAAATGAAAGAAGCACTACGAGAAATTGCTCGGTGCATCTGAAGATTCTAATTCGACCATTGAAGCAATTAGAGAAAAGTATAATGGGAAAACCGAATGGGTTTCGAAAGAGAAAGTTGCCTTTTCATCACAAAAAAAATGGTCCGGAATTAATTTCGAAGAAAAAGGAAGTTATATTATAGGTGCTCCAGAATTTATTTTAAAAGAAAAGTATAGTAATTATAAAGAACAAATTGAAGAATATTCGAATGACTATAGAGTAATTTTAGTAGTTCATTCAGAAGAAAAATTTAATGAAAAAGAGTTACCAAATAATTTAGATGTTTTAGGTTTAGTTCTAATTAGCGATAAAATTAGAAAAGAGGCAAAAAGAACATTACAATACTTTAAGGAACAAGGAGTATGCGTAAAAATTATTTCAGGTGATAATCCTATTACAGTTTCAAAAATTGCAAAATGTTCAGGAGTAGAAAGAGCTGATAAATGGATAGACATGACAACTATTACTACACAAAAACAAATGCAAGATGCAGCTAAAAATTACACTGTATTTGGTAGAGTATCACCAGAACAAAAAATGAAGCTTGTACAATGTCTAAAAAATGATGGACATACTGTTGCAATGACTGGAGATGGAGTAAATGACGTTTTAGCATTAAAAGAGGCAGATTGTAGTATTGCAATGGCATCAGGAAGTGATGCTACACGCAATGTATCGGAGCTTGTACTATTAGATTCTAATTTTGCATCTATGCCTAAGATTGTTGCAGAAGGAAGAAGAACTATAAATAATATAGAACGATCAGCAACGTTATTTCTAGTAAAAACAATTTATGCAAGTATTCTAGCACTAATATTTTTAGTGGCACATATGCCATATCCATTTATGCCAATTCAACTTAGTTTAATTAGTGTGGTTACAATTGGAATTCCTTCATTTGTATTAGCATTAGAGCCAAATAAAGAAAAAGTTAAAGGACATTTTTTGAAGAATGTAATTTCAAAAGCAATACCGACAGCACTTACTGTTGTAATCAACATTGTGATAATTGCAATAATTTGTTATAATATGAAAATATCTGTAGAAGAATATTCGAGTTTATGCGTGATATTAACAGCATTTACAGGACTTTGGTTGTTATCTAATTTGTGCAAACCATTAGATATATTTAAAATAAAGAATAATCAAATAGAGAATAATTATGTATCACAAGGAATTAAAACAGCATTATTTATTTGTATGATAGTATTATTTACATTTGGAATTACAGTTTTGAAAAATTGGTTTTCAATAACAATCAGTCTTAAATCATTGAAAATTCTTGCAATCATGGTATGCATAAGTTCTATTTGCTTTTTGGGGTTAAAAATGATATCAAGGAAAATTTTTAAAATAGGTGCATAAAATCAGAAATACTAGAATAGCACGAAGCAAAGAGAATATTAAAATAAAGTTTTTATTATTTAAAATTCTCTTTGCTTCTTTTATTTTATATATCTGATACAAGAGATAAAAGTATCTATAATGAAGATAATAATTGATGTATTTAATATTATTTGCTGAAGAATAAAAGGAGTCTTTTCTAATAAAAAGTTAACCTTTTTTTCGAGAAATGGAAAAATATGATTAATAAATAAAAGGCAAAAAAATGGAAATACTAAAAGAGAAAATTTTTTGGAGGCAAACAAATGAAAAATAAAAACGAATTAAATTTTAAAGATTTAAGAATGACATGTGACTCAAATATTTTTGATTTTAAAACAACTGCTGAATTGTCAAATATTACAACAGGTATAGGTCAAGAAAGAGGAATAAAAGCTTTAGAGTTTGGCTTACAAGTAGATGTAAAAGGTTATAATCTTTATATTGAAGGTCCTAGTGGCGTTGGTAAAACCATGTACACAAAAAATTATTTAGATGCTATATCAAAAAAGCAAAAAACTCCTAATGATTGGTGCTATATTTATAATTTTGATAATCCAAATGAGCCAGTAGCTGTTTCATTGCCTGCAGGTCAAGGTAAAGAATTTAAAGATGCTATGGATGGTTTTATTTTAGAGGTAAAAAAAGATATTAAAAAGACTTTTAATGCTGATGATTTTGAAAAAGAGAAAGCTTTACTTAAACAAGAATTTGAAGAACAACGTTCTAATATATTAGATAAATTAAATGTTGATGCTTCAAAATATGATTTTCAAGTAAAGTCTTCACAAAATGGTATTTATATGATGCCTATTGTTAATGGTAAAGCAATTGATGAAGAAGAATTTGATAAATTAGATAATTCAATTAAACAAGTATATGAAGAAAATTCTGTTATTGTTCAAAATCAAATAATGGAAGCCATTGAACAAATAAAAAATGTTGAAAGACAATCAGATAAAAAGATATCTGAATGGCAATCAAATATTGCATTACTTACAATAAATGTTCATATCAATTATTTAAAATCAAAATTTAAAAGAAATAAGAAAATAACAAAATTTTTAAATGATGTTAAACAAGATGTGTTAAAAAATGTTTCTTATTTTGTTGATGAAGATAAAGAAAAAGAAAAGCAACAACAAGTAAATCCTGCAAATAGAAAACAAGACCCTTCTTTAAATTATAGAGTTAACTTATTTGTAGATAATTCAAATCGTGAAGGTGCTCCTGTTGTTATGGACTCAAATTATTCTTATCACAATATATTTGGCTCACTTGAATATGAAAACTATTATGGTTCTCTAAAAACAGACCACACTATGTTAAAACCTGGTCTTTTACAAGAAGCAAATGGCGGATACATCATTTTTCAAGTAAAGGATTTATTACAAAATAATATGTGTTATGAGGCTTTGAAAAAAGCTTTAAGAGTAAAAGAACTTAGTATAGAAAATACAACTGAGCAACGAGCTTCAATGGTTATGGTTTCTTTAAAACCTGAGCCTATACCTCTTGATTTAAAAGTAATATTAATTGGTAATAGTAATATTTATCAAACTCTTTTATCAATGGATTCAGACTTTAGAAAATTATTTAAAATTAAAGTTGAATTTGAAGATGACGCACCATTTAATAAAGAAAATGCAAATAAATTAGCTCAAATTATTCATGGTTTCTGTGAATCAGAAGAATTACCACACTTAGATAAAGGGGCTATGGCAAAACTTATAGAATATGCATCTAAACTTGCTGGAAGTCATAAAAAATTATCTACTAGATTTAATGATTTAATACAAATAACTGGTGAAGCTGCTACTTGGGCTAAAATTGCAAAATCTAAAGTAGTTACAGCTGATTTTATAGATAAGGCATTAGCTGAGAGAATTGAAAGAGTTAAAAAATTTGATTCTAAATATATGGAAATGATAAGAGCTAATTCATTATTGATAGATACAAGTGGTTTTAAAGTAGGAACATTAAATGGTTTAACTGTTATGACAATTGGTGATTATTCTTTTGGAAAACCTGCTAAAATAACAGTTAACACATATACTGGAAAAAATGGAATTGTTAATATTGAAAGAGAAGTTGAACTTTCTGGTTCTACACATTCAAAAGGTGTATTAATTTTAACTGGATATTTAGGTGAAATGTTTGCACAAGATATTCCTTTATGTTTAACAGCAAGTATTTGTTTTGAACAATTGTATAATGGAGTAGATGGTGATAGTGCATCAAGTACAGAGCTTTATGGATTACTTTCTAGCCTATCTGGAATACCTATAAATCAAGCAATTGCTGTTACTGGTTCTGTAAATCAAAAAGGACAAATACAACCTATTGGTGGTGTTAATGAAAAAATTGAAGGATATTTCCAAATTTGTAAAATGCGTGGATTAACTGGTGAGCATGGTGTTATGATACCTGTTCAAAATGTTGATAATTTACAATTATCTGATGAAATTGTAGACGCTGTTAAAAATGGATTATTCCATATCTACGCTGTTTCTACAATTGAGGAAGGTATTGAAGTTTTAACTGGTGTTCCTGCAGGTAAAAAGGATAAAAATGGTCACTTCCCTGCTGGTACTGTTAATTATCTAGTTTATGAAAAATTAAAAAAATATGCTAAAGTTAGTGAAAATTTAAAATAGAAAAAAAGGGATTTAGAGTATAGCACTCTAAATCCTCTTTTTTTAAAATATATTTTTAAATTTTAATGCAGTTTTATCTTTAATATGTTCCAAAATATATACGCTTTTATCAAGTTCAGGAACCGCTTCTGAATACTCTTCCTTTTCTATATATCCTCTCAATCCAGTAAGTTCTGTCTTCACTTTTTCCAATTCGTCATGTTCAATATAATAAGCTAATTTTTCATGTCTTATATTCCACTTTTCATATATTTCATCAACTTTTTCTTTAGCAATATTTGTATCAATTTCATCTTCATCTTTTATTAACTCTTCTCTTAATTTTTCCAAACTTTGTGTAGCTTCCTTAACAGATTCATTTGTGTAATTTTCAGTAAAAGTATTTCCTACAAAAATAAGAACTACAATAATTATAGAAATTATTAATTCTTTAGTCATAAACTCCTCCCATAATATTTTAAGGACTGTCCCTTTTTCCCTCCAAAAAGGAATTTAAAGGAACGTCCCTAAATCCCTTTTTTCTGGCAAAAAATTTGCCCTTTTCCATCATAAGTAACAACAAGTGCTTCTTCTGGCTTCATTTTAAATTTTTCGACTTGCTTTTTTAGCCACTCTCTATTTTTTCCTAAAGCTTTTAAATTATCATCCATAATTTTTCCATCAATAACTAAATCATATGGAATTCCTTCATATTCAGGAACTATATTAAAGTCTTCTGGAATTGTATTTCTTTTTTCTGGTTTTTGTATTATTGTAACTTGTCCGCTTGTTTCTAAAATTGCATATTCTACGTCTCCTAAATTAACAACATTATTTCCTCTTAACCTTTCTTCTAATTCATTTATTGTAAATCTTTCTCTTTTTAAAGCCTTTTCGTCAATTTTTCCTCTATATATTAAAATAGTAGGTTTTCCACAAATAATCTCTCTGGCTTTTATGCTTTTCATATTTATAATTGAAATAATTAAATGCATTACTAATAATCCTAGTATTGATATTATTCCATTTGATATTGGAATTCCTGGGTCTGTCATTGGAATTGATGCTAAGTCTGCTATCATTATTGCTATTGCAAGTTCAAATGGTTGAAGTTGTCCTATTTCTCTTTTTCCCATTAACCTCATAACGATTAATACAAATATGTATATCAGTATTGACCTAAAAAAAGTAATTAACATATGAAAAACCTCTTTAAATTTAAATTTTTATTTTATTTTTTACAAAAATTAACTTTTCTATACTTATATTTTTGAATATTATTTTAAAATTCGTGAATAATAATTTTAGAGCCTTGAAAAGCAAATTTAATTTTACATTAAAATTTTCGAAATCTAAGGAGGTTTTCTATATGGCAAATTCACAATCAAAAATTGAAAATGGTACTTCTACAGTATGGCAAATAGTTGGAAGATTAATTGCTGCTGCTGTTGTGTTAGCCATCACTGCATTTTTTACACCTGGATTTTCTATTAACAATATTTGGACTTTAATTATAGCAGCTGTTGTTTTAACAGTTATAGATTATTTAGTTACGAAGTTTACAGGTCTACATGCAAGCCCATTTGGTAAAGGCTTTGTAGGTTTTGCATTAGCCGCTATTACTTTATATGTTACTCAGTTTTTTGTAGCTGGATATTCTATCTCATGGATTGCTGCTATCATTGGTGCATTAATCTATGGTGTTGTTGATTACTTTATTCCTGGAAATCAACAAATGTAAGAAAAGAGGGATTAAGTGTTCAGCACTCAAAATCCCTCTTTAAAATTTAAAATTAATTTATTATTTATTTTTGTCTTTCCCAATATTTTTCATACAATTCTTTAGCAGTTTTCGGACTATCTACACCTTCTTTATTCTTAACAGGTGCAAAATCATCTTCCCTTTTTCCCCTTAAAATTGCAATATCATCAAATAACTCAAAACTATCAAAAATGAAAGCTTCAAATTTATACGAATTTGGCTCATTTGGTATAACTTCTTTGTCTTCTTCGTCTATGTAAGAATTTTTCTTAAAAGCACTATGATAAATTAAAGGTTCTTTACTTATTTTTTCTACTGCATCTATTGTAAATAGATTACACATAATATGTGATTCACCATATTTAAGTTCTCCATTGTTGTCAACTTCTTCAGCCATTTCTTCTGGCAATTCTGAATATTCTATAACTTTTGGATGCCCATTCATTTTGCAAAATACTCCAACTCTTTCATGTGGATTTGCTTTTACTACTGACTTTGATGCTATCTCTACTTTTTTATCAATTGCCAGTCCAAGTAGTGTTGTATCTGCCATTTTTAATATAGCGTTATCTACTCCACCTATAAATATCCATTTAACTCCACGTTCTTTCATATCTGAAAGCATTCCTGTTTTTCTTAAAGATGAAAATACTCCTCCGTTTCCATCAGAAGCTTCTTTTATTTTTAAGTCTTTTCCAATAAGCATTTTTCCTTCTGTATTTACTAAAGGCATTTCACCTTGTTCAAATAACATTACATTGTTTTTGTCATATCCAAAATAATTATTTTTTTCTAAAAATTCTTGTGTTTGATCATTGTTTTCTCTACTTGTCATTATATACCAAGGAATAATTGTGTTGTATTTCTTATTTGCATCTTTTAAGTTTTCAGCTAATATTTCAAATAAATATTTTCCTTTTCCATATACATCTAATTTAAATGTTCCTTTTGGTCCTGTGTGTCCAAGTCTTGTTCCCTGACCTCCTGCCATTGTAACAACAGCATAATTTCCACTAACAATTACTCTTTCTCCTAATTCGTCAAGTCTTTCTTTTTCATTTTTTGTTAATTTTTCTTTGTCTAAATATTCTATTGCCTCTATTTTATTTTCTTTTATTTCTATTTCTTTTTTTGTATTTTCATATAATTCCATTATTTGATGAAAATCTATATTATTTATTTGTTCTATTAATTCTTGTTTTTGTTTTTCTTCTAATTTATTTAGTAGTTTTATTATATGCTCTTGATTATATGTTTTTAGCAATTGTACTACTTCTTCGTCTTTATCCATTAGCTACATCCTTTCTTTATTATTTACTTTAATAAATAATAAGCTTCTATATTTAATATTATATTTTATTCATGTTATTATTTTTTGTATACAAATTCACATGTTGCTATTTTAACATATTTTTATAAATTTGGCAATTTTTTTTGAAAACTTGTCATATCCTTTTTAAATACGCAATATAAATTAATTAAAGTTATGTGGTACAAACATTTTCATTTTCTAATCTATTTCGTACAAAAAGAATCCGCCAAGCTACCTTTGGTAAAACTTTTATTTTATCTCATTTTACAAATTCAAAGAACAAAAGGGGCATGATTAAACTTCCATGACCTTTTAGAAAAAAATTACATGCCCCGTCTTTGTTCGTCCGCCAAAATTGCAAAGCAATTTTGTGTGGAATGTATTTATATTATAGGAAGTTCAAAGAACTTTCCTATAATATAATAAAAGTGTTCCCAAACGCATGGCTTCTCTACAAAAAAGATTAGTAACTTAAAAGGGAGGTATATAGATGGAAAGTTCAAATTTATATCAGGACATAGCAAAAAGAACTGATGGTGATATTTACGTAGGTGTTGTTGGTCCTGTACGTACTGGTAAATCTACTTTTATTAAGAATTTTATGGATTTACTTGTAATTCCAAATATTGATAATGAATACAAAAAGGAAAGAGCAAAAGATGAATTGCCACAAAGTGCTGGTGGTAGGACTATAATGACAACAGAGCCAAAGTTTGTTCCAAATGAGGCTATTGAAATTACTTTAGATAATAATTTAAAATTTAAAACTCGTTTAGTTGACTGTGTTGGTTATTTAGTTGATAATGCTATTGGATATTTAGAAGATGATATGCCAAGAATGGTTAAAACTCCTTGGTCTGAAGAAGAAATTCCTTTTGAGCAAGCAGCTGAAATTGGTACAAAAAAAGTTATTGAGGAGCATTCAACTATTGGAATTTTAGTTACATCAGATGGTAGTATTACAGATATTCCAAGGGAAGACTATATAAAAGCAGAAGAGCGAGTTGTTTCTGAATTAAAAGCTTTAAATAAACCATTTATAATTTTGCTAAATTCTGAAAATCCTTCTTCAGAATTTACCCAAGAACTTGCTCAAAAATTGACTGAAAAATATGATACTAGTGTTATGCCAATAAATTGTGCAAATCTTACTATTAATGATATTAATACAATGTTTTCTAAAATTTTGTATGAATTTCCTGCACAAAGAATTGCAATTAAATTTCCACGTTGGATTGATGGTCTAAAATTTGATCATCCTATTAAATCACAATTATTTAATGAAATTAAAGATGCTTTTGAGAATATTCATGTTTTAAAAGATATTTCAAATTGTACACAAAAAATCAGTCAAACTGAAATAATTTCTAGAACGACTATTACAAATATTGAGTTAGGTTCTGGAAATGTAAATATACAAATTGATGTAAAAGAAGAATTATTTTATAAAGTTTTAACTGAAATAACTGGAGTTACTGTTGAAAATGAAGGAGATTTATTTGGTATAATTTCTGAACTTTCAATGGCTAAAAAGAAATATGATAAAGTTGCTTATGCACTAGAAGAAGTAAATGCAAAAGGTTATGGAATTGTTACTCCTTCAATTGATGATTTAGTTCTTGATGAACCAGAAATGGTTAAACAAGGTTCTAGATTTGGAGTTAAATTAAAAGCTACCGCTCCTAGTATACATATGATTAAAACAAATGTAACTACTGAGGTTTCTCCAATAGTAGGTTCTGAAAAACAGTCTGAAGAACTTGTAAATTACTTGCTTTCTGGTTTTGAAGATGACCCTAAAAAAATTTGGGAATCTAATATTTTTGGAAGAAGTTTACATGAACTTGTTAATGAAGGTCTACAAACTAAACTTTCTAAAATGCCTGAAGATGCTCAAATAAAACTTCAAGAAACTTTGGAGCGTATTGTTAACGAAGGTTCTGGTGGATTAATTTGTATCATACTTTAATTTTAATACGGACTGAATTTTGTGCCAGCGGAAAAAAACAGTTTTTTAAGTAAAAACTGTTTTTTCCGCTTCATTTATTTCAAATTTTTTCTTCTTAATTGTCCACAAGCAGCATCAATATCAGAGCCTAATTCTCTCCTAATAGTAGCAACAATGCCATGTTCATTTAAATAATCTCTAAACTTCATAATATTTTCATTTGAAGATTTAGTAAAAGCACCATTTTCAATTTTATTTATTGGAATTAAATTAACATGACACAACATTCCATGTAATAATTTTACTAATGCTTTTGCATCTTCTAAATTATCATTATTATCTTTAGCTAAAGCGTATTCAAAAGAAATTCTTCTATTAGTTTTAGCTATATAATCTTTACAAGCTTGTATTAATTCTTCAATTGGATAAGCTTGATTTACAGGCATCATACTACTTCTTTTTTCATTGTTTGTAGCATGCAAAGAAATAGATAAAGTACATTGAATATTTTCTTCTGCTAATTGATAAATTTTAGGAACTAATCCACTTGTAGAAACACTAATATGCCTTGCACCAATATTTAAACCTTTTGGATTATTTATAATTCTAATTGCATTTACAACATTGTCATAATTATCTAATGGTTCACCAATTCCCATAAACACAACATTCGAAATTCTAACACCAGTATCTTGTTCAACTGCTAAAATCTGTTCAACAATTTCACCTGATGTTAAACTTCTTACAAAATTAATTCCAGTAGAAGCACAAAATTTGCATCCCATTTTACATCCAATTTGAGATGATACACATATACTATATCCATGATGATAACTCATCAAAACAGTTTCTATTGCATTGCCATCTAATACATCAAATAAATACTTAATAGTTCCGTCTTTTGATTCTTGTTTTCTTAAAATATTATAATTGCACATAGTGTAATTTTCTTTTAATTTTTTTCTTAAATCTAGTGATATATTTGTCATGTCATCAAAATCTTTTACTTTTTCTTCATAAATCCATTTAAATATTTGTTCTGCTCTAAATGGCTTTTCTCCTATTTCTACTAATTCTTTTTTTAGCTCATCTAAATTATAGTCTTTTATATTTTTCATTTATTTCCTCCATTTTTAAGATAGACGTTCGAAGAACAAAAGGGGCATGATTTAAATTTTATGACCTTTTAGATAAACTTACATGCCTCGTCTTTGTTCGTGCGCGAAAATTTCAAAGAAATTTTTTGTGCAAAGTGTTTATATTATAGGAAGTTCAGAGAACTTTCCTATAATATAAAAAATGTCCAAAAAGAACCGTCCCTTTGGGACATTTTTGCATCACACAAATTCTTCCCAAACTAAATTTGCAAAATCAAGTCCTTTATTTGTTAGTCTTATATTATCTAAATCAACAATTATTAGTTCTTCTTCAACTAATCTTTGCAATTCATTTCTAAATAAATAAATTGGGTTTTCTCCGAATTTTTCTTTAAATTTAGAAATACTAACTCCATCTATCTTTCTTAATCCTAAAAGCATATACTCTTTTTTCATATCTTCTATATTTTGTTCTTCATGTATAATTTTTATATCTTTGCTACTTTTATTTAGATACTCTTTTAAATCGCAAGTATTTGAATATCTACATCCAATTATATATGAATGTGCAGCTAGTCCAAATCCAATATATTGTTTTTGTTCCCAGCAATTCATATTATGTTTTGATTCGTACCCAGGCTTTGCAAAGTTTGATATTTCATAATGCTTGTATCCATTTAATTCTAAATAATTTTTTGTATATTTATATTGATTCCTTTCATTTTCTTCTTCTGGTAATTCTAATTCTCCAGTGTTTATCTTTCTTTCAATTTCCGTTCCTTCTTCTACTATTAATGAATACACAGAAACATGATTTGGCATTGGTTTTAGATGTATTATACTTTCCAAACTAGCTTTTAAATCTTCTATTGTTTGTTCAGGAAGTCCTAACATTAAGTCAACATTTACGTTGCTAAATCCCGCTTCTATTGCCCAATTATATGTATTTAAAAACTGTTCATAATTATGAATTCTACCAATTTCCTTTAATAGTTTATTATTTGTGCTCTGAAGCCCAATACTTAGTCTATTTATTCCATAATTTTTATACATTTGTAGATTATTTTTTGTAACTGTTCCTGGATTTACTTCAATTGTAATTTCAATATCATCTTTATTTTTGATATTGGCAATTTTATAAATTTTATTTAAAACATTTTCTATTAACTCAGGTTTTATTGAAGAGGGTGTACCTCCTCCTATATAAATTGTGGTTATTTCATTATTCTTTAATAAAGCCTTATTATTTTCTATTTCTTCAATTAATTTCTTTATATACTCCTCTTGCACATCGAACTTATCTGAATATGATATAAAATCACAATAATAGCATTTTTTTACACAAAAAGGTATATGAACATATATTCCAAGTTCCAACTTCTAACCTCCAACTTCTAACATACAACCTCTAATCTCTAATTTCTCCTGCAATATCCATAATCTTCTTCAACCTATAATTAACCCCTGACTTTCCAATAGGATTCTTTAATTGTTTTCCAAGTTCAACTAAAGACATATCAGGATACTCTAATCTTAATAAAGCTATCTCCTTTAAATTTTCATCTAACTTATTAAATTTATGGCTCATTTGTAGTTTTCTTATTGCTTCTATTTGCTCAACAGATGCATTAATAGTTTTATTTAAATTAGCAGTTTGGCAGTTTACTATTCTATTAACTTTTCCTCTCATTTCTCTTTGAACTCTTATATCTTCAAAATTTAATACGCTTTTATTAGCTCCTAACAAGGCTAGCAATTGAGAAATTTCTTCTCCATCTTTTAAATATATTGAACATTTTTTATCTAACTCTAGCTTTTTGCATTTTATATTCATACTTATTAAAATTTGATATAAATAATCTAAATTAGTTTTATTTGATAAATTAATTTCTAAATGATATGTTTTATCTGGATTATTTACTGAACCAGCGCCTAAAAAAGCTCCCCTAATTATAGCTTTTTTTTCATTTTCATTCATATTATCTAAAACTTTTATATTAATTTCGCCTTTTTGAATATCAACTTTTTCTATACAATCCTTTGTTTTTAAAGTAATTACAAATGACTTTCCATCAAATTCTATATTATGATTTATGCCTAAATTTTTTAGTAATTTTGAAAATCTATTTATATTATATTCACTTTCAGTTGCATACCTTATATTATTTTTTATAATGCTAGCATTTTTTGAAATCAAATATCCCATTAATTCATACTTCACTTCATCTTTTCGTGCCAAATTATTTATTTTACTAAGTTCTTCTTTTAAATCTGATGAAAAAGACATTCTACTTCTCCTTATCTTAAAATAATTTAAAACTTTAAATTTTACTAAATATAAATTTAATATTTAATTTACTGCAAATATATTCAGATAATATTATTTTAATTGTGTAACAATAATTCTATCATTATCACAAAGATCTTTTTTTGAGTATGTATTTTGAAACTTTTCTTCTTTTTCTATAAGTTCTATTACATCTATTTTCTGATCAAATCCTATTTCAAAACATAAATATCCACCATACTTTAAATATTGATATGATTCCTTTATAATTTTCCTATAAAAATCAAGTCCATCTTCTCCGCCGTCTAATGCAATGTGTGGCTCTTTTTGAACTTCTTTATTCAGTTTTTTTATTACATCTTTCCTTATATATGGAGGATTAGAAACTATTATATCAAATTTTTCATTGCCTAAATTGTTAAAAATATCTGAACTTATAAAAGTGATTTGATTTTCTACTTCATTAGATATTGCGTTTTTCTTTGCTATTTTCAAAGCTGCATTACTTATATCTAATGCTGTAATCTCACTACCATTAAGATATTTTGCAAGTGAAACTGCAATTGCTCCACTTCCAGTACATAAATCTAGTATCTTTTTACTATTTGTCCTTTTAGAAATTTTTATTACTTCTTCAACCAAAATTTCTGTATCTTGTCTTGGAATTAGAACATTTTCATCTACATAAAAATTTAATTTCATAAATTCTTTTTGATGTGTTATATGCTCTATAGGGACTCCTTGAATTATTTTTCTTATTGCTTGAAAATAACTATCTTCATTTTTTTTGTCAATTTCTTCATTATCATTAACAATAACATATTGTCTCGGTTTATTTAATATAAACTGCATCAATAATCTAGCTTTTAAATTAGGTGATTCTATATTCTCATTTTTTAATTCAAAAATCCCTTTCTTTATTGTTTCTGATATTGTCATTCTATTTCTCCTCTATATTTTATATTTATCTACATATCTATATCGTGTTCTTCGTTATTGATCTCTATAATTTCATCTGTATAGTATCCTTCTGCGATTTTTTCTATAACATTTGAAGTTGCTTTTTGCTTTTTTGAATTTTCTTTATTAATTGAAGCCTTCCACGCATAAATTCCATTTTTCTCAGCATAATGATTATATAGTTTTATATCTTTTTCGTTGTTTTTATTAACCTCTTCTTCTACGCTTTCAAAGACACCTAATACTATTCTTTCTATTTTTTTATATTCTTCTGTATTAGCATCTACATTGCAGTGTACTAGAAAATCATTTAAAATATATTGTGATTTAGATTTATCTTCGTCTTTGTCATATATTGCATTTTCTTTTAGTCTTAGATATTCAGATAATTCCTCATTTACATTAGAATCTTCAAAAAATTGTTTTAATTCATCAAAATTAACTTTTGTAAACTTTAATACTGTAGTAGCAGCTAATTCATTGCCATTGTATATGTGTTTAAAAAACGCTTTATAATTAGTTATTGGATTATTGTCAGTAATTTTTTCTAATTCAACATTTTCTTTTTGTTCTAATTCTTTAATTGCTATATCTGCTATGTATCTCTCTTTTATTTTTAAATATTCTTCTAGTATTATCTGCTTAATTTTATCTTTTGGTGTACTCTCTTCCTCTTTCTTTAAATAAGTTTCGAAAAGATAATCTTCTACAATATTTTTCTTTGTACTTACATCTGTATCACATTTTTCCATAAGATGAGCTATTCTTTCTCCCTTAAAAAACGACTCTTTCTGTAGTGAAGTAAACGTATCTAATATCTTCGTTCTCCTGAACATCCAGCTTTTTTGCTTTGCTTGTTCTTCTTCAATTCTTCTTTTCTCTTTCTTCATCTCAAGTGCCTGTCTCTTTAGCTCTAACTCTTCTAATTTCTTTTTATTAGCTTCTTCTATTTGCCTCTTTCGTTCCTCCTCAATATGTCGATTGACTTGCTCTTTCATATTAATTATATTCGGCATATTTGATTCTTTTTCTTTTATTTCTTCTTTATTATATAAACACAATAATTCACTAGAATCCTTACTATCTACAAATGTTTTTTGGATAATTTTATTAGATCTTTTTGTAGATAATATATCTAATCCTTCTAAAGTAAATTCAAATGGTATATCTTTTTCATTTATATATTTTACTAAATTCTCATAAGAAATAAAATCTGAATCTTTATTTACATTCAGTTTTAATTGGTCTCTTAATAAATTTTCTATATTTTCCATCATTTCTTTATCTATAGACTTTTGATGCAATAATCCTAAAATAATATCAAAATCACAAAAAGCTTCTCTATATTTATAAACATATGCTAATACTGTTTCCTTATTATTATTTTCATCTTTTATATTTTTTGCTATTATTGCAATTCTTGGGAATTCTTTTTTATTTGTTTCCTCTAGCTCTTTAGCCACTTCAGTAGAATATAAAATACCTGGAACATTTTCTTTAACTTTTTTTAAAAAGGCATCTTTTTTATAATTTTCATCCATATAATTTTCCCTCACAATACACTTCTTTAAATAATTTATAACATATTCTTGATTTTTTTACAATACCTTTATAATTTTTTAATTTTAGCTTTTTGTTTAAAAATTAGTGGTCCATGCACTTTTTTTATTCTTTTACATATAATTTTATATATAAGATTTGGAGGTGCACTTATGTTAGAAGCACTTTGTAATATTGGGATTTTAGGTTTTTTTCAGTTTTTAAAATCTGCTGTATTTGTAGTTCGGATATATATCTGGAACTAATCTATTTCCCGAACCATTAACAAGTGAAGAGGAAAAAATATATTTAGAACAAATGAAAAATGGAGATGAAGACGCTAGAAACATTTTAATAGAAAGAAATCTAAGATTAGTTGCACATGTTGTAAAAAAGTATTCAAATACTAAATTAGAACAAGATGATTTAATTTCTATAGGTACAATTGGATTAATTAAAGGCATAAATACTTTTAATGTTGATAAAGGATCTAAATTAAGTACATATGTTTCAAGATGTATAGATAATGAGATTCTTATGTATCTTCGTTCAACTAAAAAACTAAATAGCGAAGTTTATTTAAATGACCCTATTGGCAAAGATAAAGATGATAATGTTGTTACTTTACAAGAAGTATTGGAAAATGATAATAGAAATATTGAAGAAGAAGTTGATTTAAAAATGAAAATAAAAAAATTATATAATAAAATTGGAGAAGTTTTAAAAGACAGAGAAAAAACAATTATAGAATTAAGATTTGGTTTGGATGGTCATAAACCAAAGACACAACACGAAATAGCTGAAATGATGGGAATATCTCGTAGTTATGTGTCAAGAATTGAAACTAAAGCTATTGGTAAATTAAGTAATGAATTTAAAGAATGAAATATTTATACACAAATTTTATAAATTTTATCATAAAAATTATTATAAATCAAATTATAAAAATTTTAATAAAGTGAGAATAATTTATTTAAAATGAGATAAAATTATATAACAAGCATTTAAACATTTTTATTAGCATTTTTATAATTTGAAACTTAAATCTTTCTGTGTTAAACTATAAATAATCTATAAGATTAACAAATTAAATATGTTATTAATTTACCCTGCATAGTGCGTGTAGACAGAATTTTTAGAACCTACAAGTTTGTAAGAGGAGTCAATCTCAAAATATGGCGTGCATGCTTACATTATATAGTAAGAAGCCCATGAATATTTTGGTAGACGCCCACCTGTTTTTAGGAGCAGGTCCTTAAAAATTCAAGACATCTTACGGCTAAGGCGGGGAATTTTTTTGTTTAAATATATTGACGTGAAAAACTATTTAATAATTTTTCACGTCAATATATTTTATAAATTAAAATTAAACATGGGAATAGTAGAAATAAAAGCAAATGTATATATTGCAGCAATAGTTCCCTGTAATAGTTTGCCTATAATATAAGGCTTTATAGATAAATCAGTTTTAGAAATAACACTAAAAACTTGTAATAATATAGAAATTCCACCAAACCCTAATAAAAATGATGTAATTATAATATTTATAGAAATAGCTTTTATATGTATATTAGAGATTAAATTAATACCATTTGTTATTTCAATAATTCCAGTTAAAAGTGGAGCAATAAAAGATATAGGTATATGTAAAAAGCTAAATATAGGTGCTAAAAATATAACAAGAATATTTAATATTTTACTAGAATTTAATATTGATATAACAACAGAAAATAATACAACAAATCCACCAATCATCATAATTGTGGATATGGAATTAGAAATACTAGTTCCAATTATTTCCCCTAAACTAGAAAAGCTTACATTGTTATTTTTATTAGTTTTTTTATAGTTATTAAATGAAGCATTATTAAAAGTGCTTTTTTTATATTTCCAAAATCTAAAAATTATTCCTACAGTAATACAAGATAATATATGAGTAATAAATAA